>Ga0335078_10004498_pt1 | contig 20655 bp, 17 predicted proteins | sample Lox_Sample_32_FD_206711 | JGI IMG/M metagenome (GOLD analysis project Ga0335078, IMG submission 206711) | Soil microbial communities from Loxahatchee National Wildlife Refuge, Florida, United States - Lox_Sample_3.2 | ecosystem: Environmental > Terrestrial > Soil > Wetlands | place: USA... | reverse complement strand
CGCTCCGCGCGAGCCGCTCGGGATACGGCCGCCATGATCGAGGAATCGATCGGAAAATCGAACCAGGGAAGCACCCAGCTGCAGCAAGTGGCCGAAGTGATCCATTCGATTACGGACAGCAGCGCCCGGGTGAAGGTGCTGGTGGATGAGGTCCGGGCAGGAAGCATCGATCAGATGCGGGGAATCGAAAAGATCGCGGGCACGATCGCGCAGATGGCCACCGTCACGCAAGCCACGGCGGCCAATTCTCAAGAGACCGCCGCCTCCAGCCAAGAAATGGCCGCGCAGGCGCACACGCTTAAGGAGATCGCCGAGCAACTGCATACGATGGTCGGAAATTAGGCGCGCTCCCCGCACCGTTACGCCCATACCGTGCGGGCGCGTTCGGTCGGCGGACCCGCTCCGCCAGGGAAATCCCGCGCGGCACCCTCGATTTTTACTAAAATGATTCCTTGCCCGGAACCGCGTAGAGGTTCGGTTCAGCATGGCAAAACTGGAGAGACAGCGTGGGTATTGTTGCCGGTGTAGTCACCGAGTCGGCGCCCGGCGAGCGCCGGGTCGCTGTGGTGCCGAGTGCGCTCACCGTCCTGAATAAGACGGGCGCTCAGATCTTGCTGGAACCGGGGGCGGGTGCCGCTTCCGGGTTTCCCGATTCCGAATACACAGACAAGGGCGTGAAGCTGGCCAGCAGCCGCGCGCAGGTCTTCGCGGAATCGGACGTAATTTTACAAGTGCGCAGCCTGGGCGCCAACCCGGAAACGGGGGCCGACGATTTGCGGCTCCTGCGTCCCGGGCAGGTCGTCATCGGATTCGGTGAACCGCTCACGGCCGGCGACGCCGCCCGCGCGCTGGCGGAGCGCCAGGCCAGCTTTCTCGCCATGGAACTGATGCCGCGCATCACGCGCGCGCAAAGCATGGATGCGCTCTCGTCCATGGCGACCGTCGCCGGCTATAAGGCCGTCCTGATGGCGGCCGATTCGCTGAACCGCATGTTCCCTATGCTGATGACGGCGGCCGGAACCATCGCACCGGCGCGCGTGCTGGTGATTGGCGCGGGCGTTGCCGGCTTGCAGGCCATCGCCACGGCGCGGAGGCTGGGAGCAGTCGTCAGCGGTTACGACATACGCGCCGCGGTGAAAGAACAGATCGAGAGCTTGGGCGCGCGCTTCGTGGTGCTCAACGTGGAGGCTGCGGGCGCGGAAGATAAGGGCGGATACGCCAAAGCCATGGACGAAGATTTCTATCGGCGGCAGCGGGAAGCCATGGCGGGTGTTCTGGCCGATCAGCAGGTGGTCATCACCACCGCGGCTGTACCCGGCAGAAAAGCCCCCGTGCTGATCACCCGCGAAATGATGCAGCGCATGGCCCCTGGATCGGTGATCATCGATATCGCGGCCGAGCGCGGCGGTAATTGCGAGATCACGCGGCCGGGCGAGATCGTCGAGGAGAACGGGGTGCGGGTGTTCGGACCGGTCAATGTACCCGCCAGCATCCCCTATCACGCCAGCCAGATGTATGCCAAGAACATTCTGACCTTCTTGAAATACATGCTCAACAAAGAGGGTAACCTGGCGTTGAACCGCGAGGATGAAATCGTAAAGGAAACGCTCGTCACGCATGGCGGCGACGTGGTCCACCCGCGCGTCCGGGAGTTGTTGGGGTTGCCGGAAATGCAGCCCGTAGGACAGGAGAAATAATGGAAAACGCAGTTCAGTTGGATCTGGGTCTATTTGTTTTCATGCTGGCGACCTTCATCGGTCTGGAAGTCATCCGCAAAGTCTCGCCGCTCTTGCACACACCGCTGATGTCGCTGACCAATGCCATTTCGGCCATTTCCGTGGTCGGCGCGATTCTGATTACGGGGAACGCGGGCGCCACGACGCTGAGCAAAATTCTCGGCTTCATCGCCATCACCGCGGTGGTCACCAACATCGTAAGCGGCTTTTTGATCACCGACCGAATGGTGAAGATGTTTAAGAAACGTGGGGAGGCCAAAAAGTAAATGCCCGTTTTCGTGCAGTACATGTACATTGTTTCCGCCGGTCTGTTCATTCTGTCGCTGAGATGGATGAACCATCCCGATAGTTCGCGGCGCGGCGTGTTCGCCGGCGAAATCGGAATGTTGCTGGCCATCGTGGGCACTTTCCTGGCGTTCGATGTCCACAACTGGACGTGGATCATCGCCGCGTTCGTGATCGGCACGGCCGTGGGTATCCCCATTGCCTACATCATGCCGATGACCGCGGTCCCGCAGCGAACCGCGCTCTCGCACGCGTGCGGTGCGTTGGCAGCCGCCCTGGTCGGAACCGCCGAGTTTTACCAGCGCCAGCCGAATGCCGCCACGGAACTGCGCGGTTTCGTCATGGTGGCGTTGATGATCGAAACCCTGCTCGGCTTCCTCACCTTCACGGGCAGCTTGATGGCCATGGGCAAGCTGCAGGAAGTGCTGCCGCAGCGGCCCATCACCTACCGCAATCAGAACGCCGTCAATTTCCTCTTGTTCGCCCTCGCGTTCGGTCTGGCGGTGCGGCTCATGTTCGTCCCCACCGATACCTGGATTTTCCCAGTTTTCGTGGTCCTCTCGCTGCTGTTCGGCGTGCTGCTGATTATCCCCATTGGGGGCGCGGATATGCCCACGGTGATTGCGATCCTGAACTCCTACGCCGGCCTCTCTGCCTGCGCCATGGGATTTGCATTGAACAGCCGGCTGCTGATTGTGGCGGGCGCGCTCGACGGCTCTTCCGGCTTGATCCTGTCGATCATCATGTGCAAGGCCATGAACCGCTCGTTCACAAACGTGCTGTTCGGCGCGTTCGGCCAGATCCAGACGAGCGCGGGCAAGCAGGAGCAGCGCCCGTACCGCAGCGCCAGTCCGGAGGAGGCCGCTTCGATTCTGGAATCGGCGCAAAGCGTGATCATCATTCCGGGCTACGGGCTGGCCGTGGCCCAGGCTCAGCACAAAATTCGCGAGCTGTACGACAACCTGATGAAGCGCGGTGTGGATGTGAAATTCGCTATCCACCCGGTTGCCGGCCGCATGCCCGGGCACATGAATGTGCTGCTGGCGGAGGCCGATATTCCGTACGACCGGCTGGTCGAAATGGACGAGATCAACGGCGAGTTTCCCCAATGCGATGTCGCCCTGGTGATCGGCGCTAACGACGTAACCAATCCCAAAGCACGCACCGACAAGACCAGCCCCATTTACGGCATGCCGATCCTGGATGTCGATAAGGCCCGCACGGTGATGGTGATCAAGCGGTCCATGAACCCCGGGTTCGCGGGCATCGACAACGATCTGTACTACCTGGATCGTACCCTGATGCTGTTCGGCGACGCCAAAGCGTTTACGGCTGAGTTGGTGAAGGAATTACCCGCTCGAGTGGCCGCTTAGGGTATAGCACCACCAAGCAGAGGTTGTCATCCTTCCGGGATCGTGCTAGGTTGAAGGCAGGGATCGGAGGGTTTCATGCCTCTGTCTGTCACGGCAACCGGATTGACCACGGGAAACGCCCCTTTTGTGGAAGAGGCGCGCAATCGTGGAGAGCTATATATACAACAGGTTTACGATCTCTATTCTCAAGAAAACCATGAGGTCTGGAAGAAACTCTACGCGCGGATGCAGCCGCGCTGGGCGCAATACGCTAATGACCATTTTTTGGCGGGATTGCGGGCGCTCGACCTTCCCGACGACCGGATTCCCCGCCTCGCGGAAGTGAACCGCCGTCTGCAGCCGCTGACGGGATTTCAGGCCAAGCCGGTGAGCGGATATGTGCCGGGATTTCTGTTTTTCGATTGCCTGCGCCGGCGCGAATTCCCCACCACCATCACCATCCGGCCGGCCGGTCGTGTGGACTACTTGCCCGAGCCGGATATTTTCCACGACGTGGCCGGGCATGTTCCCATGCATACCGAACCGGCCTTCGCCGACGTCCTGGCGCGCTTCGGCGATTGCGCGCATACCGCCGTGGAGCGGACATCCACGATTCGCGACCACCAGGAGCGGGTGCGCCGGCTCACCAGCATCATCCGCGCCATGTCGCGCTTCTTCTGGTTCACGGTCGAGTTCGGCTTGATGCGCGGCCCAAGGGGTATCTGCGCCTATGGCAGCGGCCTGCTCAGCTCTTATGGCGAACTGCAGCACGCTATCGAATCGGAAGAAGTGCAGCGCTACCCGCTGCAGATGGAATGGGTGATCAACCAAGGCGCGGAGATCGATCACTACCAGCCGCTCCTGTTTATCATCGATTCGTTCGACCACCTGTTCGAGCTGGTGGGCCGCCTGGAGCAGTGGATGCGCGCAGGCAAGCTCGACAATGTGGCCCCGGGCCTCCCGGAGATCAGCGAATCCGACCTTCGCAGCTTTCTGGAGGCATAGTGGGCAATCACCCGTTCCGATACACGGATTCGTATTCGCGCGCGGAATGTTCCCACGAGTAGTCGGCGCTCATGGCATTCTCGATAACTGCGGCCCACTGCTTCGGACAAGCGAACGCCGCCAGGGCCCGATCGAGAGCCGCCAACAGTTCTGACCCGCTATAGGCATCGAAAACGAAGCCCGTGCCGCAACGCGTGGCCGGATCAAACTCGGTCACGCTATCCTTCAACCCGCCGGTGGCGCGGACGATGGGAATCGTCCCATAGCGCATGCTGTAGAGTTGGTTCAAGCCGCAGGGCTCGTAGCGCGAGGGCATCAGGAACATGTCGGCGCCGGCTTCAATCTGATGGGCCAGGGCATCGTCGAAAGCGATGCGCACAGCGAGTTGTTCCGGGTTGCGGTTGGCGATCGCGCGGAGGAAGTCCTCATATCGCTGCTCACCCGTCCCGAGAACCACCAGTTGCAGGCCTCTGCTGAGCATTTCCGGGAGCACGGCTTCGATCAGGTCGAAACCCTTCTGCGTCGCCAGCCGAGCCACGACGCCCACCAGCGGCACTTCCGGATCCGTCTTCAAGCCAAAGCTGGACTGCAAGTGCGCCTTCGAGAGCCGCTTTCCAGCAAGGTCGCCGGCGCAGTAGTTCGCGGCGATCCACGAGTCGGTCTCCGGATTCCAAGTCTGGTAATCCGCGCCATTCAACACACCCTTAAGCTGCGGTGCGCGGGCGCGAAGCAGCCCGTCCAAACCCCACCCGCCCTCGGGCGTCTGGATCTCGCGGCTGTACGTGGGGCTCACCGTGGTGATCGCATCCGCGAAGACCAAGCCACCCTTCAGAAAATTGATCTTGCCGTAGAACTCCAGATGGTGCGGCGTAAACAGGTGGCGATCGAGATCCAGCATGTCCCACTCGTGCGCCGGAAAATGCCCCTGGTAGCCGAGGTTGTGAATCGTGAGCACCGTCCGCACTGCATGGAACTCGGGATACCGCTCCGGTTGCGCTTTGAGAAACGCAATCGCCATGGCAGCTTGCCAATCGTGCGCGTGCAGCACGTGCGGCGCGCCGAGCTGGCGCAAAAGTTCGAGAACGCCGCGAGCGAAGAAAGTAAACCGCGCTCCATTATCGGCATAGCCCCCTTCCGGGCCGCCATACAGAAACGGCCGGTCGAAAAACCGGTCGCAGCGGAGGAAATGGACCGGAACGTCTCCGAGCGCCGCTTCCAAAACTATGCCTTCTTCGAGCCGGCCGCCCATGGGGACGGCGATGCGCTGCCCGGCGTCCCGCAGGGCGATGCCGCCTTCCCGTACCTGCCGATACGCCGGCAGAATCACGCTGACTTCGTGACCGGCCTGGCGCAGGGCTGCCGCAAGCGAGCCCACCATGTCGGCCAACCCACCGGTCCTCGCGAAGGGGAACATTTCGGGCGAAGCCATCACGATCTTCAGACGAGGCGGCAGAGCCACGGGTACTCGTTCCGCCGCAGGCGCCGGTTGAGCGATTCCCTCTGCAAAAGCCGCGGCCGTCGAGATCCCCGCGAAAATCGGGTCCTGGCCTTCGATCATGCGCAGCGCCGCTTCTTCGATCTGGCCGTTTTCCACCTCGCGGCAGAGATCGTAGAGCCGGTGCAGATGCCCCTTACAGCGACGGGTGGCGTACTCCTGCATGGTTCCGGAATGGATCATAAAAGCCCAATCGCTGGCCTGGGCCAGCAACAACTCGCGTGCGGCTTGATCCATCGCCCGCTTCTTTAGTCCGGCCGGGCGCGGGTTCGCCGTGACTAGTTTCCCCAACAATCCCGCACCCTGATCGAGATGCCGGTAGATCCAGTCATTCTCGCCGTTCAACCACACTTCGTTATACCCGTTGCGGCCCCAACTGGAGAGGCAAGGCGTAGCTGCTTGATTTTCGGAATACTCATCGAGATATTCCGAGAGCGTTACCAGCCGGAAATTGTCCTGGGCTGCGCTTCCGCGGATAACATGGTCCAGCCAGCGCGGGCCTTCGAACCACCAGTGGCCGAATAGTTCGGCGTCGTAGGGCGCCACCACCAGCGGCTTTCGGTCCATGTGGGCGGAAAGATTCTCCACCTGCTTGATCCGCTCCGAGAGGAAATGACCGGCATGCGCGGCCGCCTTATGCTCCGCCCACTCCGGCACGTACGGCTCTTTGTGTTTGCCGGCGCCGGTGATGCGGTAATACTTGATCCCGGTATCGACCCGAATGCCGTCCGGATGGATGTACGGCCCGATGGTTTCCGGATCCAGGTCGTGACCGATGTCGCGATAGAACTCGCGGTAATCGAAGTCGCCGGGATAGCCGGTTGCCGAACTCCAGACCTGTTGCGAGCTGTCGGGATCGCGTCCGAACGCGGCCAAGCCGGAAGGGCAGACGATCGGCGCATACACACCGTTGCGCGGCCGACGATCGGCGCGCGTGATGCCGTGAGTTTCGAGGATCGTGTACCGGATGCCGTGCTCGTTCAGAATGCGGTCGATACCGGGATAGTAGCCGCACTCCGGAAGCCAGAAGCCTTGCGGTTCGCGCCCGAAGGTCTGCCGGTAATACTCGACGCCGACTCCGATCTGCGCGCGCACCGCGGATTCGTTCAAGGAAAGTAGTGGAAGATACCCATGCGTGGCCGCGCTCGCCAGGAGTTCCACGTTCCCGGTTTGCTGGTGCCGTTGCAGAGTGCTCACGAGATTGTTGTGATAGCGCTCGACGTAGGCCTTACGCACCCGCAGAAACGAGCGATGATACATTTCCGCCAGCGGATGGAAGGCGGGCAAAGAGGCCGTGCGCGCGACCTCCTTTTCGGCAAGCTCGATGGTTTGCTCCAGCCTCGTCAGGTAGCGCGACTGCAGCAGAGGATCGAGCAGCATGGACCCGAGCGTTGGAGACAGGGAGATGGTCAGACGGAAATCGATTCCATCTTCGGCCAGACCGTCCAGCATCAGCAAGAGGGGGACGTAGGTCTCGGTGATGGCTTCGAACAGCCAGTTCTCTTCTAAAGAATACGAATGCTCCGGATGGCGAACGTATGGCAGATGAGCGTGGAGGACAAGAGCCAGATATCCGTGCATGGCTCAGGCGGGAGGCTCGGAGGGTTTTGAAGAGACACCTTCGAAGAAATGCTCTTCGGCGAGGTCTGTCAGGTCGGGCGAGTGGTTCGCGGTGTACGAAGCCTGGGGCGTCCGCGCGGCCGATTCGCCCACCTGGCTGACCCGGCGAATCCATTGCCGCGACGCGTAGACTTCCTGCAAGGTTGTTCGCAGCGTCTCGGCGGTATTGATGGGTGTGGGGACGCGCGGAGTTTCAGGGGCAGGTGGAACCTCCGCTCGCTCACGCGCGCAGCCCGGTATGGGTGTAGGGATGGGCGCAGGCTCAACGGACGGTAACCCTCGGGCCGGTTCCGTTACCTGGCCGCTACCGTCAGGGAGCGCAGGTTCCGGTAGTAAGGGAACCTGCACTACGCTCTGCACTTCGACCGGCGCCGCCACCGGCCACGCGCGCGGCGTCTCCACCGTGTTCGAGCGCGCCAACGGGATAAAGCCGCCGCCGTTTTCCACCACGCCCAGCTCGGCATAATACGATCTCTCCGGGTTCCACACATGGATGTACCAGTTCCTGGCTGCCAATGACACGGGAAGATCGAAGTGACCGGGCACGTCAGTGGTGGTGTCGTGAACTCGCAAGACGGCGCCGATGGATGCCGCGGCCTGCTCCGGAGACACATCCCAGTACGCATGCACGAGGTACGGGTCGATGACCAGGAGCGTCACTCTGGCCGCTCCGTCGTATTCCGGCAGCGGGTCATCCTCAGAGGGAGGTGTCGGGCGGGATGGGGGAGTTGTCTCGTTCAGAAGAACTAGAATGCCACAGAAACGCCGCTTTCAGTGATGCGGGACCGCACCATCCCGCTCAGAAATCGTGCTGGAGAATGGCCGTCGCCCGCCGGCAGAGTTCGCGCGCATAGTCGGTCCAGACGCCGGTGCCCCAATAGCGGAAGCAGCTGGTCTGGGTCATCAGCAAATAGTACAGCGCATTCCGATAACGCGGTTCCGCCGGCGATACGCCCTTAGTCTTCTGGGCAAACAGAGCACTCACTTGATCCATGGGGCCGAGCACATCGCCGTAGCCCCGCACCCACGAAAGATTGTTCGTCCAGCTTCCGCCTTCCATGTGAAAGCGTCCGTCCTCCTTGCGCAAATCGGCGATGACCTGGTCCAAAGCTTCGGTGCCGGATTTTCCCCCGAAGCGGTCCCAAATCCGTTTTTGCATGATCGGCTGAATGGCCGGGAAGTCGCGTTCGGTCAGTCCCAGCGTATCCAGATACTCCAGGTATTCGGTGACATTGACGGCCGGCACGTCGGAACCGGAAGCCTCGCGCATCACTTCCATATACTTGGCGGGGAACTCGTTCATCATCACACCGCCGTTTTCGCCATCGGCGATCTGGGCGGTAATCGGCGGGATCGACTTGCCGCCGAGCCCCTCGTGGTTCAGCCCCTTGGCTTCGTAATACGGCTGCATCTGCGCCACCAGTTTCGTGTCGCTGCCTTGCGTCTTGACGATGGCCGTGATGGTCGCGGTCTTTCCCTCGGAATTGCGCGCCACCAAAACGTGCGGCACGTGCGGCTGGCGTATAGGCCCGCCGTCTTCGACGCGTTCGACAGAGTGCTCCTGCACCAGTACCCAACGGAAGCCGCAGTCCTTCAAAGTCCGTACAAACTCGTAGGCCACATCGGGATGATTGGGCAGAGCCATTTCCGCGGGCGAGAACCCGCGAACACGGCTCAGCGCCTCCAAACCGAAGATGCCGGCGAAGTGATGCTGCCAGGCGCGCACGTGCAGCCGAAAATCTTGGAAGGGCGTGGAAGGCGCGACGGCATGGCCCCAGGTGTTGCCCAGCCATTCGACAGCGCGGCGATATGCGGGATCGACCGTGATGGTCCGAAGTGCGTCGAGCACATCGTTCAGGCGCATAGTCCGCAGGCCGTGCAGCAGGCAGCCGGAATAATCGAGCATGATGCGCGGCTGCTTTCCGTCGTGGATCAATTGCGGAATGAATTCGCCCATGCGCTTGTAGCACCAGGCGAAAATGCCCGCGTTGTAGCGCGCTTCGTCGTTGCCGTAATCGCGCATGTGCTGCAGGTTGCTGATGATGGAGGCGGTGCCCAAATCGGTGCCTCCCGCGGGAATCAACGGCTGGTGCATGTGCAGGGCGTTCGCAAAGGTGCTGCGCGCGCGGCCGAAGTCGATCCCGCACTCGGGCAAATACAGCGGGCCCTTACGCGCCATCGCCTCCGATACCTGATCCTCCGAGCCGCTGATGTTGGGCAGCCCTTCGACATATTCGGCAAGACTAGCTGTAGTCATAGTTGGTTCTCGTTCGGAATTGCAGAAACATCCGGTCTATTGACGACGCACCCAGAACCCCGGCTCCATTGAAGACGTACCCAGAACCTCCGCTCCATTGAAAACGCGTTCGTGGGGCCGGCCCTTCCGGGCCGCCGCCGAGCTTCCGCTCGGCGTCGTGTGTAGACTACAGACCACGCCGGGCAGAAGCCCGGCGGCAGGCCGGAAGGCCTGACCCCACGCGGTTCTAATTGCCAATGGCGGCCCGCAGGGCCATAGTAGAGGTTTCATTTCACCGCTTGCGACAGCGCCCGGCTGGCCATGGGAGCATAGGCGTCGGCCGCATACTCCTTCACCATACGCCGGGCGCAGAAATGCGGCGCGACTGTGCGAATCGATGCTTTCACGATTTGAAGCCAACGCCGCGGTATCCCCCATCGGTCGCGTTCGTAAAACACCGGCACGATCTGGTCTTCCAGAAGGCGGTACAAAGCTTCCGCTATAGCCTCATCGGAGCTTTCGGGTCCTCCCTCGATCAACCACCCGTTTTTTCCCGAATACGCTTCCGGCCACCACCCGTCCGCTACACTCAAGTGTGGCACGCCATTGACCGCAGCTTTCATGCCACTCGTGCCGGAGGCTTCCATCGGTTCGCGCGGCGTATTCATCCACACGTCGCAGCCCTGCACGAAGCAGTGAGCCACGTGCAAATCGTAATCTTCCACGAACGCCACGCGGCCGCCGAAATTGGGGTCCATGGCATCCCGATAGACATGCTGCATGGGACGCTTGCCGGTCTCATCGGCGGGATGGGCCTTGCCGGCGAAGATCAACTGGACCGGACGGCCGGCGCCGTTTAGAATTCTTTCCAGCCGGCCAGTGTCGCGGAAAATCAGATCGGGGCGCTTATATTCCGTGAACCGCCGCGCAAATCCGATGGTAAGCGCATCGGGATCGAGCAGCGTGCCGGCCGCCAAGACCTGTGCATAGGTGGCTTGCCCGTCTCTCCACGCGCGGCGCGCGCGCTCGCGGGCGAACGCCAAAAGATAGCGCCGCAAGAGTTGGCGCACCGACCAGAGCTCTTCGTCCGGAATAAACGAGACGCGTTCCCAAAACACCGGGTCGTCCTGACGTTCCTGCCAGTCGTTACCCAACCAGCGCTGGAACAGTTCCGCCATGGGCGCCGCGATCCAGGTCGGGACATGCACGCCGTTGGTAATGCCGCGTATGGGACGCTTCTCCTCCGGCAGATCCGACCAAAACGACGCCCACATAGCGGCGGTCACCTGCCGGTGGCGTTGGCTTACGGCATTGATCGCCGAGGACCCGCGCAGCGCCACGGCCGTCATATTAAAAGCGTTCTCTTCGCGATCGTGACTGCCCAATGCGAGGAACGTGTTTCTTCGCTCGCCCGCCTCTTCCCAGAAACGCGCCAGTTGGCTATCCACCATGTGGAACGGAAACACGTCGTGCCCGGCCGGGACGGGCGTGTGGGTGGTGAACACGGTGGTCGAGCGCACCTGTCCGAGGGCGGCGAGGAAGCTCTCGCCTTCCGCCACCAGCTCGCGGATGCGCTCCAGAATCACGAACGCGGTGTGGCCTTCGTTGAGATGCCATACCGCCGGCTCGTAACCCAGCGCCCGCAAGGCGCGCACCCCACCCACACCGAGAATGACTTCCTGGCGCAGCCGCGCTTCGCGCTCGCTCACATAGAGCCGCGAGGAGAGTTCGCGTTCCCAGCCGTCGTTTTCCGGCAGGTCGGTATCGAGCAGGAACAACTGCGCGCGGCCCAGGCGCACTTGCCATACGGCCACCTGCACGCTTCCGTGGCCCAGCGGCACGGCTACCTGGCAGGGATTGCCATTGCGCTCGATCGCGCGCTGCAGAGCCACCTGATGATAATCCAACCGCTGGTGCCGCTCGATCTGCCATCCTTCGGGAGAGATCTTCTGATGGAAGTACCCCATCTGATACAGGAAGCCGACACCCACAAATGGCAGCCCGAGATCGCTGGCTTCTTTACAATGATCCCCGGCGAGCACGCCCAGGCCGCCGGCATAAATCGGCAACGATTGATGCAGGGCAAACTCCGCGGAAAAATACGCGATCAACCCTCCCGTTAGATCCGGAAATTGCCGCGACCACCAGGTGTTCGCCTTGCCGTGCGTGTGATCAAGCGCTGCAAGGGCGGCGTCATATAACGATAGAAATGAGGAATCTTCGGCAGCACGTTCGAGTTGCGGCGCCGTCAGACGCTGCAGCAGTTCGACGGGATTGTGATTGGTCGAGCGCCAGAGCTGTAAGTCCAGCCGCCGAAAAACTTCGCGCGCGGTGGGGTTCCAACTCCACGAGAGATCGTGAGCCAGCTCACCGAGGCGTGCGATGCGACCAGGCAAAGCAGCAGCTTCATAGTCCATCTCTCGATCACTCCGGACAGAGATCAGGAGCGATAGACGGCGAGTGTTTGATCGGCAATCGCATCCCAGCTAAACGCGGTTTCCGCGGCCACGCGGCCGTTGCGTCCCATCCAGCGCGCCCATTCGAAGTCCGTAAACATGGTGCCCACGCCCCAAGCAATGGACTCCGGACTGGCGTAGACCTTGAGCCCATTCACCTCGTGCCAGACGAACTCTTCCGGTCCTCCATTCTTCGTGGATACCACCGGCTTACCCGCGCTCCAGGCCTCCAGGATGACAATGCCGAACGGCTCATTGCGGCTGGGTACGCAGACCACGTCGCAAGACTTGTACAAATCGGCCAGCGTCCCGTTATTCTGAAAGCCCACGAAACGCGTGGCATGGGCCACACCCAACTGGTGCGCCCGCGACTCGATGGGCCGCCGCATGTCGCCTTCCCCGGCAAACACGAACTTCGTGCGCGGGTGAAACTTCAACACATGCGGGAAGGCCTCCATCATCAGGTCGGGACCTTTCTGGTGTGTGATCCGCCCGACAAAGAGAACCATCGGGTCGACCGGTCCAATGGCGTAGCGCGCCCGAATGTGGGATGGGTCTACCCAGCCATCGTAGTTGAAGACGTTCACACCGTTGTAAACGACCGAGACTTTCCAATCGGGAACCTCATACATCCACTGGATCTCGCGCTTTAATGCGTTGGAAACAGCAATCACGCGATCGGCCCAATACGTTCCGGCACGCTCCTGGTAACGGACGCGCACGGAATGGCCGTTGTGGAAAACATTCCCGCACCGCCCATATTCCGTGGAATGGATCGTCAGGACTCCTCTCCGGCCGCGACCGTGACGGATCCAGATCAAGGCATTGGCCGCCAGCCAGTCGTGCGCGTGTACGATATCGAACGGCCCGCAGAAATCTTCCGTTTCGAACAAGTGACGCACAAAGGAGCCGCACATGTTGTTGACTTCATCAACAAAATTGGAAGTCAAGGCAAACGGACAACGATGATAGTGAACTCCGTGAATCAACTGATAGTGAGGCTGTCCCTGGCCCATGCGTGTGAACACGTGCACTTCATGGCCCTTCCGCTCGAGCGCCGCGCCTAACTCAGTAACATGAGTGGCCACGCCTCCTACTGGTATCGAGTGCAACGACTCCCAGCTCAACAGTGCAATCTTCATACAAGAGCAGTTAGTTGGTTTCTTCCGAGAATCCGCGCGACACGACCCTCTGCCTGTCGCGCAAAATGAGGGGCCCATGCCCGCTAAACCAGCGACCAGTTCAGGGCATCCTGGCCCGATGAGGCGCGCGCCACTCGACAGTGAACGCTGCGCGAAATACGCCAACTACTTGACGTGGTGGTCGATCCTCGCCTCAGCCGAGGAAGGACACGGCCGCTCTTGAGATCCAGCACCGGGGAGAGATACCGCGCCCCTCCTCGCACGTATGAACTCAAAGGCTTCCTTCAATTCTAAAGCAAATCTCTGTAACAAAGAGAAGAATTTTTTGATGAACAATATTACAAATTACGTTCCTCCTGGCCCGTTAAGTGTTGTATAAGTGTGCTCTATTTTGCGATGCTAAAAGACCTGGATACGACATTCACCTCAACTCTCGCGCCCGATGTGGCCGCGAGGATCACTGCCGGTTCTTACAACACTCCCTTCGAAGTTCTAGGCATTCACTGGGTGACCATCGAAGGACAGCCTGGTGTGGCGATTCGTACGTTTCAGCCGCAGGCCAGCGCCGTTTCCGTTAGGCGCGGCGCACGCGAAGACGTGATGGAGCGCATCCATCCCGACGGGTTATTCGAAGCTGTTTTTCCCGGACATCAGGAATTTTTTCCGTACCGATTCTCGATTACCTACGGCGGCGACGGAATGGGCGCCGGGCGCTACGAAGCCGAAGACCCCTACCGCTACGCACCGGTTCTCACGGACTTCGATTTACACCTCTTTAATGAAGGAACGCACCTGCGTTTGTATGAAAAGCTCGGCGCGCAACTGATCGAGCATGAAGGGACAACGGGCGTGTGTTTCGCGGTTTGGGCGCCGAATGCCGAGCGCGTCAGTGTCGTCGGGGATTTCAACCAATGGGATGGCAGGCGCCACCCCATGCGGCCGCGCGGAGCATCGGGAGTCTGGGAACTCTTCGTTCCCGGATTGCAGCAAGGCGACCTGTACCGTTTCGAGATTAAGACCCGCTATCAGGGCTACATGGCCGTGAAGTCTGATCCGTTCGGGTTCGCCGCCGAACTTCGTCCCAAGAATGCTTCGGTCATCTGGGATCTCAGCCGTTATCACTGGCGCGACGGCCAGTGGATGGCCGCACGCAAGCAGCGGCAAAGCCTGGATGCTCCGATGGCGATTTACGAAGTGCATCTGGGCTCCTGGAAGCGCGAGCCAGACACCGAGTACGGCTATCGCTGGCTCACCTACCGCGAGTTGGCCGAGCAACTGGTGCCGTACGCCAAAGACATGGGCTACACGCACCTGGAACTCCTGCCCATCACCGAGTATCCATTTGACGGTTCGTGGGGCTATCAGACCACTGGCTACTTCGCGCCCACGTCGCGCTACGGAACGCCCGACGATTTCCGCTATTTCGTCGACCAGGCTCACCAGGCCGGGCTCGGGGTGATCATCGACTGGGTGCCTGCGCATTTTCCCAAAGATGGCCACGGCCTCTCGTTCTTCGATGGCACGCACTTATTCGAGCACGCCGACTTGCGCCAGGGCGAGCACCAGGATTGGGGTTCGCTCATCTATAACTACGGCCGCAGCGAAGTGGCCGCGTTCTTACTTTCCAGCGCGCTGTTTTGGCTGGATCGTTATCACATCGATGGCCTCCGCGTGGATGCCGTCGCCTCCATGCTTTACCTGGATTACTCGCGCAACGAAGGCGAGTGGATACCGAACCGCTACGGCGGCCGCGAAAACCTGGAAGCCGTCGCGTTCCTGAAGCGCTTCAATGAAGTGGTACACCTGGAGTATCCGGACACGCTGACGTTCGCGGAGGAGTCCACGGCTTGGGGCATGGTTTCGCGCCCGACCTATGTCGGCGGCTTGGGTTTCGACCTGAAGTGGAACATGGGTTGGATGCACGACATGCTCGAATATGCCAGCAAAGATCCCATCCACCGGCGCTACCACCACCAGGACCTGACCTTTTCGCTGCTCTACGCATTCAACGAGAACTTCATTCTGCCGCTGTCCCATGACGAAGTGGTGCACGGCAAAGGCGCGCTGCTGGCTGATATGCCGGGCGACTACTGGCAGAAATTCGCCAATCTGCGCGCGCTCTACGCGTACATGTATGCCCACCCCGGGAAGAAGCTGCTATTCATGGGTGGCGAGATCGGCCAGTGGAGCGAGTGGAATCACGCGTGGCAGGTGGAGTGGATGCTGCTCTCTTTCGACGCACACCGCCAGATGCAAGAGTATGTGAAAGCCCTCAACCGGCTTTACGCCGGGCAGCCGGCTCTCTATGAAGTGGACTTCTCGTGGGAGGGTTTTGAGTGGATCGACTTCCACGACGTGGATAACAGCATCGTGACGTTCCTGCGCCGCGCGAAGAACTCGGATGATTTCGTGCTGGTGGTGGCCAACTTCACACCCGTGCCCCGCGAGGGGTACCGGATCGGCGTCCCGCGCGCGGGGCTCTATGGGGAGTTACTCAATAGCGACTCGATGTACTTCGGCGGCAGCAATCTGGGGAATGGCCTGGGAGTACCTTCGGAACCGGAAGCCTGGCAAGGACGGCCGCACTCCATTGTGATCACCGTGCCGCCGCTGGCCGTGGTATTTCTGAAGCCGGACAGCTCGTCTTGAGCTTTCAGGCCATTTAGCCGATAGGAGTATTGGATCTTCCGTGCAGCCCTGAGCGGCTGGGCAGAAACGGGCATGCAGGCGAACATACCAGGGCGGCAGGAGAGACAGGACGCACGGGTTTTCGACGCTACCGCTTTGTTGAAGCGCCTGATGGGCGATCGAGGCCTGGCCGAACGTGTGCTCGCCGGCTTTCTCTTCGATGCGCCGCAGACTATAGCCAGCCTATTGAAAGCGTTAGACCGCTCGGATACCGGTGCCGCGATACTTGCGGCGCATTCGCTCAAAGGGGCTGCCGCCAACATCGGCGCCAGCGACTTGCGCGACACAGCTCGGCAAATGGAGACGCTCGGGAAATCGGGTGTGCTCGACGGCGTGCGCGCGTTGGTACCGGAATTGGATGCCCGGTGGAACGACCTGCGCGCGGCGGCGGAGGCGTTCTGCCAGTCTTAGGAAGCCGCGCGCTAAGCGCGTTCCTGATACGTGCCTTCGGCTGTATTGACGCGGATCTTTTCGCCCTCGGTAATAAACGGCGGCACCTGTACCACCAGGCCGGTTTCCAGCTTGGCGGGCTTGGTGACGTTGGAAACCGTCGCGCCCTTTAATCCCGGTTCGGTCTCGACCACCGTCAAATCCACCGTCGCGGGCAGTTCCACGCTAATGGCTTTACCCTCGTAAAACTCCACCGTAACCTTCAACTGAGAGATGAGATAACTCGGCGCATCTCCCAGGATTTCCTTGGTCAGATGCATCTGCTCGAAGCTCTCGGTGTTCATGAAGTAGTAGTATTCGCCGTCGTCGTACAAATACTCCATCTCGTGCTCTTCGAGAACGGCTTTTTCCACCTTGTCTTCCGAGGAGAACCGATGCTCGAACATGGAGCCGCTACGCAAATTACGCATCTTGGCTTGCACGAAGCCGCGCAAGTTTCCGGGGGTCCGGTGGGTGACGCTGAACACCGAGTGCAGCTCCTTGTTGAAAACGATCACCATTCCCGGACGCATCTGTGTTGCTGGAATCATATTGGAAGCATTTAGTATAACGTGGATTCTTGCCGGGGCTTCAGTTCACCGGCGACAAGATCGCCGGTGTTACTCAGTAAGCCAGTAGCGCTTCCATCTCCGCGGCCAGCTTTTCGGTCTGGGGCAGAATCGCGGCTTCGAGCTGCGGGTGGTAGCCCACCCAGGTATCCAGCGCGCCCAGGCGGCGCACAGGGGCGTCGAGCTTCGCGAAAAGCTCATCGGCCGCCCGCGCCGCAATCTCCGCGCCGTAGCCCCACGAAAGCGTATCTTCATGCGTCACCAGCAGGCGACTAGTCTTCACCACCGACTGCTGAATAGCATTCCAATCGTAAGGCGCCAGCGTGCGCAAATCGAGGATCTCGACGCTCACGCGCGAATTGCGCCGCTCGATCTGCGTGGCCGCCAGCAGCGCCTTCTGCACCAGGGCGCCGTACGTGACCACCGTCAGGTTGGCTCCCGGCTTGACGATCTTCGCGCGTCCGAAGGGGATGGTGAACTCCTCGCCGGGATGTGGCGACCGGTTGTACGGCTCGCGGTACAGCCGTTTGTGCTCGAGAAACAGAACCGGATCATCGGAACGCAAGGCCGTACGGAGTAGGCCGCAAGCATCCAAGGCATTCGACGGCATGGCCACGCGCAGGCCGGGGATGTGGGTGAACTCCACCTCGCCGCACTGGCTATGATAGATGCCGCCGCCGCTCAAGTAGCCGCCGATCGGGACGCGGACGACCGCGGGGCAGGAGAAGGCCCCGTTCGAGCGCCACCGCAACGTAGCCAACTCGTCGCGAATCTGCATCATAGCCGGCCAAATATAATCGAAAAACTGAATTTCGGCCACGGGCTTCAGCCCGCGCGTCGCCATGCCGATGGCACGCCCCACAATGGCCGCCTCCGCCAGCGGACTATTGAAGCTGCGCTGGGCACCGAACTCGATTTGCAGCCCGGCGGTGGCCTTGAACACGCCGCCTTTCCCTTTGATCTCGCGCAAACTTTCCTCGCGGCTGCAATCGGCCACATCTTCGCCGAACACCAGGATGTCCGGATTGCGGCGCATCTCCTCGCGCAGAGTGGCGTTGATCAGGTCGACCATGGTCATGGGCTCGCCGCGGAATCGCGCTTCGGTTTCGAACTGCTCCGCTGACGGATCGACGGTGTTGGAGTACAGATGCACCAGCGCCGAACTGGCGGCTGGTGGCTCCTCCAGCAAAGCGCGCTCGGTGGCCGCGTGCACCTCCTGATCCACCTCGTGCGTAATCAGTTGCAGGCGATGGCGGTCGAGGATGCCCGCGTCGACGAGGAATCGGGGAAAGATCAGAACCGGATCGCGCTCCGCTTCGGCCTCGCGCTCGGCGGGCGTTTTGTAGAGCCGCTCATCATCGGAAAGCGAATGCGAATAGGGCCGAATGACGTGCGCATGCACCAGCGCGGGACCCTCCCCGCCGCGCACATAGGCCGCCGCGCTTTTCATCGTGCGATAAGAAGCCAGAAAGTCGGTGCCGTCCACCTCTTCCCGGAACAGCCCGGGGAATCCAGACACGAGCGGGGAGATATTCCCGCCGGCGGTCTGGCACTCCCTGGGCACGGAGATCGCGTAGCCGTTGTCTTCGATCAGGAACAGCAGCGGCAGGCGCTTCAAGCAGGCGATGTTGAGCGCTTCCCAAAACTCTCCTTCGCTGGTGGCGCCATCGCCGCCGCATACCAGGGTGATTTCGTTTTCCGTGCGGCGGTAGCGCGACGCTTCGGCGCAGCCGGCCGCCTGCAAAAACTGCGTTCCGGTAGGGGACGAGGCGCTGACGATGTGGTACCGCGGGTCGCCAAAATGCGAGGGCATCTGGCGTCCGCCGGACGCGGGATCGGCAGCCGCGCCCACCGCCGCCAACAGCATTTCGTAGGGCGTCACGCCTAGCGTGAGGCAGAGTGCGCGGTCGCGGTAATACGGGTAGAACCAATCTTCGCCGGAGCGCAGCACCATGCCGGCCGCCACTTCCACCGCTTCATGGCCAGCGCCGCTGATCTGGAAGAAAATGCGGCTTTGACGTTTCAGTGCGATTTCGCGGTCGTCGACTCGCCGCGAGGTATGCATGAGGCGGAAGGCGCGGACCAGTTGTTCCGCATCGAGCCCTTCAAACCGGCCTGCGGCTGGCGACTCGGCGGTGGTCGTAGGCGTCCCCAATCCGGCTCCTAATCACAGTGTACGCGAGAGCTTTGCGGCACTGATGGCTTGTCCGATATGCCTTTGGATATGTTCCGCGATGTGTGTTAGCAGACCGATGACGGTGGTCGGCAGGCGCTGGCGGCCCACCGAGCGGGGTTCTGCGAGGACGGCGGGGTCGAGCGCCCGAACGATCGCTTCGGCCCGCTGGAAGGCCGCGTCCATCAGGGCGAGCAGTTCTTCCCTGCCCTCGCTTCCGCGCTGCTCCTCCGCTTGCAGCGCCGCCATCTGTTCCGGGCTGAGCATGCGGCCTTCCAGGTAGGTGAACAGGCGGTCGGTACTTCCCGCGATGTGACGGATATGGAAACCGACGGAGCCGAAGCCATGCGGCGTTGCCCAAATCTGGCCTCCGTTCAGCGGCTCGGTATATTTTGCTAAATCCTCCCGGGCCTGCCGAAACGTATAGAGAATGGGCGCGACCAGCGGAGGAACCCCGGCGACGGGGCCGCGCAGCCAGGGTTCGGGCAGATGAGCCATACCTACAATATAGGGTCAACCACAGTTATTTCACCCAATTGGGTGTGTGAGCGGGCACTCCCAGGCAGCAATTCCGATCCGCAATGTCTATATTTTCAAGATGTTGGAAACGTGGCAGTTAGAATGCAAGCCGGCAATCAGATAAACAGGACTGGATTTACTGGAATGCAACTCACACGAGCTGCCGATTATGCCGTACGGGTGATGATCCACCTGGCGGCGGTTGCGCCGGGAACGCGCGCCAGCCGCACCGAACTGGCAGCGGCGGTTGATTGTCCGGAACAATTTCTTTCCAAGGTGTTGCAAAGCCTGACCCGCGCGGGTCTCGTGACCTCGCACCGCGGCAACACCGGCGGATTCGAGCTGCCGGCTTCGCGCCGCGCCGCGTCGGTGCTGGAAATCATCGAAGCCGTGGAAGGGCCGATCCGCCTGAACATCTGCCTGAATTCGCCGAGCGAGTGCCAACACCAGGACACGTGCCCCACCTATCCCATTTGGGTGGAGGCGCAGAAAGCCATGACGGCGGTGCTGCGCTGCGCCACGATCGACGAGCTCGCCCGCCAGACGGGCAACGTTTCCGCCCCTGTGCAACTGGAAGAACCTGTGAACCATTGAGGACTGCCATGTCACCCAATCGAACCAAGCTACCCACCGAGACGACACGAGTTGCCACCGCCGATGTACCGGCGCTGGTGAAACTGGCCTATTTGCTGATCGGATGTGCGACGCTCGCGTATTTCCTGATGCACCTGCGCAGCGGTCAGACCTTGGCAGCGGCGGCGAATGAGGCGTCGCTCGGTTTAGTGTACGGGGTAGCGGCGCTGATTGTGGTGTTTGGCGTGGCGGTAGTGGCTCTGTCGATCCGCCACGGCCGCTGACTTCTGCCGTTTTGCGCGGCGAGATCACGTCGCGAAGCTCCGCTCATAAGCTCGCCTGTTAGAATACTCTCCATGGCGGAAGACCAAGCCGGC
>Ga0335078_10004497_pt1 | contig 20657 bp, 13 predicted proteins | sample Lox_Sample_32_FD_206711 | JGI IMG/M metagenome (GOLD analysis project Ga0335078, IMG submission 206711) | Soil microbial communities from Loxahatchee National Wildlife Refuge, Florida, United States - Lox_Sample_3.2 | ecosystem: Environmental > Terrestrial > Soil > Wetlands | place: USA... | reverse complement strand
GGTTGATTCAAGTACGATTTGCCGGGACCGAAAGGAAGCTCATACACGACATTCGCGTTGAACGCGTGCCGGGCGTCAAAGGCCCCGCTGGTGCGCTCCCCGCATTGCGGTGCGCTCAGCGGGAAGCAGGAAACATTCTGCGGAGTTATCGAGTCGCCGTCTCCGCTTCCATTGGAATCGTCGTCGATCTCATGGGACCACGTGTAGTTCACCGCGGCCAGCAAACCGCTAGAGAAAGAACGCTTCAGCGAGACCGACAGCGCGTTAAACGTGCTGTTCCCGACGGTGCCTCGCCAAGGAATCTGCGAGAATGCAGGGTACGGACGCAACCCGGTCACTGGGTCTTCCACGTTGACATAGGATTCCATAAGCAGGTGCGTGCCTTTGCTTCCCACATAAGACAGCGTGCCGACGAAATCGCCGGGCAGCGCCTGCTGAACGGACAGACCCCACTGGGTTGCGGATGTATCTTTGCGGTCTCGTTGTTCGGCGTTCGGTGAATTTGTGCCGTTCACGCATACGGGATTGCCGGTCGGGCCGAGAACGATTGGGTAGGCCAGGCCCGGGCAATTCTTCGCAGTTAGAGCGAAGCTTAACACTTCGTTTTTGTCGGGAAGGTTCTGATCGTCCAACTGGCCGTCCTCGTGATAAATGCCAAAGCCGCTGCGAATGACGGTCTTCCCCCCGAACATGGCTGGCGCCCAGGCGAAGGCAATGCGCGGATCGACGTCGCCATAATTCCCCGGGCCAAAGCTTGCACCGACGCCACAGTAGCCCGCCGGACCGCAAGTGGCAAAATCAAAAGGATTCCCGCGGCCCTCGACCTCGCTGAAGATACCGAAGACGTTATAGCGCAGGCCCAAATTCAGCGTGAAATTCGGCCGCCACTTGAACTCGTCCTGGAGATATCCGAAATAATCCGTTTTGCGCAGGCCGTTGACGGGGTACACGCCCGTGATGCTGGCCTTATAGGATTGGTCGGCCGCAAAGTTGGCGAGAGAGCTAAAACTGACCGTGCCATAGGAAGTGCTGCCCTGATTCATCTGCACGCGGCGGACTTCAACTCCGGCCTTCAGTACGTGTCTTCCCTTGACCCAGGTCACATCGTCGATTCCGCTAAAGGTATTGCCAAAGCCGACGCTGGTTCGACCGTTGTTTAAGGAAGTTAAGCCCGCTACGGAAATGGCGTAGAGCGAGCCGGTGTGATTGAGGTAGGTGGCGTCGGTGGTGCCGCGGTTAAAACCGAACTTGGTTTCGTTGAGCAGAGTCGGAGAGAAGATGTGTGACAGCGCGATCGCACTGTTGACCGGCGCGGAGTTCAGATCTTCTTGTTCATTAAGATATTGCCCGGAGCTTGGGGAATACGGCACAACGTAGTCGGCTTTGTCGATGCTGGCACGCACAAAAAGAGTGGTTGCGTCAGAGAAGCGATGATCCACGCGGAACATTCCGGAGTCTTCGCGGCCCACTTGTTTACCTTCGGCTACGAATTGGGCAACGTCCGGATTACTGGTAGGATTCTGCCCTTGGGGATAGGCTTTGATAACCGCAGCAAGCGCCGGCGACTGCGCCAAAACTTGCGCGGCAAAGGCAGCGCTGGGTACATAGCCGATCAGAGTCTGGCCCAAATCTTGCCGGTAGCCTTCGTAGGCGACAAAGAAAAACGTCTTATCACGCTGGATGGGTCCGGCAAAGGACCCTCCGAACTGATTCAGGTGGAAAGGCGGCTGGTGCGTCGGATTCAAGGCGTCAATCGGATCGGTGGCATCGAAAACGTCGTTGCGCAAGAAGTCATAGGCGTCGCCGTGGAACTGGTTCGTGCCGGAAGGCGAGGCCAGGTTCAACTGGGCTCCTGCAGTCCCGCCGGTCTGCGCTGTGGCCAGCATGGGATCGACACGGATTTCGCTGATGGTATCGAGCGGAACCGCCGCGCGCACAAAATATAGCTGGGACTGATTGATGACATAGGTGGCATCGATGCCGTCATAGGTATAGTTGTTATCGTCGCGCCCTCTGCCGGCATAGCGAATCGATCGCTGGTTGCCGGCTCCGGGTCCGCCGGCGGCGTCCACCGCGCCTGGAACCAAGGTGGTCAAGGTAGACCAATTCTGGCCGTTTATGGGGAGTTGCTCGGCTTGTATGCGTTCAATACCCGTGCCCCAGGTATCGGCAGTCTGATCCAGCGATGGCGGGCTGGCCAAAACTTCCAACAGCTCTGTCGCGCCTGCGACTTTCAGCGTGGCATTCAGGGTTCGGGTCCGCCCGAGGCTTTGAGCCACATTCTTAAAGCGCAGAGTTTCAAAGTCTTTCCGGACAAAGCTCACGGTATAGACCCCGACGGGCAGCGCGTTAATTTCGAAGGTCCCCTGGTCCGAAGAAACGGTCTCGCGCCGAAGCCCCGTAGCGTCTTGTACGGCCACCACTTGCACACCCGGAATCACGCGTCCGTTGGCATCGGCGACCGTACCGGTCAGTCCAGTGGCGTCCAGTTGAGCCCAAGAGGGGACACTACCGAGCACGCAAATGACACCGAGGAGTAAGGGACGAAAGCAGGAGATGAGTTTCATCAGCAACTTCCTTTCTGGATGGTGGCCAGTATGAATTTAGCGCGGCAAGGGCCGCTAGAAACCGCAAGATAGAAAAGCCATCTACCTTTGACACTTAGTTCGGAACCCGTAAGATCTCTCCGTTATTTCGGCGCTGAATCACAATTATAGAATTTCGGCTGATGAATCCGCGCTTAACCTGGCCCGGAGCACGAATCATTACAAAGCTGACATCCTTGCTGGGCTACGCCTGCATTGTTCTTAAGTAAATTTTCGAAGACCCGCTAGGTGACCGGTAGTACTGAGCGAACGGTCTTGCTCCAGCGCTCTGCCTCGAAGCATTCATATCCCCGTGATGCGCGATTAACCGCACGGGATTATTTACTTGCCAGAGGTGGCAAATTCGCTCTTCGATTAAGCACAAGTCTTACTGATTCGTGCTGTTAAATCGCCTAACTGCGCCGTGTCTTGACCGGGAGGTCGCCGGCGCGATTCGAGAATACCGAATGAGGATTCTGGTTGTTGAAGATGAAGTCAAGACTGCCAAGTTCCTGAAAAAAGGACTCGAGGAAGACGGTTTTATTGTAGACGCCGCGGGCGACGGAATGGCAGGCCTGCGCTTGGCGTGTGAATCGGAGTTCGATCTGATCATTTTGGACGTGATGCTCCCCGGCTTAGACGGCTGGCAGGTTCTGCTTCGCCTGCGCCAGGCGGGCCGGCGGTCGTTGGTACTTTTCTTGACCGCCCGCGATGCCGTCCACGAACGCGTTCGGGGCTTCGAGTTGGGTGCCGATGATTATCTTGTGAAGCCCTTCGCGTTTTCGGAATTGTTGGCGCGCGTACGCTCGCTGCTGCGACGCGGACCGGTCCGCCAGCCGGAAACCATTCGCATGGCCGACTTGGAAATTGATTTGCTGCGGCAACGTGCCACGCGCGCCGGCCAACGACTGGATCTGACGTCGAAAGAGTTCTCCCTGCTTACACTGCTCGCCAGGCGTCAGGGCGAGGTGTTGTCCCGGACCCTGATCGCCGAAGCGGTATGGGACCTGAACTTCGACAGCGATACCAATGTCATCGATGTTAACGTTCGTAGGCTACGCGCCAAGGTGGATGAACCTTTTTCACAGAAGTTGATCCGCACGGTCCGAGGCGCCGGCTATGTCATGGAATGTGAACGCTAGCTTGGCGCGAGTCTCGCGCTGGTGGGGCACCCTTGCGTTTCGCTTGACCGCAGGCTACGCGCTCGCGGGTTTGCTGCTGCTCTTTTTCGCCACCGCAAGCCTGTACTTGGTGCTGGTCACGGAGTTGGAGCGCAGCACGGATTTATTTCTGGCGGACAAGGTCAATGTGATCCGCACCATGCTGCGCGATCGTCCCGATGACTGGGATACCTTGCGAGAAGAAGTGGAACTGGAATCCGCGGCGCGACGCTATGAACAGTTCTACATCCGCCTCCTGGACGAGCGTAACACTCCCCTCATGGCCACTCCAGGAATGCCGGAACAATTGGACCTGCAGCAATTCCCAGCTCCGGCGCAAACCACATCCAGCCACGCTCTTCCCATGAAAGGGAGGAACCGCGGCGCTTTCCGGGTTACCACTGCGGTTGTGCCGGTAGGCTCGCCTCCTGCCAAAAGCTATACCATCCAGATTGCCATCGATGTCTCAACCAAAGAGGAATTGCTGGCACGCTTCCGCCATTGGTTCTGGGCCATCCTTCTGGGTTCATTGGGCCTCTTCCCGCTCGTCGGGTATCACATCGCGCGCCACGGCATTCGGCCGGTGGAAGAAATCGCCACCACCGCTCGCCACATCACCTCCACCAACCTGCGCGAGCGCATTCTTCCGGAAGGCTATCCGTCCGAACTGGCATCGCTCGCCGGCACTTTCAACCAGATGCTCGATCGTTTGGAAGAATCCTTTGATCGCATCTCCAGATTCTCCGCCGATATTGCCCACGACCTGCGCACGCCGGTGAATAACATTCGCGGCGAAGCCGAGGTAGCTTTGGCGCGCGCAAGGACCGTCGAGGAATATCGCGACGTGCTCGGATCCTGCCTCGAAGAAGCCGTGCGCCTGTCAGATTTGATCAGCGATCTTTTGTTCCTGGCCCGCGCCGAGAGCCCACTGACTCATTTACATCGCGCGCCCGTAAATGTTGGCGAATTGCTGGGCAGCGTGCGGGAATACTACGAGGCTTCCGCCGCGGAAGGTGGCATCTCCCTCAACATTGCGGCAACTGCCGAACCGTTGGTCGCCGAAATGGACCGCATGCTCATGCAGCGCGCCATCGGCAATCTTGTCGCCAACGCCGTGGCGCACACGCCACCAGGCGGAGCCGTGATGCTCCTTGCGAACGCCGAAGCTGCTGGTGTTCGCATCGAAGTCTCGGACACAGGTGCCGGCATTCCGGCTGATGCTCTGCCGCGGGTATTTGATCGTTTCTACCGCGTGGATGCCTCGCGTTCGCACGCCTCGGGCGGCACAGGGCTGGGGCTGGCCATCGTCCAAAGCATCATGGTGCTTCACGGCGGCAACGCGGATATCGCCAGCCAACTGGGGCAAGGCACTCAGGTCAGCCTGCACCTGCCCGTGCCCATCAAGATGACGAAAATGTAAGCCGCTTGTCATCATGGCGTTTGCGCTCCGTTGCTAGACTCGCCCACCTCAGGGAGCCAATGTCCCTGACGAAAAAAATCCAAGGAGAAGAATCGGATATGTCGCAAAAATCTCCTCGATGCAATTCGAGGATCAGCTTTCTTCGTCCGCTTGCCGTTCTGCTGGTGGCGACGCTGAGTTTTGCAGCATTCGCCGCTGCTCAGTCCGTGCCCTTTCCGACCTATCAGGTCGGCGAGAACCAGAACGGGTCACAGGGCCCGAACTATCCCTCGAGCTTGCCCAACCCGTGGGTCGTCAGTAGTGGTCAAGTCATCACTCCCGTCGGCACTCAGGTCTACCTCGGCATCACCACGCGCGCCAAATCCATCGCGCTCAACCCCACCGGCAATCACACCGCAGCCGTTCTCCAAATGGGCGCTCCACAGGCCGTCACCGTTTTCAATACCCAGACCGGCGCTGTCCTGCAGACTTACAAACCGTTTGGCTCTAAAAACGGCAGCTCTACCGGAATTGCCTACTCGCCGGACGGCAAATACCTCCTCTTCAGCCAGGACAGCAGTTACGTTGCCATCGCTAGCGTGAATCCGACGACCGGCTTGCTCTCAGACTTTGCGCACGTCAGCGTTCCGATGGACGTCAACGCCGAAGGCGTTCTGACCACCGTCACCTGCTTCCCCAACAGCCCTGGGGGGACCACCGGCAGCGTGCTGATCCCTTGCGGCCAGACCGTCTCGGTTGTTTCGGATGGCACATTCACTTCCTATCCCATGGGCATAGCCGTTTCGCCGGATGCCAAGACCGCTTATGTGGTCTTGGACAACAACGATACCCTCACCAAGATAGATCTGACCCAGGCGGTCCCAGCCGAGGGCACGGAGGTCCGCGTCGGTAACGTCCCGCACAGCGTCGTGATTTCGCCCGACGGCAAGACTGCCTACGTCTCCAACGAAGGTGGCCGGATTGCTACCGAGAGGGACTTCCAGGGGTACTCCAACGGCACCCCGGTCGTTGCCCACTATCCGACTGGCGGTACCGCCACCGGCACCGTTTCGGTAGTCGATCTGGCCTCCTTTACGGTCGCCGGCAGCATTGAGACCGGTCTGCACCCGACGGGCATGGCCTTCTGGGGCAAGCACCTGCTGGTCGCCAACGCCTACAGCGACAGCATCTCCGTGATCGACACCACCTTCAACAAAGAGGTCGGGAGGATCGACCTCGGGCTGCCCATCGGCGTGCCCGGCGAATTCCAGCCGGCGTATGGCGCGGGGCCGAACTCCATCGCCGTCGATGCCGCAAAGAACATCGCCTACGTTGCGCTTTACAACGCCAACGCCATCGCGGTAGTTGATCTCAAGGCTTGGGGATGGAGCCCGGTCATCGGCATGATTCCGGTCGGCTATGCGCCGAGCTCAGTCGTGTTGGACGCTGCGGACGATGTGCTCCTGGTTGCCAACGACAAGGGCATCGGCACCACCGGCTTCAGTGTGGCGCCTCCTCCCACGAATTCCGCCGAAAATTCCTACGCAAAAGAATTCGGCGTGACCTCCCTCAACACCCACCAGGATCTGGGCACCGTCAGCATCATTCCCGTGCCCAGCTTTCCGGCCTTGTGGGCGATGACCCACCAGGTCTTCCAGAACAATCACTGGGATCTGTTTGAGAATATCTGGTCGGCCGCCGGCGGCAACAAGCATGCCAGGCCGCTCGCAATCCCGAACAAGATCGGCGATCCCTCGAAGATCAAGCACGTCTTCCTGATCATTCGTGAAAACCGCACCTACGATCAGATCCTGGGTGACGTGACCGGCGGCAACGGCGAGCCCTCTCTGGCAGTCTTCGGCGACAACGCCAGCTACGGCAGCGTTACCCCCAATGCCCACGCGCTGGTGCAGCGCTTCCCGCTTTTCGATAACTACTACAACCCCAGCCGCCAGTCCGCCGACGGGCACAACTGGATCGTCCAGGCCATGGCTCCCTACGCCGACGACATCCAGTCGCCCGACTGGCTCCGTGACTATCCCTCCAACGGCGGCGAGGCACTTGCTTACCAGAAGGCCGGTCACCTGTGGGACGTAGCGGTAAAGAAAGGCGTCTCCTTCAAAAACTACGGCGAGTACATCGAGTACAACTCCTTCAACTCGCCGACCTGCACCCCGCCCGCTGGAGCTTCCTCGGGCGCTTGCGAGCCACTCTGGATTGACTTCTACAACGATGTACTAGCCTACGAGTCTGGCGCCGAGAAACAGCTCTACAACTTCAACACCGTCGCCTCGCACTCCCCGCTCCCCAACCTCATCAACAACACCGTCCAGAACTACCCACAATTCGATCTAGGCATCCCCGACCAGTTCCGCTTCGACGTCTGGAATGAAGATTTCCAGAACGACCTCAAGAAAGGTGATGTGCCGCAGTTCGAAATGATGTGGATCAGCTCCGACCACACCGGCGGCCCGCCAACCGCGCAAGCCATGCAGGCCGATAACGACCTGGCTCTTGGCCGCTTTGTCGAGGCCATCAGCCACAGCTCCATTTGGTCCTCCTCGGCGATCTTCGTCACGGAAGACGACGCGCAGACCGGTGTCGACCACGTCGACGGTCACCGCAGCCCGGGCTATATCATCAGTCCCTATGTTAGCCAGAAAGTGAACTCCGACGGCACCGGTGCTGGCGTAACCGAAGACAGCGTCTTCTACACGCAAGTCAACATGACCCGCACCATCGAGCAGATCCTCGGCCTGACCCCTATGAACCAGTACGACCTGGTGGCCTCGCCGATGCGGGAAATCTTTGTCGACAATCCGCCGAAGGAAAACTTCCTACCCTGGACGCACGTGCCCAACGGAACCCCGCTCACCCAGGGCGTTACCCAGACTCCAACTCAGACCGCCATCCCGGCACCTGCAGTCACCGCTCAGACCATCCTGAACGAGAGCCGTGCGGTGAAAGCTCTGCGTGCTGGCTGGATGAAGAAGAAGGCACAGATCTTCGCGGGCAAATATCACACGCCCGACTCCGAAGATATCGACACTGTTAATCACCTCATCTGGTACGAAGCCACCAACTTTGCCCGGCCCTTCCCCGGCGAGAGCAAGGTTCGCCCCGCGAGTGACTTCAAAAACGTCGCACCCGGCAAGGTTGACGACGACGACTAAAACACGTTCCAACTCCCAAAGCCCTCTCCCCGATGCCCGGGGAGAGGGCTTTTTGTTCGCGCCTCGAACGGAGAGTGCTCACGAACCCGCGCCGCCACCGGCGTGACCGTTGCTCCCCCAGGTTCGTCCCGCGGCAACGCAAAGAACGCAGCGCGTGGTTAATTTCCTTAATCGGCAGAGATTGGAAAAAGCAGTCCGAGTCCCGAGCGGGAAGAAGGACGGCAGAATCGCTTCGTCGCCATCACGCGCGCGAAGAATTGTTTAGTACCGAGCTGGGGAGAAAGCTACAGGGGATGCTGCAGCGTTCAAATCTGCGCTTTTTGCAAAATTCAGCAGGGCGCAGGGCAAATAGGCGAAACTCGCGCGTATCGTGAGGCGATCTATTGCCGGGCGTCCGGGCCTTGCAATATATATCGCAATACGATATATGGTGACAGACGGTTGGTTTCCGCGAGTGCAGCAGACTGGTTCGTTGAGAGACGACGCCGGCACGAACCACTGTTTCCCTTAAGGAGGTTGCCATGAGGTTTCCCTTGTTGCGTCTGGGAGTAATCCTGACGATGTCGTGCTGGTGTGCAGCGTGGGCTCAAGACCCGTCGCAGAAGAAACCGGCTGACAAGTCAGAGGCTGCCGCGGACACCGCGAAAGTAAACCGGGAGACGAAAAGCCCGGTGAAGCAGACGCCAGAAAATCTGGCGGAAGCCAAAAAGGTGTTTGGCTACGACTGCGCGATGTGCCACGGCGCGGGAGCCGATGGCAAAGGCGATCTGGCCGCCTCCATGGGATTGAAAATGAACGACTGGCGGGACTCGTCCCGGCTGACGTCATTAACCGATGGCGAAATCTTCGAAACGATCGTCAAGGGCAAAGGCCGAATGGTTGGCGAGGGCGATCGCTATTCCACCGAGGCGGTATGGGAGTTGGTAAATTATGTGCGCACGTTCGAAAAAAGCCAGACGGGCGCAGCACAGAAGACCGGCGGATCCCGCTGAATTTGTAAACCGACGTCCTAGGACCCGCACAGTCTCATTTCTCCACTCTTGCACCGAAATGGCTTACGACGACGCGCTTAGCGCTTCGCTGACGGGCTGAACGTACGGGAAGGCCGTCGACGGCTTCCCGGTGACCGATTCCTTTCCAATGCCGAGACGAACCGGTGTGTTCGCGGCAATCGAGAACATGACATCCGGGGCGTTATCGGTAAGGGAGCGGCCGTTCCACTCGCCGAAGCCAAACACGGCCGAAGTGCCCACCTCGTAAGGGAGGATGTTGGGGAAGAAGCGGTGCGCGACTTTCTCCGCATAGGCTTTGGGGTCCTCGGCAGTGCCATTCGCGGTAACGGCGCCAGTGATTGCCTTGATGACCGTCTCCCCATACGTTGCAAAGTCGTCCGCAGGACGTCCGGCATTGAGACGGTTACCGAGGTCTTCGTTGAACTGGGTGAACAGCGGATGGATCATTGGGAAGCCAATGCGGTTGATGGAGCGCCACCCGCCAGCGTCGGTAGCAAGCGTGGACACGGCCCATACTCCGATGCGGCGTTTGTCGGCGCCCGCGAGCAACTCGTTGTCCGGCACTTCCAGCACAATCGAGTACACGGTATGGCCGGCGAACAAGTTTTTCGCGCGACTAGGATCCCAGCCAGCCAAGTTGATGACCGTGCCATCCTGAAACGCGTGGCCAACAGCATGAAGCACGTCGGGCTCAATCCAGAAGGGGTCGCCGGCTTTGCCGGCCCAGACGCGGAATCCGGACGGCGTGGAGACGGCCTCGCCAGTCGTGCCCTGTGCGATTACGGTCCCGGGGGCATGAGGATCGACGGCATCTTTACCGCGAATGGAACGTACGACATAGGCCTGATTTCCGTTCTTGTCGCGTTCCTGGAAGGTAATGCGGAAAGTGAGGTCTTCGACGGCGTTACCGTTCAGATCGACCTTGAATTCGTACATTCCTTCGGGGTGGTAGCCCGGCGCCGGGATGGGGCCGAAGATCGAGTGGCAAACGTTAATGACAAAAGCGGTGCCGGTTTGACCGCGAAAGAGATACAGATCGGTGATATCGAGGCGAATATCCTGACGAGCGATGGGTGAGTCGAGATGGTGCGACATGAGGCTCCTTTTTCATTGCCCACCAATGGCAATGCTTGGGCATTAGAGTCGCGGGGAGACTTGGTGGTTCAAATTATTTGAGGATTTTTGGAGCTGCTTTTCCTCGGTTCCTGCTGTCCGAGTTTGCGGGCGGCGCAACGCGCGCTAGCAGTTTTGGTATTTCCAGTTGCGGGATTTGCCTTGGGCGATCCACGTGACCGCCTGAGCGACGCGCTTTTGTTTGGTTTCGGGACGTTTGGCTTCGGCGATCCAGTCGGCGTATTCGCGGCGATGGCCCGGAGGAAACGCGGCAAAGGCTTTGCTGGCGGCTTTGTTCTTTTTTAGGGCGACAGCCAGCTCCGCGGGAACGTGGACTGGTTTCGGCGCGGACTTTTTGGGGCGGTCGATAGATTTGGTACGCTCGCCACTGTCGACCAGTTCGGCGGCCTGACGCATGTACGCTAGCAGACTCTTGTCGTCGGGTAAGTCCTTCAGAGTGGTGATGCGACCGAGCGCCCCCATGGCTTTGCTGGAACGCAAACCATCCTTCTCCAGCGCCTTCTTCATTTGTGAACCCCAGAAGCCGAAGGCGCAGTGTTGTTTGAAAGCGGCCATGTTGGCGAGAACGATTCCCTGTTGCAGGAAGAAGGGCATGCTCCATTTGATGGATTCGGCGGCGCGTGGGCAGGCTTGGTGCATGAGTTTGCGGAGATGGGTCAAGATAGGCTGCGCGAAGGGCGCAGCTTTTTCGATGTAGGCATCTACGCGCGGGTCCATGGTTTGCTCGGGCATCGAAGCCTCCTTGGGAACCGAGAGTATACGTTAGGTCGGAATTCGGACGTTAGAGGTGCGAGGTTCGAAGAAAGAACGACGTCAGGATTTACTGGGAGCGCGTTTGCGGCCGGATTTTTCGTCCAGGAAGTGGGAGAAGGCATCCTGGCTGGCTTGCTGTCTGAGAATGTCCAGACGTTCCGCAAAAGGCAGTTTTTTCTTCATTAGCTTTTGGCGTTCTTGCGAGAGGTGTGCGAGCCAGGCGGCGTATTCGGGACCGAAGGCGGATTCCATCTCTTCGCGGAGGCGGCGGGCGAGAGAAGGGCTGGCTCCGGCGGTGGAGATGGCGATTTGCAGATGGCCGCGACGGACCACAGCGGGGTAGTAGAAGTCGCAGAGCGGCGGGACATCGACGATGTTGCAGAGGACGTGGCGCTTGCGAGCTTCGCGGTAGATGGCTCGGTGGACTTTCGGGGAGTTGGTTGCGGCGACGACGAGGAAGATGTTGTTTAGATCGGTGGGACGAAAAAGGCGCTGGGTGAGACGGATTTTCTTCTTTTTGTGCCACTCGACGATTTTCGGTGTGGCTTTTGGTGCGATCACGTGAACCTTCGCGCCGGTCTCGAGAAGGCCGGCGATTTTGCCTTCGCTGATTTTGCCGGCGCCTACGACGAGGCAGCGGCGGCCGTGGAGTTTCAGGAAAAGAGGGAAGAGGTGCAATCGCGCTCCTGGTGGCAGTGGAGGTACCCTGCGGTTGAGCTCCTTCGGCGCCAACGGCGGGCCTCAGGATGACAATGGCGTAAAGGCTTAGCGTGCAAGACCTCTGCTGCAATATGGGCGTATTGTACTTTGGATTGGACCTGACCGGACAAATTGGAGGTTGGGCTGGGGCGGGCCTGTGAGAGCATCGGAAACATTATTTTTTGAGGGAGGCTCTTATGCAGCCCACGGCGCAAATGCGGGCGACGCTGCCGACGATCGACGAGATACGACGTGCGGCGGAGTCGGTCTACCGGGTTATGGGACCGACGCCTCAATATTGCTGGCCATTGCTCTGTGCGCGGCTGGGTACCGAGATTTGGGTGAAGCATGAGAACCAGACGCCGACGGGATCGTTCAAGGCACGGACGGCGATTATCTACGTCGAAGAGTTGATGAAGCGGGAGCCGGGGACGCGCGGATTGATTGCGGCCACGCGGGGGAATCATGGGCAATCGGTAGCGCTGGCCGCGAGGAGGTTTGGGATGCCGGCGATTATCGTGGTGCCGCATGGGAACAGCGTGGAAAAGAACGCGGCGATGCGAGCGCAGGGAGCGCAGTTGATCGAGCATGGCCATGATTATCAGTCGTCGCGGGAACATGCGGATACGCTGAGCCGGGAGATGGGCTATCACTTTGTGCCGCCGTATCATCGCGACATTGTGAAGGGCGTGGCCACGTACTGGTTGGAATTCCTTACGAAGGTGGCGGACATTGACGTGCTATATGTGCCCATTGGCATGGCTTCGGGAGCGTGCGCGGCTTCAGCGGTGCGCAACGGGCTTGGGCTGAGGACGAAAATTGTTGGCGTGGTCTCCGAGGCGGCGCCGGCGTATGCAGTTTCCTTCGAGCAAAAGAAATGTGTTGAGGCTCCAGCGCGCGCGAAATTGGCGGATGGATTAGCTTGCCGCAAGCCGGAGCAGGAGTCGCTGGATTTCCTGCTGGAGAATCTGGAGCGCGTGGTGCGCGTGTCTGAAGCGGAAGTGGCGGAGGGCATGAGGATCATGTTCACCGATACCCATAATGTGGTGGAAGGCGCAGGGGCGGCGGGATTGGCGGCGGCGTTGAAGGAGAAGGACTCGTTGCGCGGGAAGCGCGTTGGCGTGGCGGCCACCGGTGCGAATGTGGACCATGATGTGTTTGCGCGGGTGTTACAGGGGACTTGGGCGTAGAGTTGCGGGGCGTTGGACGAGTGAGAAAACTCACCCTCAAACCGCGAGGGTGAGCACCCAGGCTCTTTCTCTCCCGGGCTTTCCAAGATAGTTTAGACCGTGCGGACATGGGGTCCAGCGTGCTGGACCCCTACTGGTTTGTGCTGCGATGGCGCGGGGGCGATGAGCAATGTCGGTTGAGACTACGGCAAGATCAAACGCGACCACGAAGTTGGTGGTGCGGAATATTGGATTGCTGCTGAGTGGAGATCTGGCGCGACCAATTCTCGATGCAGATACGGTCGTTGCGGTGGATGGGCGGATTGTTGCGATCGGCAAAGAGAAAGATGTGGATTGCTCCGCGGCGACGACCGTAATCGATGCGAACGGTGCTGCGTTGGCACCCGGTTTGATCGATAGCCACGTCCATCCGGTGGTGGGCGATTGGACGCCGCGGCAAAACCAGATTGGCTGGATTGACAGTTGTTTGCATGGCGGCGTTGCGACGATGATTTCGGCGGGCGAAGTGCATACGCCGGGGAGGCCGAAGGATGTGGTGGGGCTGAAGGCGTTGGCGATTACCGCGCAGCGGGCATTTGCGGGGCTGCGGCCCAGCGGCGTAAAGGTACATGCAGGCGCGCCGGTGATTGAACAGGGGATGGTCGAGGAGGATTTTAGATCGCTGGCGGAAGCAGGAGTGAAGTTGCTGGGCGAGGTGGGGCTTGGCAGCGTGAAGGATGGCGCTACGGCGCAGCAGATGGTTTTTTGGGCGCGGAAACATGGGATGCAGAGCACGATTCACACGGGCGGTCCGTCCATTCCGGGATCGAATTTGATTGATAAGGATGTGGTGCTGGCGGCGGACACCGATGTGATTGGGCACGTCAATGGTGGGCACACGGCTCTGCCCGACGCGCAGATTCGGGCGCTGTGCGAGGAGTCATCCAGAGCGGTGGAGATTGTTCACAACGGGAACGAACGGGCGGCGTTGTTTACACTGCGCGTGGCGAAGGAGTTGGGGCAATTGCAGCGCGTGATTCTGGGCACGGATGCGCCCGCGGGATCGGGCGTGCAGCCGTTGGGGATTTTGCGGGTGATTGCGGCGCTGTCGTCGTTGGGCGAAGTTCCGGCGGAGATGGCGTTTTGTTTCGCTACTGGGAATACGGCGCGGATGCGCGGGCTGGATTGCGGATTGATCGAGGTGGGGCGTGCGGCGGATTTTGTGTTTCTGGATGTGGCACAGCATTCGGCGGGGAAGACGTTGCTGGAAAGTGTGCGGCTGGGGGATTTACCGGGAGTTGGGATGGTGGTGATTGATGGGGTGGTGCGTTGCGAGAGGAGCAGGAATACGCCGCCGGCGGCGAGAGTGCCTTCGATCAAGCTTAGTGTTGGTTGAGATCCTCGGCGCCAACGGCGCGCCTCAGGATGACACCTTTTTTTTGCGACAGGTAAGAAAAGCGGCGCCAAGGCGCCGCACTCCAAATTAGCGCAGGCCGTCTTCGCCTTTGATTTGGGATTTGCTCAGGCCGCCTACGCGGGGTAGAGGGCGGCCGCTGTCGGTGACCGCTACGGCGACTAGGATTTCGTTGGCGCGGGGCGCGTCGTTGATGCGAATTTCCATGGCGTCGAAATGGCTGCGGACGTAGGCGGCGTCTTTGTGGCCCAACGGAATATCGACGGGCGTGCCGGGCCCGCCACGTTTTTTTGCCGAGGGGATCAGAGCGGCACCTTTGCCGAGGACTTTGCGGACTGGAGTTCCGAGTTTGGGATGCAGGATCGCGGCAGCGTGTTCGAGTTCGCCGTTTTCGCCTACGATGGAGGCTTTGCCGTAGCTCTCGGCTGAAGGTCCGGCGATGTTGAGTGCGGCAACGGCTTTTTCGGCGAGGAGCGCGCCTAGTTCTTCGCCGATGCCCATGAGTTCGGCTAGATCTTCGACGTAGCGCCCCGCAAAGGGGTTTTCGATTACCGCGGCCGCGGCAGCGCGGCGTGTGGGTGGCGTTACCACTTCGCCCATTTCGGCATGAGTCTCTTCGACGAACATAGCAATTTTGCGAATTTTCGCTTTCATCGCAGACCGTCTTCGCCTTTAATTTCGGAAGCCTTCAGGCCGCCGACGCGGGCGTGGATGCGCGGGCCGGTGGTCATTACCAAAGCGAGCAGGATTTCGTCGGCGCGCGGGGCGTCGTTCAGACCCACTTCCATGGCGTCGAAATGGCTGCGGACGTAGGAGGCGTTGATGTGTGTGATGGGCACGTCAAGGCGCGTGCCGGGGCCACCCACCTTTTTGGTGGAAGCGACGATGGCCTTGGCTCCGCCGAGAATTTCGCGCATGGCGTAGCCGCCCGGGACATGCCAGAGGGCGCCGTGTTCGAGTTCGCCTGCCTGGCCGACGATGGCTCCTTTGCCGTAGCCCTCGACGATTTTCGGATTGCCGCCGAGCGCGGCCACCAGTGATTTGGCCATGTCGAGGCCTAGCGGATTGAGATCCTCCATAAACCCCGCGATTTCCTGGACATATTTTCCGGCGAAGGGGTTATGGATGACGGCTAGCGCGGCGCCTCGCTTTTGGGGCGTGGAGGAGACGGGGCCGCCTTCGTGGAAGATTTCTTCGACGATTACGGCGCGTTTGCGCACGAGAACTTCAGGCATGGATGCGCTCCTTCGGTTGGCAGAGCATTTCCTCAGGGGCTGAAGCCCCTCTTTCGCAAAGTGTCTCAAGTCGGAGCTGAAGCTCCGACCCCCGGCGATCCTGCACGGTTACGACGACTTGGCCTTGCAGGCAGAGGGCGGCGGAGTGGATGAGGCCTTTGTCGCGGAGGGTTTCCGCGAGGCGAAGGCCGCTGTTGAGAGCTTGGCGGATTTCTCGCGGGGTGAGCGGGCCGACGTCGCGCGTTACGTGGAGGTCGAGCAGATCGGAGTCGGGCGCGATTTGGTTTGCGGGGACGCGCGTGATCGCCGGATGACCGGGAAGATTGACTGCGTTGGCGATGATGGTCGCAGCGGCGTCGGCTTCGGCGGCGGTTGACGCGAGGACGGTGACGGCATCGGCGATGCCCAGGGAGAAGCTGCGGCCGCGCCAGCCGCTGGTGGCGATGCCGCGGATGCCGGACTCGGCGGTGATGGTTGCCGAGCCGAAGAGGGACGGGGATTCGGGGCGTTCGACCATGCCGACGGTGAAGCTCTGATCAGGAGCGAGATGGATGGCGATGTCGCCGCCGTTGTTGACGTAGGCGCGGGGGAGATCGGCGGCTTGGGTCATTTCTTGGAGGACCGCTTCGGCTACGGCGCCGGCTACGGCGGCCATTGGGGTGATGAAGAGCCCACGCTCAAAGGGCGAGGGTGTGGCACCCAGTTCGGGGGAGCACAGACAGGAGTGTCTGTGCCACGGTGAAAGCGTGCGGACATGAGGTCCAGCGTGCCGGACCCCTACGCCGGATGTCGCGTATTGAAGGACGGCGTCGTACATGCGCCTGGCGATTGGGCTGCTGGGACGCGGGCTGTTTGGAAAGACCGGGGCTCGCAGAAGGGGGAGTTCGGCGCAAAGTTCGTCGAGGATGGTGACGAAACGCGTTGCGGCGGCTTTGTAGGCTTGCTCGACGGCGCGGCGCGGGCCGTCGGCTTCGATGATTAAGTCGATGGGGCCGTCGTGGAGATGGAGGCGGCGACCGTCGGGGAGCATGCGGATTTGGGCGGGTTCTCTCATGGTTCGCCACGATCCGGAGACGACTTTAGCGGCCAGGGGTTCGCGGGTAGGGAAGTGAACTGACGCTGGCGGTCCTTCTCGCGCAAGACTTCTGCGAGTGGGCGGATGTAATCTATGTGGCCGCCTAGCGCGGCGTAATCGGATTGTTTCAGGGTGAATTCAATGGGTGCGACCAGTGCGGGAGTGGGTACGTAGCCGAAAGCGTTTTCGGGCATGCGCGCTACGTCGACCATGAAAGTGATGCCGCCGCCGGGCCAGATGTACGCGGGGGCGCCGCCGCAGGTAACCCGCGTCAGGCTCTGCTTCACCGAATTCGTTAGCTTGACCGGATTTTCTGTGACGCCGGCGCGGAGAGACCCGCCAGCTCCGGCCATGAAGAGGACCGTTGTCAGCGCGGGCTCACAATTTTCACGGATACGGGCTACGGATTCCTGCAAAGCTGAGGGCAAATCTTTTTCGACCGGACGAAGAGACTCGTCGAGTTCGTAGTAGGCGCAATGCTCGCCGGTGGTGCTGACCATCAGCAGGCGCAGATTGGGCCAGGCGAGCTTCGCTTTGAACGGCCTTAGGATCGCAAGCGGATCGGAAATATTTGTACCGCCCCAGCCGGTGCCGGGTTGCGCCACCTGGAAATAACGGCCTGGAGTGGAGCGGCGACCCTGTATGGCAATGCCGGTTTCACGCACGCCCAGCATCTTTCCGGCCTGATGCTCGGAGAGAACACCGGTGATGTGATCATCGACGACCACGACTTCGTCCACCTTGCCAAACCATTGCTTGGCGAACATGCCGATGGCCGCGGAGCCGCAGCCGACGCGCATGCGTTCTTCGCGCTGTCCGTTCACGACGGGCTGCTGATTCGCGGCGACGGTAATGCTGGCACCGTCATCGATGGTGAGGGCGACCTCTTTGCCGTTGCAGAGGTCGAGCAGTGTTTCGCAGGTGACGCGGCCCTCGGATTTTGTGCCGCCGGTGAGGTGGTGCACGCCGCCAATGGAGAGCATTTGCGAGCCGTATTCGGCGGTGGTGATATGGCCGACGGGCTCCCCCTGGGCGCGGACGAGATTGCGTTCGGGGCCGAGGTGGCGATCGGTATCGATTTTCAGTTTTACGCCGCAGTAGCTGAAGATGCCTTCGGTCACCACGGTGACCAAGTCCACGCCGTCGACTTCGCTCGAGACGATGAACGGCGCGGGCTTGTAGTCGGGATAGGTGGTGCCGGCGCCGATGGCGGTGACGAAGGTTTCGCGGCCTTTGAGAAGTTGGCCGTCCCATTCCTGTTCGCGTTCGAGGAAGGGAACTAGCGGCGCGCCTTGGGATTTGGCGCGATCGAGGAGCAGGTGGGGATCGACGCGCACCAGTTGGTTATCAACATTGGCGTAGCGATCGCAAGCGCCGCTGTGGCCCTTCTTGATATAGCAAAGGACGGGGCAGGCGTCGCAGCGGACGGTGTCTGGCGGTAGGACTTCAGCCATGAGATTTGCCTTCTGCGGCTTGCTGTTTGGCGAGGATGGCGGCGCGAACTCTATCGGGCGTGGCGGGAAGTTTGTAGATGCGCACGCCTGCGGCGTCGTAGAGCGCGTTGAGAATGGCTGGCGCTGTAGGAATGAGAGCCTGCTCGCCGACACCTTTTGCACCGAAGGGGCCTTCCGGTGAGGCGCTTTCGATGAGGATGGATTCGACCGGCGGCATGTCGCCGAAGGTGGGGATGAGGTAGTCGTGGAGATTTTCGCCGCGGCCGGGAATCCACTCTTCCATGAGCGCCATGCCGAGACCTTGCGCTGCGCCGCCTTCGATTTGTCCTTCGATGAGCGTGGGATTGATGGAGCGGCCGACGTCGTGGGCGGCTGTGAGTTTCAGAACTTTGATGGTGCCGAGTTCGAGATCGACTTCGAGCTCGGCGAGGTGCGCGCCGAATCCGTAGACGGCGTAAGGAATGCCTTGGCCGTTGCCGTCGAGAGGCTCGGTGGGCGGATTGTAGGTGGCTTCGGCAGTAAGGATGTAGCCGTGCTCGTCGAGTGGGAGTTCGCTCAAAATGCTATGTCGACGAGTGGAATGGCTGTCTAACTGAATTTTTCCATCACCCAGGACTATCTGCGAGTCCTCTGGCCACGCACCGTTCATTTGCAAGATCGCTTCGCGTAACTTCTTGCCTGCCAGCATAGCGGCGTTGCCGCTGACGAAGGTCTGACGGGAGGCGGAAGTTTTGCCGCAATCAGGCGAAACGTCAGTGTCGGCGGGAAGAAGATCGAAACGGTCGACGGGGACACCGACAGCATCGGCGCAGATTTGCGTGATGACGGTGAAGGAGCCTTGGCCGATGTCGACCGCGCCCATGTGAATGGCGATGCGACCGTTGCGTTGCAACCCGATCCGGATGGTGGAGGGATTGGGAAGCGAGGTATTGCCGCAGCCGTACCACATCCCGGCGGCGCCGACACCGCGGCGCTTGCAGGTATTCGATTCGTTGAACCCCGCGGCTTCTTCGCGCGCAGTGTTCCAGCGTGGGAGCAGCGATTCAAAACATGCACGAATGCCAACGCCGGAGCCGAGGACCTGGCCGGTAACGGTGGGGCTGTTGTCGTCGAGCGCGTTGAGGATGCGAAACTCGAGTTTATCCATGCCGACTTTCTCGGCGAGCATGTCGTAAAGCTGTTCCTGCGCGATGGTGCTTTGCGGGACGCCAAATCCGCGAAAAGCCCCGGCGGGAACGATGTGCGTGTGCACCGCACGAGTCAGGGCGCGATAGTTGGGGACTTTGTACGGGCCGGAGCCGTGGATCGGCACGCGCACGGCGACCGTCGGTCCCCAGGAAGAGTAGGCGCCGGTGTTGAACTCACCATCGAGATCCATGGCTAGCAATTTTCCGTCAGCGGTGGCTCCCGCGCGACAGCGGATTTTGGACGGATGACGCTTTGTTGTGCAGCGAATGGATTCCGGTCGCGAATAGACCATTTTCACCGGGCGACCCAGATGCCATGCGGCCACGGCGAGGAAAGGCTGTACGGACATGTCGAGCTTGGAGCCGAAGCCGCCACCCACCGCGGTCGGGATGATGCGCACGCCGCTTTCGTCGATGCCGAGAATGGTGGCGATGTCTTTGCGGGTCAAGTACGGCGATTGCGTGCAGGATTGGATCTCGATTCGGTCGCCAACGCGGCGTGCGAAGCCGGCTTCCGGTTCGATGTAGGCGTGTTCGATGAAGCCGGTCTCGAATTCAGCGGAAACGGTGACGGGCGCATTGTTCAGTGCAGTTTCAGGATCGCCGTGGAGAACGCGGCCGCGCACGAGAATGTTGCCGGGGCGATGATCGTGGAGTAGCGGCGCGTCGGGAGATTGTGCGGCAGCCGGCGTGTCAAGCGAGGGAAGCGGGCGCCAGCTGACTGGGAAGGTGGAGACGTCGAGTGCACCGATGGCGGAAGCGTCGCCAGCGACCGCGGCGACGGCTTCTCCGCGGAAGCGGGTGAGGCGTTCGGCGAAGACGGGCTGATCGGCGGTGCGCGGATGAACACCGTAGCAGTTCTTCCCAGGAACGTCACGCGCGGTGAAAACGGCGTGAATGCCCGGGTGCTGCTCGATGAATCGCGCAAGATCGCCAAATGAAAATTCGGCATGCGAGTGCGGTGAGCGAATGACACGGAGGACGAGCGCGTCGTCGGGCCACTGGTCGGCGCCGTAGATGTCCTGGCCGAGGACCTTACGTTGGCCGTCGAGGCGCACGATGCGTTGCCCTACGGATACGGCACGGTGCGCTGCCGTAGCCGCCGGCCGAGCCTTGTTGGCGTTGGCGACCGCGCGAATGATTTTGCGATAGCCGGTGCAGCGGCACAGGACGCCACCGAGGGCGTCCATAATTTCAAAATCGGTGG
>Ga0335078_10004496_pt1 | contig 20657 bp, 15 predicted proteins | sample Lox_Sample_32_FD_206711 | JGI IMG/M metagenome (GOLD analysis project Ga0335078, IMG submission 206711) | Soil microbial communities from Loxahatchee National Wildlife Refuge, Florida, United States - Lox_Sample_3.2 | ecosystem: Environmental > Terrestrial > Soil > Wetlands | place: USA... | reverse complement strand
GGCCAGGTAAAGGGGACGCAGATCTCCGGTGGCGAGTTCGGTGCGGACGCCCACGATGGCCGATAGGGAGTCTTCGGCGCCTTCGACCCAGTCCCCGCTTTCGTCTTCGCTGGTCAGGTCGAGGATGAGGTGTTCTCCGGAGGTCCAGGCGGCCACGTGGGGGTCGATGCAGTATTGCTCGGCGGTCTCCGGGCTGAGCAGTGCGCGAGGCAGGCGGAGCATCACCTGGTGGGTGCCCCAGTTGGTGAGATAGAGGTGGGCGTCGTAGTAGCGCTCCATCATCGTGCGCGGATCGCCGCGGAAGTTCCCCCAGTGGTACTCGTTGGTGAAACTGGTGGCAGTGACCCGGGCACGAGTGGACAGCGCGCGGACCTCGGCCTGCTGCCGTTCGTCCAGTGGCCAGTCGACCGCCAGGAACTCGTAGTACTGGTACTCGCTCATGGCCTCTTGTTGTCAGGCGGTCCAGTGCCGGTAGGCGTCGATCCATTCGGCACCGGCAGGCGGCGGGGCGGGCAGGGGCAGATCCAGGATGCCGATGGCCTGCCGATGCTTCCCTCGGGAACAGATCGCGACAATCCCGCTGCCCGATAGCAGGTCGATCTTGGTGACAGTCACCTCATCGCCCAGGACGGTGGTCCGGAACGGGACGGCGAGATGCTCCTCGATCACGACGTGGAAGCTGGCGAGCTGCTCGTATTCGTCGTAGGCGTCCACGATGGCCTGCTCAACCAAGGCGTCCAACTCGGCGTCGCTCAGTCCGGCCACGTCACGCAGCCTACTGAAATGGCGCGGCGCGGGGGTCGGGCATGACCATCCGCACGGGTGCTGGCGGGTGCAGAGGGCGACTGGCGCCTCTGAGGAACTGTGGATCTGGGCCGAGGTACGGAGTCGGTCACGCTGCTTCGGTGGTGGTGACGGTGAGGGTGTGGTCGCCGAAGCTGGCGATGAGGTCGAGCCGTCCGCCGAGCGCCTGCACATAACGGGCGACGGCTTCGATGGTGGCCAGTTCACCGCGTTCGATCTGGGAGACCCGGCCGGGGGTGACGCCCATGGCTTGGGCGAGCTGGGCCTGGGTGAGGCCATGGCGCTTGCGTTCCTCGGCCAGCCGGTGGCCGCTTTGGCGGGCCATCAGTTCCTTACGGCGCCGCTCGGCCTCCTCAACGCCGCCGACGCGTTCGACGTAGGCGTCGCGGTCCCATCTGGTGAAGCTGCTCATCGCTACTTTTCCTCTTCCGCCCGTTCTTTCAGGTAGATCTCATAGAGCTGCTCAGCGCGCGGGATCGCCTCGGCGTACCACCGGTTCCATTTCCCGGCTTTGTCCCCGGCGACCAGCAGGATCGCTGAGCGCCAGGGATCGAAGACGAACAGGATGCGGATCTCGCTCGTGCCACTGGAACCGGGGCGTAACTCCTTTAAGTTCTTGATCTTTGATGCGGTGATGGTGTCCACGAGTGGCCGTCCGAGCGCCGGGCCTGAGCGGCTCAACGCATAGATGGCGTCGTCGATCAGATCGGAGGTCTTGGCGTCGCTGGCTTGCAGGCCTTCGAGCCACGTGGCGACCTCGCTGGTTAGGTAGATGTCCCAATCACCCACATGCCGACTATAGCAAATCCTATAGTCGAGAGTGCGAACGCCGTCTCCTAAATCCTGGCCGGGAACTCCACAAAGGAGGCGACCGGCTGGGGGGAATCCGCCTGGCTAACGCTTCGCAGGGCTGGAGGAGATCAGTGCCATGCAGCCACAACAAGAGGTCCGGCTCACCGGCCCGCGCGAGGCGCGAGACTATCTGCTTGAGTGGGCACAGCGCTCAGGGCGCGGCCCGGCCGCGCCGCTTCACCGCGCCGGGCTGCGGTTCGCTTTTTACGGGCGGGTGTCCACTGAGGACTGGCAGGATCCGGTGACCTCGCGGGCGCGGCAACGGGATCAGGCTGGTGCGCTGATCGCGGGGCGCGGGCGGATCGTGTCCGAGTTCTTTGACGCCGGGGAAAGCCGGGTGCTGCCGTGGGCGCGCCGCCCGCGGGCCGCCGCGCTGCTGGCGGCGATGTCCGATCCGGACCGCGGGTTCGACGCGATCGTGGTGGGCGAGTACGAGCGGGCGTTCTACGGCGCCCAGTACGCGGCGATGGCGCCGTTGTTCGAGCACTACGGCATCCAGCTGTGGACTCCGGAGACCGGCGGGCCGGTTGATTTCGGCGCTGGCGAGCACGAGCAGCTGATGCTGGCGCTGGGCCTGCAATCCAAGCGGGAGATCACCCGCACCAGGATCCGGGTCCGGGCGGCGATGGCGGCTCAGACCCGTGAGCAGGGCAGGTACCTGGGCGGCCGGCCGCCGTATGGGTACCGGCTCGCGGATGCGGGCCCGCACCCGAACAAGACACATGCCGCGTGGGGAAGGCGGGCGCACCGGCTGGAACCCGATCCGGTGACAGCGCCCGTCGTGCGGTGGATGTTCGCGCAGCGGCGGGCCGGGCACAGCCTGGCCCGGATAACCCGGGCCCTCAACGACGCCCAGATCCCATGCCCGTCTGCATCGGACCCCACGCGCAACCCGCACCGCAGTGGCCGGACGTGGATCCTCACCACCGTGGCGGCGATCCTGGCCAATCCTCGTTACACCGGGCGGCAGGTCTGGAACCGCCAGCCCGCCGGCTTCGATCTAATCGACCCGGCTAACACCGGCCTGGGCCACCGGCAGGTGCAGCGCTGGAACCTGCCCGAGGGTTGGGTCATCTCCCACCGCCCCGCCCACCCGGCTTTGGTCAGCGAGGCCCACTTCATCGCCGTCCAGCAGATTAGTGCCCCACGCGGCCCCACCGGGCCGGCTACCCGCCGCTACCTTCTGGCCGGGCTGATCAACTGCGGAACCTGCGGGCGGCGGCTGGAATCCACATGGTCGAACGGCCGCCCCGCGTACCGGTGCCGTCACGGATACACCAGCGCCACCCAGCCCGATCCCGGCCGGGCGAAGAACACCTATATTCGCGAGGACCAGGTCGTGTCTTGCCTGGCCACCATCGCCATCTTTCTGGCTGGCCACGAACACGCTGGCGGCGATCCACACCGGGCCAGCCAGGTCACAAGTCCTGCTCGGGCCTCGGAACTAGTCGACCGCCTGCGTTCCAGTGGCCAAACCCTCACCTACGACCCGCGGCGCCGAACCCTGCGCGCCGATACCCAGAGCTGCGTAGCCGTCACCGTCGGCCGCAGCCGCTGACATCCCGGCGGCATCAGCAAGACCGAGAGGAGGACGACCAGAAGCGCATCACCCGCGTCGGCCAAGACCAGGCCCGGGTGATGATTTCACCTGCCCGCAAACGGCCGTTCATGGGGAAATTACGTGTCCGAGGGGGGACTTGAACCCCCATGCCCTTAACGGGCACTAGCACCTCAAGCTAGCGCGTCTGCCTATTCCGCCACCCGGACGTGTGCCAGTCCACGGTACCGCCCGGGCCGGCCGCCTCACGATAGCAAATCCGGCCCGGTCCAGCGAAGAGAGCGAATGCGTCACCAGCACACCAGCACAGCCAGCATGACCAGCCCCTGCCCCGGCCAACCCCAGCACCCGGCGCGGCCGGGCCCAGCACCCGGCCAGCCAGCCCAGCCCGGCCCACCAGCACCATGAGACACCCGGTGAGCCGCCCGGGCGCCAGCAGTGTCACCGAACGCGAGTGACACCATGGGGTGGTGACGCAGAACCCAGCCGCCACCGGCAGCCACCCGCCAGCCACCGGCCCCACCGCCCAGGACGAGGTCGTCGGCCTCTGCCGCGACCTGCTCCGGATCGACACCTCGAACCGGGGTGACAACTCCGGGCCAGGAGAGCGCCAGGCCGCCGAACACGTCGCGGCGCTGCTGGCCGACGTCGGCCTGGAGCCGACCCTGCTGGAGTCCGCCAGCAGGCGCACCAGCGTGCTGACCCGCATCGCGGGCACGGATTCCAGCCGCCCCGCCCTGCTCATCCATGGTCACCTCGATGTGGTCCCGGCCGACGCCAGCGACTGGCGGGTCCACCCGTTCTCCGGCGAGATCGAGGAGGGCTGCGTCTGGGGCCGGGGCGCGGTGGACATGAAGGACATGGACGCGATGACGCTGGCCGTGATCCGGCAGCGGATGCGGGAGGGACGCAAGCCGCCGCGCGACATCGTGCTGGCCTTCGTGGCCGACGAGGAGGCGGGCGGCAGCTACGGCGCCCGCTGGCTGGTGGACAACCACCCGGGCCAGTTCGACGGGGTCAGCGAGGCGATCAGCGAGGTCGGCGGGTTCAGCGTGACGTTCGGCGGCCGCCGCCTCTACCTGATCGAGATCGCCGAGAAGGGCCTGGCCTGGATGCGGCTGACCGCCCGCGGCACCGCGGGGCACGGCTCGATGCTGCAGAAGGACAACGCGGTCACCGAGCTGGCCGAGGCCATCGCCCGGATCGGGCGGCACGAGTGGCCGGTCGAGATGACGCCGGCCGTCGAGGCCTTTTTCACCGAGGCCGCCGCGGCCTTCGGCATCGACTACGACGCAGCCGCGCTGCCCCAGCTCCTGGACAAGGTCGGCGCCCTGTCCCGGCTGACCGGGGCCACCCTGCGGCACACTCTCAACCCCACGGTCCTGGATGCCGGATACAAGGTCAATGTCGTTCCCCAGCAAGCCACGGCTGAGGTGGACGGCCGGTTCCTGCCCGGGCACGAGGACGGGTTCTTCGCCGAGGTGGACAAGCTGCTCGGGCCGCACATCGAGCGCGAGTTCATCCACCACGACATCGCGCTGGAGACGACGTTCGACGGGGACCTGTGCGACGCGATGACCGCCGCGCTGCTGGCCGAGGACCCGGACGCCAGAGCCGTCCCGTACTGCCTGTCTGGCGGCACGGACGCCAAATCGTTCAGCAGGCTGGGCATCCGCTGCTTCGGGTTCGCCCCGCTGCAGCTGCCGCCCGACCTCGACTTCTCCGGCATGTTCCACGGCGTGGATGAGCGCGTGCCGACCGACGCGCTGCAGTTCGGCACCCGGGTCCTGGACCGCTTCCTCGACAACTGCTAGTGCGGTGTCCACCAACGTCCACCGGCCGGGAGACGGCATTGAGCTCGGACGGGACACCGGCAAGGCAAGTGGACACCGCACTAGCCAGCATTAATTCTGTGGCCTTAGCCCAGGTCAGCGCGCCTTAGGTCACCCTCCGTGCCAGGTTTTCAGCAAATCGCCTGATGCACACACTGGGTAGTGTTATGGTGACGGATTGTGTGAGGCTGGCTTGGGGGGCGCAGACCCCTGCCGCTAGGCCCCTGACCCAGCCGCACACAGCGCTGATTACGCCGAGGAAGTTAGCCCCGTGGGCCGGGGCCGGAGAACGACCGGGGGCTGTGCATGGAGGCCGGCGTGAGGACGCGGGCGGACCAGGACGCGGTCACGCAGTTCCGGCGCCCGGAGCTAGGGAAGATCGTCGTGGCCAGCGTGGTTTGCCACCCCACCCAGGTGGCTGCGGCCAGCGGGGGCCGCCCCCCGCAGTTCCCCGCTGGCCGCGGCCACCGTCGCCCGCCGCCAGCGGCCGGCCAGGCAACCGCCGACCGCCAGCACGGCAGCAACCATCGACCGGCAACTGACATCCGCACGGCCAGAAAGGACCCAATTATGCGTGCGAGGGTGGGCTGGACCAGCAGCGCAGCCTTACTCGGAACCGGGCTGGCTGGCATCGCCGCGCCTGCGCAGCTGCGCAGCGGGCCACTGACCATGCTCGGGCTGTTCCTGCTGATCTGCGGCGCCTGTGGGCTGCTGGTCACCGGGTCGCCGACCCTCCGCGGGCGGCCCGCCGGACAGCACCGCGGCGTCTACCACCGCGAGACCGGCTCCGGCCCCTACCGCCCCGGTCAGTTGCACGCCAGCCCGCGCCGCCTCGGGCCACTTCGCCCGGACCTGCCGGGCGCCCACCAGGTCGACCGGGACCTTCCAGGCGCCCATCGGCCTGGCGCCCACGAGCCCGGCACCGGCCAGCCCGGCCCGCACGAGCCCGGCACCGATCAGCCCGGCACACACCAGTCCTGGTTCGGCCGGCAGTGGCTCAGGCTGCCCGGCCGCAGCAGTTATCGGCATCCTTACCAGGAAGCGAACGCCGGGCGGCTACCGCATGGCAGACACCGCCGCAGCCGCCCGGCCAGCTGACACGCCGCCGCTGCGCCAGCTGACAAGCGGTGGTCAAAGGGTCAGTACCGGGCGTATGATCGGCCGGCGCAGGGTCGCCTTCCTGCTGCCGTCTGCATTCAGGAGGAGCCGGGCCAGTTCCCAGTCTCCGTACTCAGCGTGGTCCGTCAGTATTCGCCGTGCGGCGTCCCGTGACGTTCCTCGCGGCAGATGGAGCACGAGGTAGGAGTACTCAGGCATCACCTTTATTGTGCGCAGCAGACCCGGTGGTTCAATCGCAGTGCTGAAATAAATCGCCGGCCCGCTGGTCACCAGGGGTGCTGCCGGGGGAGGGAACACCCACCCCCGGGTTGGCAGTTGACATGAAGTGGTGGGCTTGGAGGGGTAACCAAGGTCCAGGCGTCGAACCGGGCGCCCACGAATCTCGGTTGCCCCGGTACAGGTTCCACCAGCAGAGTTGAGTGACATGACACGGGCCGGGCTCAGGCACCGGGCTAGAAGGTGAATGCGTGGCAGCAAGGACACCTCCCGCCGCGAACGGCGTGACGGGCAAGGGCGGCGCCGCGACGAACGGCGGTGGCCGCAGCCGCCTGGTCATCGTCGAGTCTCCCGCCAAGGCGCGGACGATCGCCGGGTACCTCGGCCAGGGGTACGTGGTGGAGTCCAGCATTGGCCATATCCGCGATATGCCGGACAAGGCGGCCGAGATCCCGGCGAAGTACCGCAAGGAGCCGTGGGCGCGGCTCGGCGTGAACGTGGACGACGGCTTCGAGGCCCTCTACGTCGTGCACGCGGACAAGAAGCCACAGGTCACCAAGCTCAAGTCGCTGCTCAAGAACGCCGACGAACTGCTGCTCGCCACTGATGAAGACCGTGAGGGCGAGGCCATCGCCTGGCACCTCCTCGAAGAGCTCAAGCCCAAGGTGCCCACCCGGCGCATGGTGTTCCACGAGATCACCCCGGAGGCCATCGCGCAGGCCGTGGCCAACCCCCGGGACATCGACCAGGGCCTGGTCGACGCGTACCAGACCCGCCGGGTGCTTGACCGGCTCTACGGCTACGAGGTCTCCCCGGTGCTGTGGAAGAAGGTCATGCCGCGGCTGTCAGCGGGCCGGGTCCAGTCGGTGGCCACCCGGCTGGTGGTCGCCCGGGAGCGGGAACGGATGGCGTTCCGCCCGGCCCGGTACTGGGACCTGCAGGCGGTCTTCGCCCGCATCGACGGCGGGTCCGAGGCGGATGTGTCCTCGTTCCCGGCCGCACTCGTCGCGGTGGATGGACGGCGGGTCGCCCAGGGCCGTGACTTCGCCCCCTCCGGCGAGCTGCGCAACCCGGACGCTCTCTATCTATCCGGAACGCCATCGACCCCGGCTGACCAGGCCCACCCTGCCCCGCCCGGCGTGGTCCACCGACTGTCCGCCGTCGAGCTGGCTGACCGGCTGCAATCGGCTGATTTCTCCGTCAAGTCGGTCGAGCGCAAGCCCTACCGGCGTTCCCCGTATGCGCCGTTCCGTACCACCACGCTGCAGCAGGAGGCCTCGCGCAAGCTGGGCTTCTCGGCTAAGTACACGATGTCGGTGGCGCAGCGGCTGTATGAGAACGGTCACATCACCTATATGCGGACCGACTCCACGATCTTGTCCCAGACCGCGCTGCAGGCCGCCCGGCGCCAGGCCCGCGAGCTGTACGGCGCGGAGTACGTGCCGGACGCCCCGCGCGTCTACGCCAGCAAGGTGAAGAACGCGCAGGAAGCCCACGAGGCGATCCGCCCGGCCGGCGACTCGTTCCGCACGCCGCGGCAGGCGGGCCTGTCCGGCGACGAGCTGCGCCTGTACGAGCTGATCTGGAAGCGCACGGTGGCCTCGCAGATGAAGGACGCCACCGGTGAGTCGGTGTCGGTGCGGGTCGCTGGCCGCTCGTCCGCTGGCGAGGAGGCCGAGTTCGGCGCGTCCGGCAAGATCATCGGCTTCTACGGTTTCCTCAAGGCGTACGTGGAGGACGCCGACGACGACGGTGACCGGGACGACCGCGAGCGCCGCCTGCCGCCGCTGGCTGAGGGCGACCCGCTGACCGCCCGGGATCTGGCCGCCGCCGAGCACGCCACCCGGCCGCCGGCCCGGTACACCGAGGCCACGCTGGTCAAGGAGCTGGAAGACCGTGAGATCGGCCGGCCCTCGACCTACGCCAACATCATCGGCACGATCCTGGACCGCGGGTACGTGTTCAAGAAGGGCACCGCGCTGGTGCCCTCGTTCCTGGCCTTCGCCGTGATCACGCTGCTCGAGCAGCACTTCAGCCAGCTGGTGGACTACGACTTCACCGCGCGGATGGAAGACGCGCTGGACGCGATCGCCCGTGGCGAGGCGGCCCGGGTGCCCTGGCTGCGCCGGTTCTACTTCGGCGCCGAGGACGAGGAAGGGCTGAAGGAGATGGTCAGCGACCTGGGCGACATCGACGCCCGGGAAGTGAGCTCGTTCCCGCTGGCCGGCACCGACATCGTGATCCGGGTCGGCCGGTACGGGCCGTACCTGGAGCGCGGCGAGCAGCGGGTCAACGTGCCCGAGGGCATGGCCCCGGACGAGCTGACCCCGGACAAGGCCGAGGAACTGCTGGCCCAGCCCAGCGGCGACCGCGCACTGGGCGCCGACCCGGCGACCGGCCGGCAGATCGTCGCCAAGGCGGGCCGGTTCGGCCCGTACGTGACCGAGGTCCTGGAGGACGGCGCGGACGGCAAGCCGCACACCGCGTCGCTCTTCAAGTCCATGTCACTGGACACGGTGACGCTAGATGACGCGCTGCGGCTGCTCACGCTGCCGCGCACGATCGGCGAGCTGGACGGCGAGCCGATCACCGCGCAGAACGGCCGGTACGGCCCGTACGTCAAGAAGGGCAGCGACAGCCGGTCGCTGGAGTCGGAAGAACAGCTGTTCACCCTCACCCTGGCCGAGGCCAAAGAGCTGTTCGCGCAGCCGAAGGCCCGCGGCCGGGGCCGGGCGGCGGCCGCGCCGCCGCTGCGCGAGCTGGGTGACGACCCGAACACCGGCAGGCCCATCGTGATCAAGGAAGGCCGCTGGGGCCCGTACGTGACGGACGGGGAGACCAACGCCTCGCTGCGCCAGGGAGATGCCGTCGAGTCGGTCACCCCACAGCGGGCCGCGGAGCTGCTGGCCGAGCGCCGGTCCGGGCCGTCCGCCCCGCGGCGCAAGGCGTCGGGCGGGCGGAAGACCACCAGCAAGGCGGCTGGGACCAGGGCGCGCTCGACGGCGCGCCGGGGCAGTGGGAGCACGGCAGGTGGCGCCCGGACCGGCAGTCGCTCCTGAGCTGCATAGTAAGCACCCCGGCCGCAGCCGGGACGCCCGGGCAACGCGTACCTGCCGGACATTTCGCGAGCTTGCCGGCCACGCGGAGACCCCCTCTGTGGATACCCTGACCCAGTGAACTTCCGATCCCCCTCTGCCGACGGGCGCGGCAGCGTGCTGTCCATCAGGCCGTTCCGCCGGCTGTGGATCGCGACGTCACTGTCCAGCCTGGGGGATTGGCTCAGCCTGGTGGCGCTCGCCTCGCTGGCGTCCGCGCTGGCCGGGTCGGGGGCCGCCGCGCAGTACAGCGCGGTCGGCGGGGTCTGGCTGTCCTCACTGCTGCCGGCCCTGATTCTCGGCCCGCTGGCGGGTGCTGTCGCCGACCGGCTGGATCGCCGCCTCAACATGATCATTGGCGACGTGCTGCGCGCCGTTCTGTACCTGACCATCCCGCTCGACCTGTCGCTCGGCTTCGTCAACGCGCTGACCTGGATCTACGTAGTCCAGTTCGTCGCGTCGTGCGTGTCGCTGTTCTGGACCCCGGCCAAGGACGCCTCGGTGCCCAACCTGGTCCCACCGGACAAGCTGGAAGAGGCCAACCAGTACAGCCTGTTCACCACGTTCGGCACGGCCCCGGTCGCCGGGCTCGTCTTCACCCTGCTTTCCCTGGTCAGCCGGGCACTCGGCAACATCTCGCACTACTTCACGACCAATCCGGTGAACCTGGCGCTGTACTTCAACGCGGTTACCTTCGTGGTGTCCGCGCTGACCATCTATGCCCTGCGGGAGATTCCCAAGCGGCAGTTCAGCGCGCACATCTCGGCGCCTTCGATGGCGAAGACGATCTGGGACGGCTGGCGGTTCATCGGCCGGACCGAGGTGGTGCGCGGGCTGGTCATCGGCATGGTGGGGGCGTTCGCGGCGGCCGGTGTCGTGGTCGGGCTGGGCCAGCCGTACATCACGCACACGCTGCACGGCGGCAACGCGGGCTGGGGGGTCGTATTCGCCGCGATCTTCGTCGGGCTGGCCGGCGGCATGTTCCTCGGCATGCGCATCCTGTCCGGCTTCAGCCGGCGGCGGCTGTTCGGGCTGAGCATCGCCAGCTCGGCCATCCCGCTGGCGCTCATCGCGCTGATCCCCAACCTGGTCGTGGTCGTGGTGCTGGTCGTGCTGCTCGGCGCGTGCGCCGGGGTGGCCTACGTGACCGGCTACACGATCGTCGGGCGCGAGGTGGACGACGACACGCGCGGCCGTGTCTTTGCCTTTCTCTACTCTGCCATCCGGGTCATCCTGCTCACCGTGATCGCGGTGGCACCGTTCATCGCGGCCGCGTTCACCGCGCTGGTCCGCGGTGCGTCCGGTACCGGGAGCCTGCACCTCGGGCACGTCAGCTACGAGGGGATCGGCTACAACCTGGTGATGCTGCTGGCCGCGGCGATCGCGCTGTGGGTCGGCTTCATCTCCTACCGGCACATGGACGACCGCAAGGGCGTGCCGCTCCGGGATGACCTGGTGTCTGTCGTCCGGGGAGAGGATTTCCAGCCGGTACCGGTCAGCACCAACGGCCACCAGCCGCCGGAGGCGGCCGCCCGGCGCGGCGTGTTCATCGCGCTGGAAGGCGGCGAGGGCGCGGGCAAGACCACGCAGGCCCGGCTGCTCGCCATCTGGCTGCGCGAACAGGGCTACGACGTGGTCAACACGCGGGAACCGGGGGCGACCAAGGTGGGCATGCGGCTGCGCGCGGTGCTGCTGGACACTGCTCACGCGGGCCTGTCGGCCCGCGCCGAGACCCTGCTCTACGCGGCGGACCGGGCGGAACACGTGGCGACGGTGATAAATCCCGCGCTGGACCGGGGATCAGTCGTGGTTACGGATCGTTATGTAGATTCTTCTCTCGCCTACCAGGGCACGGCCCGGAAGCTGGGCACCGCGGAGGTAGCCAGGCTGAACCTGTGGGCGACGGGGGGACTGGTGCCGGACCTGACCGTGCTACTCGACCTGCCGCCCGCGTCTGGCCTGGGCCGGCGGGCCCGGTCCGCGGACCGGCTGGAGGCCGAGCCGCTGGACTTCCACGAGCGGGTCCGGGCCGGCTTCCTCGGCCTGGCCCGCGCCGAGCCCGCGCGTTACCTGGTGCTCGACGCGTCCCGGCCCGCGGACGAGCTGAGCAGGGAGATCCAGGAGCGCATCCGCGACATGCTGCCCGACCCGGTGCCGCCGATGGCCGAGGCGAACACCGGCAGCTTCCCGGCCATCGTCGACTGACCGGCATGGCCGCGCCCGTCTTTGACGACCTGGTCGGCCAGGAACGGGTGGTCGCCCAGCTGGAGCACGCGGCGGCCGCGGCCGCCGGGCTGCTGCGCGGCGAGCCGGCCCTGGGCATGACGCACGCCTGGCTGTTCACCGGGCCGCCCGGGTCCGGCCGGTCGGTGGCCGCGCGGGCGTTTGCCGCCGCGCTGCTCTGCCCCGACGGCGGCTGCGGGCACTGCCCGAGCTGCCGTCAGGTGCGCGCGGGTACCCACCCCGACCTGATGCTGGTCCGGCCGGAGGGGCTGTCATACGGCGTGAAGCAGACCCGGGACCTGGTGCTGCGCGCGGCCGGGGCGCCATCCGGCGGGCGCTGGCAGGTGGTGCTGTTCGAGGATGCCGACCGGGCTACCGAGCAGGCCGCGAACGCGCTGCTCAAGGCCATCGAGGAACCGTCGCCGCGCACCGTCTGGCTGCTCTGCGCGCCGTCCGCGGAAGAACTCGTCACCACGATCCGGTCCCGGTGCCGCCTGGTCACGCTGCGCACCCCGCCCGCCTCGGCGGTGGCCGAGGTGCTGTCCCGGCGGGACGGCGTGGACCCGGCGGCCGCGCTGGCCGCGGCCCGGGCCGCGCAGGGGCATATTGGCCGGGCCCGCCGCCTGGCCACCGACCCGGAGGCGGCGCGGCGGCGGGACGAGGTGCTCCGGGTGCCGGCCCGGATCACCAGCCTGGGCAGCGCGCTGACCGCCGCCGCCGGGCTGGTGAAGGCGGCCGAGCAGGAAGCGGCGGCGGTCACCGAGGAGCTGAACGTCCCGGAGCGGGAGGCGCTGCGCAAGGCGTTCGGCGAGGGCTCGACCGGCAAGGGTGTGGCCAAGGCGGTCCGCGGCGCGGCCGGCGCGCTGTCCGATCTGGAAGCCAGGCAGAAGTCCCGGGCCACCCGGCTGAAGCGGGACGCGCTGGACCGGGCCCTGCTCGACCTGGCCGCGTTCTACCGCGACGTGCTCGTCATCCAGCTGGGCGCCCACGCCGACCTGGGCCTGGCCAGTGCGGGTCACGAAGACGAACTACGCCAGCTGGCGGCGGACACGACGGCCGAGTCCACGGTGCGCCGGATGGAGGCCATCATGACCTGCCGGGAGCGCCTGGAGGTCAACGTCGCCCCGCTCCTCGCCGTCGAGGAACTCACGCTCGCCCTGCTGACTGGCTGATCCCGCCCGCCCTGTACCCGCCCGGCCTAACCCACGCCCGCCCTGACCCACGCCCGCCCTGACCCCGCCCGGCCTGAACCCGCCCGGCCTGCCACCGTCTCAGACTGTGACAGTTCGTTGTCTTGAGTCATTCGCCTTTAGCCAGATAGGTTTGACGCCATGCCCGTATCCCCGACCACCGCCGAGGAGCTGCGCGGGGCAGGCCTGCGGGTCACCGCCGCCCGCGTCGCGCTGCTCGAGATCGTCCGGGACGGTGACCACCTCGGGGTTGATGCGATCACCTCCCGGGTGCGCGAACGCATCGGCCATGTCTCCATGCAGGCCGTGTATGACGCCCTGCACGCGCTCACCGCGGCGGGGCTGGTCCGTCAGATCGAGCCGGACGGCAGCCCGGCCCGGTTCGAGGGGCGCGTCAGCGACAACCACCACCACGTCGTGTGCCGGTCGTGCGGGGTGGTCGCGGACGTCGACTGCGCGGTCGGCGAGGCGCCGTGCCTGACCGCGTCCGACGACCACGGCTTCTCGATTGATGAAGCTCAGGTCATCTACTGGGGCCTGTGCCCCGGCTGCTCTACCGCGCGCAGCGCCTAACCACGCGCCGTGCCTAATCAACCGTGATCAGTCGCTAGTCCGGAGGGAATCCCATGACCGAGAATCATGATCCAACAGTCATCGAAGGTGCGACCCCCGAGGCCGGGGCGACCGAGAGCGGGGGCTGCCCGGTCGTGCACGGTCTCACCCAGCCCACGATGGGGGACGCCAACTTTCAGTGGTGGCCGAACAAGCTCAACCTGAAGATCCTGGCCAAGAACCCGGCCGAGGCCAACCCGCTGGGCGGGGGCTTCAACTACGCGGAGGCGTTCAGCCGCCTCGACCTCGCGGCGGTCAAGCGGGATATCGCGGACGTGCTGACGAACTCCCAGGACTGGTGGCCGGCTGACTTCGGCAACTACGGGCCGCTGATGATCCGGATGGCGTGGCACAGCGCGGGCACCTACCGCATCAGCGATGGCCGGGGTGGTGCGGGCTCCGGCCAGCAGCGCTTCGCGCCGATCAACAGCTGGCCGGACAACGTCAGCCTGGACAAGGCCCGCCGGCTGCTGTGGCCGGTCAAGAAGAAGTACGGCCAGCAGATCTCCTGGGCCGACCTCCTGGTCCTCACCGGTAACGTCGCCCTGGAGACGATGGGCTTCAAGACCTTCGGCTTCGGCGGCGGCCGGGCCGACGTCTGGGAACCCGACGCGGATGTGTACTGGGGCCCGGAGACCACCTGGCTCGACGACGAGCGCTACCACGGTGACCGGCAGCTGGAGGAGCCCCTCGGCGCGGTCCAGATGGGCCTCATCTACGTCAACCCGGAGGGCCCGAACGGCAACCCGGACCCGGTCGCCGCGGCCCGCGACATCCGTGAGACGTTCCGCCGGATGGCGATGAACGACGAAGAGACGGTGGCCCTGATCGCGGGCGGTCACACGTTCGGCAAGACCCACGGCGCGGGGCCCGCGGACGCGGTCGGCCCCGACCCCGAGGCCGCCCCGCTCGAGCAGCTGGGACTGGGCTGGAAGAGCAGCTACGGCACGGGCAAGGGCCGGGACGCGATCACCAGCGGTCTCGAGGTCACCTGGACCGCCACCCCGACCCGCTGGGACAACAGCTTCCTCGAGACCCTCTTCGGATACGACTGGGAGCTGACCAAGAGCCCGGCTGACGCGAACCAGTGGCAGCCGAAGAACGGTGCCGGGGCGGGTACCGTCCCCGACCCGCAGGATCCCGCGAGGCACCGGCCGCCGACGATGCTCACGACCGACCTGTCGCTCCGCATGGACCCGGTGTACGAGCAGATCTCGCGCCGGTTCCTGGCCAACCCCGACGAGTTCGCGGACGCCTTCGCCCGCGCGTGGTTCAAGCTGACCCACCGTGACATGGGCCCCGTCGTGCGCTATCTCGGCCCGGAGGTGCCGGCCGAGGAGCTGCTGTGGCAGGACCCCGTCCCGGCGGTGACCCATGAGCTCGTGGACGCGGCGGATGCCGCCGCGCTCAAGGAGGAGATTCTCGCCTCCGGCCTGTCGGTGCCCCAGCTCGTGTCCACCGCGTGGGCGGCGGCCTCGTCCTTCCGGGGCAGCGACAAGCGCGGCGGCGCCAACGGCGGCCGCCTGCGTCTCGAGCCGCAGGTCGGCTGGGAGGTCAACAACCCCGACCAGCTGGCCCCGGTGCTGCGCACGCTGGAAGGCATCCAGCAGGCCTTCAACGACCAGGCCGGTGGCAAGCAGATCTCGCTGGCCGACCTGATCGTGCTCGCTGGCGCGGCCGGGGTCGAAAAGGCCGCCAGGGACGCCGGCTTCGACGTCGAGGTCCCGTTCGCGCCGGGCCGCACCGACGCGGCGCAGGAGCAGACCGACGTGGAGTCGTTCGCCGCGCTGGAGCCGACGGCGGACGGGTTCCGCAACTACCTCGGCAAGGACGCCCGGCTGCCAGCCGAGTACCTGCTGGTCGACAGAGCGAACCTGCTGACGCTGAGCGCGCCGGAGATGGCGGTCCTCGTCGGTGGCCTGCGCGTGCTGGGCGCGAACTACGACGGGTCGGAGCTCGGCGTGTTCACCTCGACCCCGGGGACGCTGACCAATGACTTCTTCGTCAACCTGCTCGACATGGGTACGACGTGGTCGGCGACATCCACCGACGAGAGCACGTTCCAGGGCCGCGACGCCGCCACCGGCGAGGTCAAGTGGACCGGCAGCCGGGCCGACCTGGTCTTTGGGTCGAACTCCGAGCTGCGCGCGGTGGCCGAGGTCTACGCGAGCGACGACGCCAGGGAGAAGTTCGCCCGCGACTTCGTCGCCGCCTGGCACAAGGTGATGAACCTCGACCGCTTCGACCTCCGCTGACCCACGTCCAGCTGGCACGTCCAGCTGGCACGTCCAGCTGGCACGTCCAGCAGTGCGGTGACTTGTACCCCGCCGGTGGGGCACAAGTCACCGCACTGAGCCGATTCAGCCCGGTCAGGCGTTGCAGTCGGCGGCCGGGACCTGCCTGGGTTCCTGGGCCACCGGCGCCAGCTCGGCCAGCTCGGCCTCGCGGGCGATCTCGGCGGCCAGGTCATCGGCCCGCACCGGGACCGGCTTGGCTGCCGCCGCCGCCGCACGCCGCCCAGCCCGCAGCCCGCTCAGCGCGGTGACCGCGCCGACCGCCGACACCGCGGTGATCAGCGCCAGCGCGGGCCGGTAGGCACCCAGCGTGGCCTGGGCCGAGGTGGCCGACGTGATCCGGCTGGCGCCGCCCGCGTCGATGACCGCGGTCACCACGGCCAGCACGATCGCGCCGCCGACCTGGAACGAGGTCTGGAACAGGCTGGCCGCCAGCCCCTGCTCCCGGTCGGCGACCCCGTTGGTCGCGGCCAGGCTCAGCGCCGAGAACCCCAGGCCGAACGCGATGCCGATGAGCACCACGGCCGGGAAGATCACCGACGGGTAGTCGGGCCGCACGCCGACCCGGAGGAACACCGCGTACCCGGCGACCAGCGACACGAACGCGGCCACCGCGATCCGGGCCGGCCCGAACCGGTCGATGATCAGGCTCATCCGGGTGGACAGCACGGCCACCACCACCCCGGCCGGCAGGAACGCCAGCGCGGTGGCCAGCGCCGACCAGGCGGCCAGGCTCTGCAGGTACTGGGTGACCAGGAACTGGAAGGACACATACGAGCCGAACAGGGTCAGCGCCCCGATGTTGGCCCTCGTCAGCGCGCCGGAGCGGAAGATGCGCAGCGGCACCAGCGGGTCGCGGCTGCGCCGCTCGATGGTCACGAACGCGGCCAGCAGCACCGCGACCGCGGCGAACGATCCGATGGTCCGGGCCGAGGCCCAGCCGGCCTGCTGGGCCGAGACCACCGTGTAGACGAGCAGCAGCATGGCGCCGGTGACGGTCGCCGCGCCGGGCAGGTCGAACCGCCGCTCCCGCCGGGCCACATCACGCCCAGCCGCAGCGGGCGAGTCGCCCGCGCCCCGCGGGATGACCCGGATGGCGGCGATCAGCACCAGCAGCGCGACGGGCGCGGGCACCAGCAGCGTCCACCGCCAGCTCACCTCGGTGAGCAGCCCGGACAGGACGAGGCCGAGCGAGAAGCCGCTCGCCCCGAACGCCGAGTACACGCTGATCGCCCGGTTCCGCATCGGGCCTTCGTGGAACGTGGTGGTGAGCAGGGACAGCCCGGCCGGGGCGGTGAACGCGGCCGCGACGCCCTTGACGAACCGGGCGCCGATCAGCAGGCCGGGGCTGCTGACCAGCCCGCCGAACAGCGACGCCACCGCGAACAGGCCGAGCGCGAACAGGAAGACGCGGCGCCGGCCGAGCAGGTCGGCGGCCCGCCCGCCGAGCAGCAGCAGCCCGCCGTAGCCGAGCACATAGCCGCTGACCACCCACTGCAGCGACGAGGTGGAGAGGTTCAGCGCGGCGCGGATGTCGGGCAGCGCCACGCCGACCATGGACACGTCCAGCGCGTCCAGGAACAGCGCGCCACACAGCACGATCAGGATGGCCCACAGCCGCGGGCTCCAGCGCTGGGCCGCCGCGGCCGCCTGCGGCGCACCGGGCACAGACCGGGATACAGCTTTGGTAGGGCTTGAGGACTCCATGCCGCCAACCATATGCATGTACAAGCACTAGATGCAAGCACAATTAATGTACTTGCATATAACGACGAGGGGCGTTACGATGCGCTCGTGAGTGTGACCGAATCCGGCCCGCGGACCCCGCGGGCGGCGGAGACCCCGGGGACCCAGGCCGGCGGCGAGCCGGTGGTGGCCGCCTGGCGGACCCTGGCCGCCCGCTATCACGCGGTCAACTGTGCGCTCGAGCAGGCGCTGGCCCGGTACGGCCTCGGCGTCAGCGAGTTCGAGGTGCTCGACCGGCTGACCGACAGCCCGGCGCGCAAGTTCCGCGCCCAGGAACTGGCCGAGGCTGTGCACCTGAGCCAGAGCGCGCTGTCCCGGCTGATCGACCGCCTGGTCAAGCACGGCCTGGTCGAGCGGTGCCTGTGCGGCGAGGACCGCCGCGGCATCTACGTGATCATGACCGAGGCTGGCCAGCAGCGGCACGCCGAGGCCGCACCCGCCCACCGTGCGGCGCTGGCCCGCGAACTCCGTGCCGCCACACCAGCAACCACCTATTTTTCTTAACGCACGGTGCGTGGCCGCTGGGCGGCCCGCACGCGGATCGCCGGCCTGGGCTGGCAGGCAGCAGATCCACGGGACACTGACGCCGGGAGAGGCATGATCGAGGCGGTCGTGTTCGACCTGGACGGCGTGCTCATCGACTCCGAGCCAGTGTGGGAGCAGGTCCGCCGGCAGGTCGTGGCCGACCACGGCGGCCACTGGGCGCCGGACGCGCAGCGCCGGCTGATGGGCATGAGCACCCAGGAGTGGGCGCGTTACCTCAGCGCCGATCTGGGTGCCGGCCTGCCACCTGGCCAGGTTGCCGCGCAGGTCATCGACCAGATGGCCGCCCGGTACCGCGAGAAACTGCCGCTGATGCCCGGCGCGGTGCCGGCCGTCCGCGCGCTGGCCGCGCGCTGGCCGCTGGCCGTGGCCAGCTCCTCGCCGCCGTCGCTGATCGAGACCGTGCTGGACGCGGCCGGACTGCGCCCGTGCTTCGCCGCCGTCCTGTCCACCGAGCAGGTCCCGCGGGGCAAGCCGGCCCCGGACATCTACCTCGCGGCCGCGGAGCGGCTCGGCAGCGCGCCGCAGGCATGCGCGGGCGTGGAGGATTCCTCGAATGGGGTTCGTTCGGCCAAAAGCGCGGGATTGGCCGTGATCGCCATTCCGCATCCGAAGTACCCCCTGGACCCGGACGCGGCCGCCCTGGCCAGCCTGGTGCTCACCAGCCTGGCCGGGCTGACCCCGGACGCGGTGGCCGCGCTCGGCGGCGCGCCGGGCTGACCGCCGGCCTTGCGTATCCCGGCCCCCGGCAGCGGATTGCGTGATCTGCCCGTAACCTGATGCGATGGGCATGATGATGGCCGTCAGCTTCGAGCGTTACGGGCGGCTCTACTACCTGGACCCCGGCTCGCACACCCCGGCGGTGGGGGACAAGGTGCTCGTGCCCACCGACGCCGGCCCGGAGGTGGCCGAGTGTGTCTGGGCGCCGCAGTGGGTGGATGACGAGGTCGGCGGGCTGCCGGTGTGCGCCGGGCCGGCCACCGAGGAACACCTGACCCGGGACGAGGTGAACCGCGGCCGGCGCGCGGAAGCCCGGGTGGCCGCGCGGCGCCTGGTCCGCGAGCACGGCCTGCCGATGAAGGTCATCGGGGTGGACTTCGTGGGCTCACCGGATGTCTTCACCGTCTACTTCAGCGCGCCCGCGCGGGTGGACTTCCGCGCGCTGGTCCGCGATCTCGCCGCCCGGCTGCACGCCCGGGTCGAACTGCGCCAGATCGGCCCGCGCGACGAGGCCCGGCTGCAGGGCGGGATCGGGCCGTGCGGACGTGACCTGTGCTGTTCGACGTTCCTCAAGGACTTCGAGCCGGTATCGGTGCGGATGGCCAAGGACCAGTACCTGCCGGTCAACCCGCTGCGGATCGCCGGCGCCTGTGGCCGGCTGATGTGCTGCCTGAAGTACGAGCACCCGCTGTACCAGGACTTCCGCAAGGACGCCCCGGCCATCGGCGAGACGGTGGACACCCCGGACGGGCCGGGCACGGTCACCGGGCATAGCGTGCCCGGCGACAAGGTGGTGGTCAAGCTGACCCGGGACGGCCGCCGGTGCGCCTGCACGAAGGCCAGCGTGTGCGGGTCCCGGCAGGCTTACGAGGCGACGTACGGGGACGGGGGCCAGGCCGGCCGGACGGCCACCGAGTGACCCGCGGCCATCGCGGGCCGCGCAGCCGGGAACGGCCGCCCAGCCGTGCCCGGCTAGGCGTGGCGCTGGCCGCCGTCGCCTGCGCCGCGCTGGTGGCTGGCTGCAGCTCAGGCGGGGCGGGCGGTTCCGGTGGGGCCGGCCCGGTGGGCGGAACGAGCGGGGCGGGCCACGCGCCGGCCCCGGGGGGCGCGGCATCCATCGCCCCGCCGGCTGGGCCGCCGCCGACCACCATGGCCGGCTACTACCACCAGAGGCTGCGCTGGCAGCCGTGTGACAAGGGGTTCCAGTGCGCCCGGCTGCTGGTCCCGGTCGACTATCAGCGGCCTGGCTGGCGCCGTTTTTCGCTGCCGGTGATCCGGTTGCGCGCCACCGATCCAGCCGAGCGGACCGGGTCGCTGGTCATCAACCCGGGCGGGCCGGGGGGTTCCGGGGTGAGCTACGCGCTGCAGGCGCGCAGCGTGATCGCCGCCCCGGTCCGCGCCCGGTTCGACATCGTCGGGTTCGACCCGCGGGGCGTGGGGGCCAGCCAGCCGGCTGTGCACTGCCTGTCCGGGCCGCAGCTGGACCGGTACTTCGCCACCGACGACAACCCGGCCAGCGGGGCGCAGCTCGGGCTCGTCGTGGCCGAGGCCAAGTTGTTCGCCCGCGGCTGCGCCGCCCGCTCCGGCCCGCTGCTGCCCTACATCGGCACCCGCAACGCGGCCCGGGACATGGACGTGCTGCGGGCCGCCCTGGGCGACGCCAAGCTCAGCTACCTGGGCAAGTCGTACGGCACCTACCTGGGCACCTGGTACGCGCAGCTGTTCCCCCATCGGGTGCGGGCCCTGGTGCTGGACGGGGCGGTCGATCCCGAGAACTCCGGCCTGAGCATGGATACCGTGCAGAGCCAGGGCTTCCAGGTGGCCCTGCGCGCGTTCATCGCCGACTGCCTGGC
>Ga0335078_10004495_pt1 | contig 20661 bp, 15 predicted proteins | sample Lox_Sample_32_FD_206711 | JGI IMG/M metagenome (GOLD analysis project Ga0335078, IMG submission 206711) | Soil microbial communities from Loxahatchee National Wildlife Refuge, Florida, United States - Lox_Sample_3.2 | ecosystem: Environmental > Terrestrial > Soil > Wetlands | place: USA... | reverse complement strand
CACTGTTGCGAAAACTGCTGGAAGCATGCCTGAACGGAATCGGGAAGGAGCACATCCCTGCACAAAAACGCACAAATCCCCGCCTCAATTCGCAAAAATCACCACACGAACCCAAAAAATGCGGGTATTAGCTGGCGCAAATAGGAGTATCCGTTACGGATAGTTCTAGTACTATCCGGCGTTCCCCCCCGCCCGCAACTCTCTTGTTATACTTGTAGGATTCAAAGCATCTCATATACATGCCGCTGAAACCGATAGCCGCCAATCACGGCCCTGGGAAGAAGGTGTATCTGCTCAAGCCGCGAGGCTTCTGCGCGGGCGTCGTTCGGGCTATCGATGTGGTGAATATCGCCCTGGACCTCTATGGCCCTCCCGTCTACGTGCGCAAGGAGATCGTCCATAACAAGCACGTGGTCGACGAGTTACGCCACGCCGGCGCCATTTTTGTGGAAGAAATCAGCGAAGTGCCGGTGGGTGCGCGCGCAATTTTCAGCGCCCACGGCGTAGCGCCGGAGGTCCGCCGGCAAGCGGACGCCCGCCAGTTGCAGGTCATTGATGCCACCTGCCCGCTGGTCACCAAGGTCCACCTGGAGGCGGTGCGTTTTGCGCGCGATGGTTACAGCATCGTGCTGGTCGGCCATAGCCATCACGACGAAGTGGTTGGGACCCTGGGTGAAGCGCCGCAGTCGAGCTACCTGGTGGAAACCGTCGAGGATGTGGACCGCCTCCGACTGCCCGACCCCACTCGCGTACGTTATCTCACGCAAACCACCCTGAGCCTGGACGAAACGCGCGACATCGTCAATCGTCTCAAGGAGCGTTTCCCGCTTATCCAGGGACCGCCGGCCCAGGATATCTGCTACGCCACCGAGAACCGGCAGATGGCCGTCAAGGGCGTGGCGTCGCATTGCGACCTGCTGCTGGTGGTGGGATCGCAAAACAGCTCCAATTCGAAGCGCCTGGTCGAGGTAAGCGAGAACGCCGGCGTCCGTGCTTACCTGGTTAACGATTCAACGGAAGTGGATGTCGCATGGCTCGACGGGGTCCGCAACGTGGCGGTCACCGCCGGCGCGTCCGCTCCAGAGCATTTCGTAGAGGATCTGATCGGTTTCCTGCGCAGCCACGGCTTTCTCCACCTGGAGGAAGTGGAGCTGGTGGATGAAGACGTGCGCTTTTCCCTGCCGGCCGATCTGGCTCGCGCGGCAGCGGGTTTGACCACAATTTCCGCATGATGAGCTCAGCGACGGCGCTTATACCGGATACTCTGGCCTCCGCCGCGGCACAGGCCGCGCGCCGGGTGGCCGATCACCTCTTGGAGTTGCAGCAGCCCGGCGGCTATTGGTGCGCCGACCTGACTGCGGACACCACGCTTGAATCCGATTTTATTCTCCTGCAGCTCTGGATGCATCCGCCGGAAGGCGGCGTGTGGAATCCTCCCACGCGCCCGCTCGTCGAAAAGGCCGTGCGCTCCATCCTGGCGCGCCAGCTCCCCGATGGCGGCTTCAGTATCTACGCCAAGGGACCGGCGGATGTCAGCGCCACGGTGAAAGCTTACTTCGCCCTCAAGGTCGCGGGGTTGGCGCCCGACGATCCCCGCTTGGTGCGCGCCCGCGAGCGGATTCTCGACCTGGGCGGTATGCAGGCCGCCAACAGCTACGTCAAAATCAATCTCAGCCTGTTCGGTCTCTACCCGCGGCAATATTGTCCCTCGATCCCGCCCGAGATCCTGCTGCTGCCCGGCAACTTGCTGTACCAGATGTCGGCCTGGACGCGCGCCATCGTGGTATCGCTCGCCATCACGCATTCGAGCAACCCGTGCCGCCCCGTGCCCGCCGGATTCGATCTGGACGAGCTCTACAAGGCGCGCGGAAGCCTGGCGTTTGCGCCCAGCAAAGCGCTTTTCACCTGGCGCAACTTCTTTCTGGCCGCCGACCGGCTCCTGAAGTGGTGGGAGCGGCACGGTTCCCGCGCGCTGCGGAAGACAGCCATGCGCGCCGCCGAGCAATGGATGCTGGCGCGCTGCGAGAATTCCGACGGCCTGGGCGCCATCTATCCGCCCATGATGTACGCCATCATGGCGCTGGATGTGCTCGGCTATCCGCCCGATCATCCCGCCAGCCGCGAGGCCCGGGCGCAGTTCGAGCGCCTCATGATTGACGATGGCGAGCGCTTCTTGTTCCAGCCTTGCTTCTCGCCGATCTGGGATACGGGCATCGCCGGTTTCGCCTTGGGCGAAGGGCAGTCGCTGAGTGGCGACGCATTTGCCGCGCCGGCCTTGCGCCGTGCCGCCGATTGGATTCTCTCCAAGGAGGTCCGCGTCCGGGGCGATTGGTCGGTGAAGCGCCCGAAGACGGAGCCCTCCGGCTGGGCATTCTTTTTCCGCAACGATCACTATCCCGATATCGATGACACGGCCATGATCCTGCTGGCGCTGAGCCGGTCCGGCGCTTCGGATGCCGCGGCCCAACAGGTCTGCCACCGCCGCGCCGTCAACTGGATCCTCGATATGCAGGGCAGCGACGGCGGCTGGGCGGCCTTCGACGTCGATAACAACTGGCAGTTCCTCAATCACGTTCCCTTCGCTGACCACAACGCCATGCTTGATCCCACGTGTCCCGATATCACCGGGCGTGTGCTGGAGGCGTTGGGCGCGCACGGAATCGCCGGCACGCATCCCGCGGTGAAGCGCGGCGTCGATTATCTGGTGCGCAACCAGCGGCCGGATGGAAGCTGGTATGGCCGCTGGGGCGTCGCCTACATCTATGGCACTTGCTTCGCGCTGCGCGGTTTGCGGGCCGCCGGTTGCGACAATCGCGAGGCCGGCGTACTGCGGGCCGGCGAATGGCTGCGCTCCATTCAAAATGCCGACGGCGGTTGGGGCGAAAGCTGCGCCAGCTACGACCGCGACTGCTTCGCGCCGGCCGAGAGCACTCCATCGCAAACGGCCTGGGCCCTGATGGGTTTGATCGCCGGCGGCGACACCGATAGCCTCAGCGTGCATCACGGTATCGAATACCTGCTCGATACGCAGCAGCCGGATGGAGGATGGCAGGAAGAGCTAGCCACCGGCACCGGTTTTCCGAAGGTCTTTTATTTGAACTATCATTACTATCGCCTGTATTTCCCTTTGATCGCGCTGTCGGAGTTCGTGCGTGGGGCGGGCACGCCTCAGACGGGAGCCAATCGCTTATGAGATTTCCGCTATCCATGACCGCCAACATGGCCCGCTACATTTTCCGGAACCGCATTCGCCCCCGTCCGGAATGGCAGAAAGACGCTGCCGCCGCGGCGAACAACGGGTCGAACCCGTTCCGCATCCTGCACCATGTCCCGGCCGCCGGTGCGGCGCACCAGCCGCATCCCATGCTCCGCAAGCGCTTCCCGCTGGTGCTGATGCTCGAGCCGCTGCACGCCTGCAACCTCACCTGCACCGGATGCGGGCGCATCCGCGAATATGAATCGACCATCACGCAGCGCATTCCGCTCGAAGAATGCCTGGCGGCGGTGGATGAATGCGGAGCGCCCATGGTCTCCATCTGCGGCGGCGAGCCGATGATGTATCCGCAGATCGGCGAACTGGTGGCCGGCATCCTCGCGCGCAACAAGAACATCTACCTGTGCACCAACGGCATGTTCATCGTAAAGCGCCTGCGCGAGTTCAGGCCGGACAAGCGCTTCTTCTTCAATGTGCACCTGGACGGGCTGGAAAAGACGCACGATATGTGCGTCGAGCGCGAGGGCGTGTTTCGCGAAGCCATCGCCGGCGTTCAGGCCGCCAAGGCCGCCGGCTTTCTGGTGTGCACCAACACCACCATCTACAAAGAGACCGACATGCGGGAGATCGAGGCGCTCTTCGAGTACCTCGAGCAGTTCCACCTGGATGGCCACCAGTTGTCGCCGGCCTACGGATATTCCGCCGTCGACGACCGCGAGATCTTCATGACGCGCGACGATGTCCGCGAAAAGTTCAAAGACATCGAGCGGCTGGCGCAGCGATTCTACGTCAAGCAGACGCCCCTGTATCTCGATTTTCTGAAGGGCACGCGAGAGCTTCCCTGCACCGCCTGGGGCACGCCCACTTACAACGTCAAAGGCTGGAAGGGGCCGTGCTACCTGATCACCGACAGCCATTACAAGACCTTCGAAGAGCTGATGACCGCCACGCCGTGGGAAAGCTACGGTCCCGGCAACGACCCGCGCTGCGAGCACTGCATGACGCACTGCGGCTTCGAGCCGTCGGCGGCTCTAGGCATCAACGCCAGCCTGGCCGACAACCTCAAGATGTTGACCTGGGCGCTGAAATGAATCCGGGCTGCCAAGCCGCCCCGCAAACCGGATGAAACCCACGCTGGTGACCGGGGCCTCGGGATTCCTGGGCTGGCACGTGGCTCATCTGCTGGCCGGGCACGGGCACAAAGTGAGGGCGCTGGTGCGGCCCACCAGCCGGATTCGCGAGCTCGATGTAGAGCCGGTAACCGGCGATCTGCGGGATCCTGAATCCCTCCGGCGCGCGGTGGCCGGTTGCGGACTGGTCTTTCATGTAGCCGCCGATTACCGGCTCTGGGCGGCGGACGAGCGCGAACTGTATGGTTCGAATGTGGACGGCACGCGAAATATTCTGGCAGCCGCGCGGGACGCCCGCGCCGAGCGGGTGGTGTACACCAGCACGGTGGGTTGCATCGGTGTGCTACATGGCGGCGAAGGCAACGAGGAGTGTCCCGTATCGCTCGCCGAGATGGCCGGCGCTTACAAGCGGTCCAAGTTCTTGGCCGAGCGCGTGGCGCTGGAATTCGCGGCTTCCGGATTGCCGGTTACGATCGTGAATCCTACTGCGCCGATTGGCGATCATGATTTCAAGCCCACGCCCACAGGCAGGATTGTGCTCGATTTTCTGAAAGGAGATATGCCGGCCTTCATCGATACCGGCTTGAACGTAGTGGATGCGCGCGACGTGGCGCTGGGGCATCTGCTGGCCTGCGAGCGCGGCCGTTCCGGCGAGCGCTACATTTTGGGGGCGGAGAATCTGACGCTCCAGCAGATTCTGGCGAAGCTCGCCGCCATCGTGGGCCGGCCGGCGCCTACGCTGAAGCTGCCCTACGCGGTGGCGTATGCCGCCGGCGCCGTCACCACGGCATGGGCCGGCGTGACGGGCAAGCCGCCGCGGGCGCCGCTCGATGCGGTGCGCATGGCGCGGAAGAAGATGTTCGTCTCGCACGCTAAGGCTGCCCGCGAGCTGGGCTACCAGCCGGGACCCGCCGAAGGCGCGCTGGCCCGGGCGGTCGCATGGTTTCAAGCCAACGGATACTGCTAGTGGCGGCCGGACCACGAGAATTCGCCGGGCTTCTGCCCTTCTGCTCCGGCATCCGGAAGCTGGATTGGCCCGTCCATTGGGCGCGGTATGGAGAATGCGGCGGACGGCAGATGTGGATGACGGCCAACGGTGCGGGAGCGGCCTGCGCCGGGCGGGCGGTGGACACGGCGTCGCTGGCGTGCCGGCCGGAAGCGATCGTCAGCATGGGTTTCTGTGGAGCGCTCGACCCGGAATTGAAAGCCGGCGATGTGTTTGTTGCCACGGCCATCGAATCAGATGGCCAGCGGTTCGGCGTGTGCCTGCCGCGCGACGGCCCACCGCACGCGACAGGGTTGCTGGCGTCCATCGGCCGTGTGGCGCAGACGGCCCAGGAAAAGCGGCTGCTGCGGCTCTCGGGAGCTTCGGCCGTCGAGATGGAAGCCGGAGGGGTGGCCCGCCGGGCCGCCGGGCTGGGCATTCCGTTGTTTTGTGTGCGGTCGGTCACGGATACGGCCGGCCAGGACTTTGTTACAGATTTCAACAAGGCCCTACGACCCGATGGCCATTTCGGTACAATGAGTGTTTTAATATCAGCCCTTGCTAAACCTGGGAAGGCTTTTCCGGAGTTATTCCGGTTACAGCGTTCCTGCCGCATCGCTACGCGCACATTAGGAGAATTCATTGCCGGCAGCCGATTCTGACCCGAGTATCCCGCCCACCATGCGTGCGGCGGTTTACAAAGGGCAAAGTGTCGTTGCGGTGGAAGAGGTGCCGATTCCGGAGATCGGACCCGGCGAGATCCTGGTGCGCGTGGAAGCTTGCGGCATCTGCCATACGGATCTGAAGAAGATCGAGCACAACCTCCTGGCGCCTCCGCGCATCTATGGTCATGAGACCGCGGGTGTGGTGGTGCGTACCGGGCGCCAGGTGCGGCGTTTCGGGGCCGGCGATCGCGTAGTGGTCTTTCACCACATTCCCTGCGGAAGTTGCTTTTATTGCCAGCGGAAGCTGTACGCGCAATGTCCGGTCTACAAGAAGGTGGGGGTGACAGCGGGATTCGAACCGGCAGGCGGAGGCTTTTCGCAATACGTGCGGGCTATGGATTGGATCGTCGAGCGCGGCGTGGAGAAGATTCCGGAAGGCGTGTCGTTCGAACGGGCGAGCTTTGTGGAGCCGGTGAATACGTGTCTGAAGGCCGTGGTGCAGTGTGCGCCGCGGGATGGCGAGGTGGCCGTGGTGATCGGACAGGGGCCTATCGGGCTGTTGTTCACCATGCTGCTGCGGCGCGCCGGCGCCGCCGTCGTCACTACCGATACGATTGCCGCCCGCCGCGAGCTTTCCCGCCGTTGCGGGGCGCTCGAAAGCTGGGATCCGCGGGAAACCGACGTACAGGCCGGGGTCCGGCGGCTGACCGCCGATCGCGGCGCTGACCTCGTGGTCATTGCCGCTTCCGTGCCGGGAATTGTGGAGCAGGCGATCCGCTTCTCCCGTCCGGGCGCGCGCATCCTGCTCTTTGCGCAGACATCGGAAACCGAGCGGGTGGAGTTTTCCGGCGCCTCCATCTGCGTGGGCGAGCGCACTTTGTTCGGTTGCTACAGCGCCTCCGTGGATCTGCAGAAGCAATCCGCGGACTTGGTCTTCAGCGGTGAATTGCCCGTGGAGGAGCTCATCTCCCACCGGCTGCCGCTGGTTAAAATCCGTTCAGGATTCGATTTGGCGTTGCATCCTGGTCCTGAATCGTTGAAAATTATCGTTCAGCCACAGAGGTGGTCACAGTGAAGAAGCAGATGATGGCTGCCGTGCTTTACGGCAAAGAGCACTTGCAGGTAGAGCCGGTGGCGGTTCCGGAGATTGGGGACAGCGACATTCTGGTCCAGGTCCGAGTGGCGCTGACATGTGGCACCGACGTCAAGGTGTTCCGCCGTGGCTATCACGCGCGGATGATCGTGCCGCCCGCCGTGTTCGGGCACGAATTGGCGGGCGATGTCGTGGCCGTGGGAAAGGGCGTCCGGAGGTTCCGGCCGGGCCAGCGGGTGGTGGCCGCCAACTCGGCGCCCTGCGAGCAGTGCTACTTCTGCCGCCGCGGCTTGCAGAACCTGTGCGAGGATCTGCTGTTCAACAACGGCGCCTACGCCGAGTACATCCGCATTCCGGCGCGCATCGTGGAGCGCAACACTTACGTGATTCCCGAGGGGGTGGGTTACCACGACGCGGCCATGATCGAGCCGCTGGCCTGCGTCATCAAGGGATTTGAAGAGACGGTCCCCCGCCCGGGCGATACCATCGCCATCCTGGGCCTGGGTCCCATCGGGCTGATGTTCGTGCGCCTGGCGCATCTGCACGGCTGCCGGGTGATCGCCATCGGCCGGCGCCGCACGCAACTGGAACGCGCGGAGGCCATGGGGGCCCACGAGCTGGTGCGCGCCGATCAGCACGCCAACACCGTCCAAGCGGTTCGCGATCTCACCGGCGGACGCGGCGCCGACATCGCCGTGGAAGCCGTCGGCAAGCCGGAAACCTGGCATTGGGTGCTGGATATGGTGCGTCGCGGCGGCACCGTCAATTTCTTCGGCGGATGCCCCAACGAAAGCCGCGTGATGTTCGACACCAACCTGCTGCACTACTCCGAACTCACCTGCAAGGCCAGCTTCCATCACACGCCGGCCTACGTCCGCAAGGCGCTGGAACTGGTGACCCGCGGCGACATCACCTCCCGGGACTTCGTGAACAGCGAGGAGCCGCTGGCCAACCTGCTGGAAGTGATGCGCCACCTGATGAGCCACAACGGCCACCTAAAGACCGCCATCATCCCGTGATTCGGCTGCCGCCCCGCGAGTTCGTCCGTTCGCCCGCGGCGGCCGCGGCGCGCTACACCGCTGCCGAAGCGGAAGCTTACACGCGGTGGCTGGCCACGCATCATTACGAGAATTTCCACGTCGTCAGCTTTCTGCTCCCCAAACGCCTGCACCAGGATTTCTACAACGTCTACGCGTATTGCCGATGGGCCGACGATCTGGGCGACGAAATGGGCGATCCCGCCGAGAGCCTGCGCCTGCTGGCCTGGTGGCGCGAGCAACTGGAAGCCATGTACGCGGGCGAGGCGGCGCACCCGGTGTTCGTGGCGCTGCGCGGCACCGTGGCGCGTCACGCAATCCCGCAGCAGCCGTTTGCGGACCTCATCCGCGCCTTCGAACAGGACCAGAGCGTGACGCGCTACGCGGACTGGCGGGACCTTTACGGCTACTGCCGCTACTCCGCCAATCCCGTCGGCCGCCTGGTGCTGTATCTCTGCGGCTATTCCGATGCGCAGCGGCAGCAACTCTCGGACGCCACCTGCACCGCGCTGCAACTCGCCAACTTCTGGCAGGATGTGGCGGTCGACCTGGAAAAGGACCGCGTCTACATCCCGCTCGCGGTGCTCACGCGGCACGGTGCGACGCTCGAAGAACTCTACGCGCGGCGCATGACCGCCGCGTTTCGCGAGGTGATGCGGGAGATGGTGGCGCATGCCCGCGGCCTGTTCGAGCAGGGCTTGCCCCTTTGCGGCATGGTGGATCGGCGCCTGGCGCTGGATATCGACCTGTTCAGCCGCGGCGGCCTGCGCATTCTCGACAAGATCGTGGAACAGGAATACGACGTGCTGGCGCGGCGGCCGGCGATCTCCAAGACCGAGCGCGTCCGCCTGCTGCTCGCCGCGCTGGCGCGCGTGGCTCTTTCACGGGCGGCGTAGATGACCGCGCTCGCGGAATCCTACGCCTATTGCCGGCGCGTGGCGCGCACGCGCGCGCGCAATTTCTACTACGCGTTCGTGCTGCTCCCGCGCGAACAGCGCGACGCCATGTGCGCCGTCTACGCCTTCCTGCGCTACGGCGACGATTTGAGCGACGAGCCGGGAGCCAGCCGGCGCTCGATCGAAGAGTGGCGCGCCGCGCTGGCGGCCACCTTCGAAGGGCGTTGTGAGGCGCACCCGGCGCTGCCCGCCTTCCACGACACCGTCACCCGCTACCACATTCCGGCGCGCTATTTTGAGGACGCCATCGATGGCGTGGCGTCCGACCTGGAGCCACGCCGCATCGAGACATTCGACCAACTGTATCGTTACTGCTACCAGGTGGCCTCCACCGCGGGCCTCGCTACGATTCACGTGCTGGGTTTCGATTCGGCCGACGCGCTGCCGCTGGCCGAAAAGTGCGGCGTGGCGTTTCAGCTTACTAACATCCTGCGCGATATCCGCGAAGATGCGCAGCGCGGCCGCATCTATCTGCCTGCCGAAGACCTGGCTCAGTTTCGCGTCGGCGAGGACGATCTCCGCGCCGGCATCCGCACGCCGGAGTTTATCGACATGATGGATTTCGAAGCCGGCCGCGCGCGCGGTTATTACAAGGAATCGCAGCCGCTGCTGGCTCTGGTGCGCCGGCGCAGCCGCGCGTCGCTGGCCGCTTTGGTGGCGATTTACTCCCGGTTATTGGATCGCATCGAGCGCAGTAACTACGATGTATTTACCCGCCGGATTTCGCTATCGGCGGCGGAGAAATCGTGGATCGTGGCCAAGGCGCTCCTGCGCGGGGCGCGCGCGTAAGAGCTGAAACAGACCGATCCCGCGCGATACCATAGCCTGATGCCGCTCTCCCGCCGCGACCTGCTGGTGTCAGCGCCTTTGTGGCTGGCAGGTTGCGCGGCGCGCCGCAACGATGCCATACCGCCCGAGCCGGTTCCGTCGCTGGCCCGCGTGCGCGTGGCGCCGGAGCGGGTGATCCGGACGATCGTCGGCTTGCGGCCCTTCCGTCCTTCGGGCTTTGTGGTGCGCGGCGAAAAGCTCGGCGATAAGGTGGTCATCCACAACTACGGGCACGGCGGGGCGGGCATCACGCTATCGTGGGGCACCGCGCACTTCGCGCTGGCCGAGGCTGCCACTGTGGACGCGCGCCACGCCGCGGTGATCGGATGCGGTGTCGCCGGCCTCTCGACCGCGCGCCTCCTGCAGCAGCGCGGCTACGCGGTCAGAGTCTACGCGAAGGCGATGCCGCCGGATACCACATCCAATGTAGCCGGCGGCCTGTGGCTGCCCACGGCGGTCTTTGACCACGAGCGCGTCACGCCGGAGTTCCACCGCCAGTTCGGCGAGGCGGGCCGGTTCGCGTTCGAGCGCTACCAGTCCCTGGTGGGTGATGTTTATGCGGTGCGCTGGCTGCCGCTTTACTGGCTGTCGCGCGATTCCGCTTACCGGCATGCGCCGCCGGAAAGTCCCAACAGCGAGATTGAGCCGCTGTATCCGGATGCCCGCCAACTCTCGCCGGCCGAGCACCCGTTCGACGTGCCGTACGTCTACCGGTTCTATTCGATGCTCATCGAGCCGGCCATCTATCTGCGCGCTTTGCTCCGGGATTTTCTGACCTCCAAAGGCGAGTTAGTGGTGCGGGAGTTTCGCGAAGCCGGCGAGCTCGCTTCATTACCCGAACGGTTGCTCTTCAATTGCACGGGCCTCGGCGCGCGCGACTTATTCCACGACAACGAACTAATCCCTGTCCGCGGGCAGTTGTCTTTCCTGCTGCCGCAGCCGGAGATCGACTATATGACTACCGGACCGGGCGATATCTATATGTTTCCGCGTCACGACGGAGTGTTACTGGGTGGCAGCCACGATCGCGCCGTATGGGACCTCAAAGTGGATCCGGTTACGCGAGACCGCATCCTGCGCGAGAACGCGGCAGTCTTCCATTCCATGCGCGTCCGGCCGGGGAATACCGGCACCCGCCATGCCGTGCCGAGCGTATGATTCCCTTCAACTGCATACTGCGCTAACGAATAGTCAGCGGAAGGTCCACCATAGGATCAGCGTACAGGCGAATAACACGCCGGCCCAGATCCGGTAATTACCTCTTCTCAGGCTCTTTTGCGCGGCCGCCGCGAACACGTAGTTCCCCACTTTGTACTCGGGCGGCGGCGCAGTCAGAAGGCTGACCACAACCATCGTGATGGCTGCGAAGAACCACACGAGGATCGAACGGTGGAGGAACGAATTCAGGTAGGGATGCGCTACCAGCGCCCAGCCGAGGGTCTCGTCGAGGAACAGGAACAAGCCGAAGCCGAAGCCCGCTGCGCCTCCAACAATGGCTCCCGCAGTGTTCCCGCGCCTCCAGAGCAAGCCGACAAAGATCACCGCGCCCAAAGGCACGCTCAGATACGCCGAGAGCATCTGCAGGTAATGCCAGATGGTGACCGAGAGGCCCACTAAAGGCGCCGCGAGCACGCCAAGCACCGCCATCAACACAGTGATCCGGCGCCCGATCACGACCTGATCCTGATCGGAGAGTCCGGGTTTCCAGCGCATGAAGAAGTCGCGGACCACCAAGGTGGCGCTGGCGTTGTAACACGCGCTCATGGAGGACATGAGGATGGCGATCAGGCCCGCCAGCACCAGCCCGCGCAGCCCCACAGGCAGCAAATCACTGACCAGGCGCGGATAGGCCATGTCGGGCTTCGCGAGATTCGGATAGAGGGCATGGGCGATAACTCCCGGCAGCACCAGGATGAACGGGATGAGCAGCTTGAGGAAGCCCGCGAATATGGCGCCCTTCTGGCCTTGGTCCACCGAACGCGCGCCCAGGACTCGTTGCACATTGGTCTGGTCCATGCACCAGTAGAACATTCCGCCAAACAGATTCCCGATGAAGAAACCTGTGATGGGAAGCTCGGAATCGAGCGGCTCCACCATATGCATGAGTCCCGGATCCACGTGTGCGGTCAGGCCGCTCCATCCGCCCACAGCCGCAAGCCCGACGATAGTCAGAACCATGCTGCTGACGATGAGCCACGTCCCCTGCACCATGTCCGCGTAGACCACCGCGCGCAGGCCCCCCTTCATCGTGTAGAAGGCGGTGAAAATCGAGAGGCAGATCATGACCGCCACCTGGTTCCAACCGAAGAGCAGAACCAGAAGCAGCGAGCCGGCCCAAAGGTCGATGGCGTTCTTGGTGAGCACATTCATGACCAGCAAATTGCCGGAGAGGAAAGCCCGCAGGCCCCATCCGAAGCGTCGCTCGAGAAATTCGGGGATAGTGTAGATCCTGCTGCGCAGATAGAGAGGCGTGAACAGAGAGGCGAGAATGATGAGACACCAGGCAGCCATCCATTCAAAGCCGCCGGTGACCATGCCGACGCGGTATCCGTCGCCCGCCAGGCCAAGCACGTGCTCGGCTGAAATATTGGAGGCCAGCAGCGACATGCCGATGAACGGCCACCGCAGAGCGCGGCCGGCAAGAAAGTACTCGGTGTCCGTTTGCTTCTTGCCGGCGGCGCGCAGTACGGCGCCGATCACCAACAACAGGCTGGCGACAATAATGACCGAATCCAGAGGCGCTAACAAGCTTTATCCCTTGACGATGCGCGCGGACACACAGCGCGCACCGCGCGGGGCCGAGCGGCCGGGAGATCAGTGCGGCGAATGCGCGGGTGGCCGTTTCACATTTATTGTGTGCACGCTGCTCCCGTACCCGTCACGGTTGCCGCATTATAAGCGTCCTTCACTAAGCCGATTATATCCTCGCCGTTCTGGTAGAACGGGGGCAAAGGCGAGTTAACGACCACGACCACAGGGACATTACACTTTAGAACGCCCGCATAGGTCCAAACGGTGTCGGTATTGGGCCCATTGTTCAAGTCTCCGTTCTTGCAGACATAGGGACTGGGGCAGTCGTCCCGCACCGCGCTGTCCCAGCCGAGGCTGTCAGTGAACATCCGATCCCTCTCGGTCTTGGTCAGCAGCACATACGAGGTGGCCAGGCTGTTGACCACCCTGAAGATCTGGTCGGCGCTCAACACCCAGCCGCCGCTGCCGCAGGTTAGCGACCAGTCGCCCCAATCCGTGCCGGAAGTGCTTCCAGCGGGGAATGGGTAGGAGAGTATATCATTGGTCCCGGCGGGAGGTTTGCACTGGCTGACGGGCACGCTGACAGGCTGGTAGACGTGAGCGTTCATGTAACTGATATACAGGTTGGAGCTTTGTTGTGCCCGCTGTGGACCGTTCGGGTAGCCGAGGAGCGGTTTACCCGACAACTTGGGCATCAGCTCGCGCAAGAGCGCGAAATTGCAGTTGCCGTACTGCGGGACGCCGATGTAGCTTGCATTGGGAACTCCATTGGCCACGATCGCCTCTATCCCGGCATAGTCGATGCCGGAGTCACTGCCCGTGCCGTTGGTCATGCAGTTTGAGGCTGTCTGAGCCAAGCCGGAGGTATGCGTCAGCAGTTCCCTGAACGTAAGCTGGCTGATATTCGGGCCTTGTTTCCAGTCGGCGTAGATGTATTTGGAGATGGGTTCGTCGACGGTGAGTTTGTCGTTCGCCAGCAACTGCAGTATGGCGACCGCGGTCATGGTCTTGCTGACGCTCGCTATGTTCGTAACGAGGTCCGGCGCCATCGCCAGACTGGGCGGGTTTGCGGAGGTGCGGGCCTTGCCACCATATCTAGGCGCCAGGCCACCCACCTGAAGGGAGTAGCCCACTACATTTTTGGCAAGGGTGCTTTGAATATAGGAGGCGAGCTTCGCTTCAGAGATGCATCCATTCGGGTCGCACGCTTTTGTGTCGGACGGCGCATTACTGATCATGACCGTGCCGAAGCAGTCGGTGGAACCGGAACAGCTTCCTGCATATTCATCCGCTGTCAGAACTCTGGCGCCCGTGTTCTGAGCTTTGTCGAGAACTCCGTACGAATTGATCCCGTAGTACCACCACCATCCCGGGCAACCGGTGGCGCAAGACTCCAGCACGGCGTTGAAATTTCCGTTGCCGGCGCTGGTCAGATCGAGAAGCCGGGCATTGTTCGAAGAAAGGCCGTTAGCGATGGATTGCGTGCTTGCGTTGTAATACCACCACCAGCCTTTGGCGTCCGTCCCGGTATTGGCAATCATAATCACGGCATAGTAAGTTTGCCCATTCGAAACATACGACTCCATGTTGGTGAGCCGCGCGTTGTTGGCGGCTGTCAGATTAGCGATATCTGTAGGCGTTGCCGCGTAGTAATACCACCAGGCTTTGGCGTCGGCGCCTGTGTTGGACACCATGGCCACGGCGAACCGGATGTTGCCGCCGCCGATATCATAGGCCTGTAGTGAGACCAGCCGCCCATTATTGGCCGTGAGATTCTGTGCCAGAGTCGATGCGTCGATGCCGGCGTACCACCACCACGCTTTCGCGTACGATCCGGTATTCTTCACGTACGTTACGGTGTAGGTGTTGGTAGAGACATCCGCCTTTATGTTGATGATTCGCGCATTGTACTTTGTGATTGTGCTGCTGACTTGACTGGCGGTTTGTCCGCTATAGAACCACCACGCCGTGGGCGTGCTGTTTTCATTGTCATCCAAGCCCCACGCCAGCGGAGCACTCGCCAAACCGATCATGCCGAAGCACAGCACGGCCCAGCGCAACGGACTACGCGCACGTTTCAGTTCCATAATCCCCTCCTGGGGAGTCCCAGTTCAAACCACGATCCGCCTGGAAAGCTACCACAGCGTTCTATTGTGGGTCTCCCGGTCCGATACAGTATAGACCGAAAATATCCCGCCGATGCGCGAATTGTCGAGGAAATATTCTACCGAAAAGTACTGCTCGGGTGAGCCCATACGAGATCCGGCGCCGGAGGGCCCACCGCGCCACAGTAAGCCGGTGCTGTATACTGACATCGGATATTCGGTCCGCACCATGAAGCGTTGTGGCATCTGTCACGCCACGTATCCGGCGGCGTTTACGCATTGTCCGCATGACGGCTCCCTGTTGACGGAAGCCAACGAGTGGGCCGACGGGGCGGTGATTCGCGGCAAGTATCGTATCCTGGGCAAACTGGGCCAGGGCGGGATGGCGGCCGTCTATAAGGCGCTGCACGTGGGTTTTAACGAGGTGCGGGCGTTGAAGGTGATCCACCCGGAGTTGGCGAGCGATCCATCGTTCGTGAAGCGCTTCGGGCAGGAAGCGGCCCTCACGCGCAAGCTGCAGCATCCCAACGCGGTGCGGGTGGAAGACATCGACCAGGCGGACGACGGGCGTCCGTTCATGGTGATGGAGTTCATTGAAGGGGAGAGCCTGAAGGATGTGATCGAGCGGCAGGCTCCTCTGCCGGTGCCGCGGGCATGCCGGATCGCCAAACAGGTGGCGGCAGCGCTGGAGGCGGCGCACGGGCTGGGTATGATCCACCGCGACATCAAGCCGGGGAACATTCTGTTGACGAGGCTGCCGGGAAGCGGCGAGCCAGAGGAAGTCGCCAAAGTCCTAGATTTCGGCATCGCCAAGATCCGGGAGGCGCACTGGGAGGCGGGGGGAACCACGCTCACGCGCACCGGCACGTCGATCGGCACGCCCTCCTACATGTCGCCGGAACAGGCCATGGGCAAGACCGGCGAGGGGCTGGATGGCCGTGCCGACCTTTACTCGCTGGGTGTGGTGATGTACGAGATGCTGGCCGGCGAGTTACCCATCCGAGCGGAATCGGAGGTACAGATGCTGATCGGGCAGATCAACACGGCGCCGCAGCCGATTCGGGAGCGGCGCCCGGAACTGCCGGAGGCGATTGGCGCGGTCGTGATGCGGTGCCTGGAGAAGGATCCGGCGCGGCGGCCTGCCAGCGGAGCCGCGCTGATCGCGCTGATGGAGGCTTCCGAGAGGGGTGTGGCGGCAGGCGCCGCGCCCGGTGAAATGCCCACAGGGGCGACGCCGCGGCCCGCGCAGGTGGATACTCCGAGCGCGGCCCAGAGGCGCTGGCTATCCCGTGGGGCTCGGGCAGTGGCGCTGCTGGCCCTGCTGGCGATCGCAATTGGGATCGCCGGCATCCGGTATTTTGGATCGCGGCGAAAAACGATAGCGAGTTCGCCCTCCGCAACGCCGCAAGTAGCGGCTCCGCAGCCGTCAACCCAGTCTGCGCCGGTATCGGTACCCCCCCCGATTCCCGCCGCACCGCCCGAGTTTCCCTCCCGGCCACGCCACGGGCGAAGGCCGCTGCCGCCGCCCGGCACACAGCCGGGGTCCGATGTGGCGGACGATATCCAGTCGGCGCTCAACGGCGCACCCATCGATGAGGCTACCAAGGCACAGGTGCATGACATCTGGCGTCAAGCCGAGCGCCTGATGAAGAAGGGTGATTTCGGGGGGGCAGCCGCACAATACCAGCGCTTGGCTCGCTTGCGCCCGGGCTGGGGGCCGGCGATCGCAGCTTTGAGCGGTGCTTTAGCCGCCAAGAACAACGCCTTGTCCGCATCGCAGCCGAGGCATGTGAACCGAGCCGGTGATTTAGCTGCCGATGTCGCGCGATATAGCGTGGCTGTTGGTCTACAGCCGAACGTGCCGGTCAACCACTATCAACTGGGCGTTGCGCTCGGCAAGCTGGGCGACCTGGATCGGGACATGCAAGAACAGCAGAAAGCGCTGCGGCTGGAACCCGGCATGGCTGCGGCGCACGCCGAACTTGGACATATTTACGAGCGCAAGGAGGCTTGGAGCGATGCCGCACGCGAGTACCGAGAGGCGATCCGGTTGAAGCCGGGCCTGGCGGTAGCGCATTTCCGGCTTGGCGTAGCGTTGGAGAGGGAAGGCGACATCGCGGGGGCGCGAGAGGAATATCACCGCGCGGCGGAGTTGGAGCCTGGAAACGCGGAGTTCCGGTCTACTTACCGGCGGCTGGCGGGTGAGAGCGAACCCAGGTAGGTCGCATCTCTCCTCGCTGCCGGGCGATGTACTCTCCAATCTCTCCTACGGTGCCCAACCACATATGGTTCGCCGGATCCTTCAGATAGTCGCAGAGCGTTTCGAGCGCCGTGGCATCCGTGATCTGATACCCTCGCTTGCCGATGTCATGGCCGACGAAAATCACCCACCGGCCCTGGCGGGCGGCTTCCTCCACCAGCTTCTCCATTTGCGCGAAATCCAGGTCATCGAAAGGCGTGCCCATGGCCTGGGCGAGATCGCAGATTGTGGGATCGTTGGGCGACTCATCCATGTAGCCGCGCCCTACCACAAAACGCTCCGAGACCTGCGGCACATAGCTTCTGACATCCACGCCCCTTCCCACAAACTTCTGCCCGCACGGGTAAGCAAAGGTCTTAGGTTGCACGCCGAGCAGCCGCTCAATTTCCGCGTTCGTATCGTCTAGCTGCGCTTCCATCCTGCGCAGGGTGTAATCTTCGAGGGCATTCTCGCGTGAGAAGGCGTAATTGCCCGTGCAAGGATGAGTCATGGAGTGATTGCCGATCTCATGACCGTCGGCCACGGCTTGTTTCCAACCGTCCAGCCGCTGGCTGATGTTGTTCCCCAGCAGAAAGAAGGTGACCTTCACCTGGTGCCGGTTGAGAAGGGGGAGCCCCACGTCCAGCTGGCTGGGCCGCGCATCGTCGAAGCTGAGGCTGACCGCCGCGCGCTTCCCATCGGGCCAGTGGAACGTCTGAACGCTCTGCTTTTGCTCCGGTTGAACCTGCTGTCCGGCATCGAGCGGGGGGGCCGAAAGCGACGCAGCGGTTGAGAGGCCAGTAATTCCACCCGAGCCTTTAACCTGGAGCGTACCCCGCAGCAGGATTGCGGAGGAAGATTCTCCGATCATAATGTCGAAGCTTCCGGGCACCACTCGCCAGCGCATGTCGCGATCCAGCAATTGCAGGTCCTCAGGAGTTAGCGTAAATGTGACTGTCTTCTGTTCGCCCGGTTCCAGCGCCACCCTCCCGATGCCCCGAAGCTGCTTCACAGGCGTTGAAACGGGAGCAAAGCGCTCGTGCACATAGAGCTGCACGGTATCCACTCCGGCGCGATTGCCGGCGTTCGACACTTCGACGCTCACGCGGGCGTTACCTCCCGAGTATATCCCGGCAGGATCGATGTGGAGGTTATCGTATCGAAACTGCGTATAACTCAGCCCATAACCGAAAGGAAAAAGAGGCGTGCCAGGCATGTCGACATATCCTCTGTTGTGAGTCCATCCTTCCCCGATCCAGTAGGCCTTGGACGGTTTGTAGTTGTAATATGCCGGCAACTGCCCCACGCTTCGAGGGATGGTGATCGCCAGCCGGCCGCTGGGATTGAAATCGCCAAACAGAACATCGGCCACTGCTTGGCCGCCTCGCTCCCCAGGCTCCCAGGCTTCCACAAGGGCGGGAAGATGCGCGGCCTCCCAGCGCACGGAGAGCGGCCTGCCGTTGATCAACACCAGAATCGTGGGGGTGCCGGTGGCCGCCACGGCCTTCACCAAGTCATCCTGCACGCCAGTCAGATCCAGGCTGGCCACATCATGGCCCTCCCCGTCAGTGGGCGGTTCCCGGCCTGGCGTAACTTCCCTCGGGGACTGTTCGCCGGCCACCACGATTGCGGCTTCCGCGTACTTGGCCGCCTGAACGGCCGCGGCAAAACCGCTCTCGTCCCGGTTGAGGATCGAGCATCCCTTCACATAGACCACCCGCGTTGCGGGCGAGACGTGACCTTTGATCCCGTCGAGAATCGTTTCGACAGGTTGCGGAACCACGGCGGGCGCGTAATCTCCAAACAGATTTGCGGAATCGTCCGCGTTCGGGCCGATCACGGCGATGGACTTCAAATCCTTTCTGAGTGGCAGGAGGCCGTGATCATTCTTCAAGAGCACGATGCCTTCCCGGGCAGCCTGCAGAGCCAGGTCCTGATGCGCCTGCGAATGCATCACTCGGGTGGCGCGCTGCAGGTCCGCGTAAGGGTGCTCGAACAACCCCAGGCGGAACTTCTGCTCCAGCACCCGCCGCACAGCCCGGTCAACCAGGGCGATAGGAACGCGTCCTTCTTTGACGTTCTCGATAAGTGGGCCCATGTAGGCCGGCTCGTAAGTGATGTTCAGATCCACGCCGGCCTTGAGAGCCAGCGCGCCCGCTTTCTTCTGGGTGGGGACAATATCCTCATAAATCAGGGTCCCGAAACCGCCTCCTTCGCTGGTGACGATCCCTTTGAAGCCCAGCTCCTCACGCAGGACTTCGGTCAGCCACTTTTGGGACGAGTGCGCGGGCACGTCATCAATCTCGGGATATCCCGCCATGACGCCCAGGGCGCCGTTCTTCGAAATCGCGGCAATCCACGGCGGCAGAAAATCTTCGCGCAGAGTTCGTTCCGATAACTCAATGGCGCCGCGCTCCAAGCCGCTCACCGGCTCACTCTGGGTTGGAAAATCCGTCATCAAGGCGATCACCTTATCCGGGGCGTCGATGTTCGATCCCTGCGCACCTTGCACAATGCTTGCGGCAATGCGTGAATACAGGTACGGATCCTCGGTGTAGGCTTCCTCGTTACGTCCCATCCGCGGGTCGCGGTCTAACTCCAGCACCAAGGTGGAGAGCACGTGGATGCCGACGGCTCTGGCTTCCTGCGCAGCGGCCGCATAGATGGCCCTTACCAGCGGCAGATCAAAGGTGCTGCCAATGGCCAGGCCTTCCGGGAAGACCGTGGCGCCCGAGAACATCGCGCCGTGGGTGCCCTCTTCGTCCTCGAGCAAGGGGATTTTCAGGCGCGTCCTGGTGAGAGCGATCTTCTGCAGCTCGTTGAAGTACTCCACCTGTTGCGGAACGCCCTGGTGCAGGATCGTATCCGCCAGGGTGAAGAAGCCGCAGCCAGGCCCGATCTCGCTGGTATATGTTCCGGCCGCAAATCGCTTACAGGCTTCCATCTTTTCGGGTATGGTTTTTCCGAGCTGGTCCACGTACACACATGGCAGGTTGAGCTGGCCTACCTTCTCTTCGAGCGTCATGCGGCTCATCAGATCGTCGACGCGCAGCTCGATGGGCTGTTTTGGATCCAGGTACACAGGAACTGCCGCGGGTGTCTGAGCTTCGAGCCATAGGTAGCTCGGCACTAACAGTGCTATAGCGAGCAGCAACACTCGCATCGCGCGCCAAACGGTTAAGAGTTGTGGCATGATTTCTCCTTGATGGCGCGGCCGCTGAGGCCCTCCGCAACTATCCACTTTCCGGCGCCTCATGTCTTGCTGCTCCTGTCGCGGCGGTGTGCGCTACCGCATATAATCGTAGTCTCATGAAAGCGCGCGTGCACGTCTCGTTCAAGACCACGGTCCTCGATCCGCAAGGCCAGGCTATACGCAACGCGCTCGCCGGCTTGGGCCATTCGGCCATTGCCGACGTGCGCCAGGGCAAGTTCTTCGACATCACCATCGCGGATACGATGAGCCGCGAAGAGGCGCGGAAGAATATCGAAACCATCGCCCACGAGGTGCTGGCGAATCCGGTGATCGAGGAATACCAGGTGGAGTTTCTGAACTGAGTCACTGGGCGCCGCGCCGATTCGTTTTGGCGTTATCGAGCCTTTCCCGCAGGTGCGGATCTTCCGCGTAAGTGGCCAGCGCATCCGCTGCATCGGCCGATGC
>Ga0335078_10004494_pt1 | contig 20665 bp, 16 predicted proteins | sample Lox_Sample_32_FD_206711 | JGI IMG/M metagenome (GOLD analysis project Ga0335078, IMG submission 206711) | Soil microbial communities from Loxahatchee National Wildlife Refuge, Florida, United States - Lox_Sample_3.2 | ecosystem: Environmental > Terrestrial > Soil > Wetlands | place: USA... | reverse complement strand
CCACGGGCGCGCTTTGCCGCGGCTTGTTGTGGAGCCTGCTGGTGCTGATCCCGACACTCTTCCTGGGGCGCTTCTTTTGCGGCTGGATCTGCCCGCTGGGCACGCTTAACCATTTCTTCGGCAGCCTCCGCTCCGACAGCAAACGCGGCCGGCGCTTGATCCATTCCAACCGTTATGCAGGCTGGCAGGCGATCAAATACTACGTGCTCATCGCCGTGCTGGCGGCGGCATTGTGCGGAGCCGCCATCGCCGGCCTGCTCGATCCGATTGCCCTCACCGTGCGGTCGCTGGCGCTCTCCATTCTGCCCGCGGCGAATGAGGCGCTGAATGAGATCACCGGCCTGATGTATCGCAGCCACTCCGGCATCCTGCGGACGGCGGCCGATGGCCTCCACTATGTTCTGCAGGGCACGCTAATCAACCTGCGGCAGCCGTATTTCCGGCAAGGGTTCTGGCTGGGCCTGCTGTTCATCACTATCCTTGGGCTCAACTTCCGGGTGACGCGATTCTGGTGCCGGGCGCTGTGCCCGCTGGGCGCGCTGCTCGGAGCCGTATCGCGCTGGTCGATTGTGGGTCTCGAAAAGCGGGCGGGCCAATGCAACGACTGCAACCGGTGCCTGCTGCATTGCCAGGGCGGTGACGATCCCATCCCCGGGCGCGCCTGGCGCAAGGCCGAATGCCATCTCTGCTTCAATTGCGTGGCGGATTGTCCGGATGGCGGCCTGCGGTTCCGATTCTTTCCGGGCAGCACTGACGCCCGGGAGGCTCCGGACCTGACGCGGCGCACGGCGCTGGTTGGACTGGCGGCCGGCGCGGCAGCCGTGCCGCTGCTGCGCAGCACCGCGGGCCTGGCGGCGGAGCCCAACCCGCGACTGCTACGGCCGCCGGGTGCGGTAGACGAAACGGCTTTCCTGGCGCGGTGCATCCGTTGCGCGGAGTGCATGAAGGTCTGCCCCACCCACGCGCTGCAGCCCAGCCTTACGGAAGCCGGTGTCGAAGGCCTGTGGACACCAGTGCTGGCGCCGCGCATCGGCTACTGCGAGCCAAGCTGCACGCTCTGCGGTCAGGTCTGCCCCACCGGAGCCATCCAGGAGTTCACCGCGCAGCAAAAGGCTTCCACCCGGCTGGGCACCGCATTCTACGATCGCGGGCGCTGTCTGCCCTGGGCCATGGCCACCGAGTGCATCGTCTGCCAGGAGTGGTGCCCGACCTCGCCCAAAGCCGTGTATCTGCGCGCGGCAGAGGCCGCCGATGCCGAAGGCCACGTCAGGCAGGTTCAGCAGCCTTACGTCAACCCCGCGCAGTGCACCGGTTGCGGCGCTTGCGAATATGCCTGCCCCGTGGCGGACCGGCCCGCCGTGTACGTGACCAGCATCGGGGAAAGCCGCTCCCGCCGCAACCAGTTTCTGCTGGAGCGTAAGCGCCAGGTGGCCGCGCCGTTGCCCGAGTCCGGCGAGGCGGCCGGATGGACCAAGACGGGCGAAACGCGCACATTCGACGCGGCGGGACTGTGGCAGTACATGGACGGCGGCGCCGACCGGTACGAACGGGCAGGCGTCCAGCGGACGTATACGGCGCCGTATCGCTATGGCGCCGGTATCGAAGCGAACGTTGAGGTGCACCTGTTTCGCACGGAAGCCGGCCCGCAGGCGATTCTGGACGCCGAACCCTCCGCAGGAAGCCGCCCCGTGAATCTGGGCGATGCCGCGCGGCTGTATTCCGCAAGCCTGGTCTTCCGGAAAGGGCGATACCTGGTGCGGCTCGTGTCGTACGAGGAAGGCGCGGGCGTAACTCCGGCGCTGGTGGCGCTGGCGCGGGCAGTCGCCGCGCGGCTGGGTTAAGCCGCGACGTCGACATAGTCGACGGACGTGCGTGGCTCCCGAATCTCTTCGCCAACTTCGCGCATGGCGTCGAAATGGGCAGTCAGGGCATCCTGGAAATTCATCCGCGTCTCCTCCTCCGTGTCGCCTGCGGCCACACATCCAGGTACGTCGGGCGAATAGGCTGAGAAGCCCGTCCCCGTTTTTTCAATGACGACCGGATAGCGTTTCGAACTCATTTCAGCCCTGCCTTTTTGAGTATAGCGTTTGATGTGCCGGGTGCGATCTCTTTGCCCGCATTGCCCGGAACAGTGATCACCAACGGCCGGTCGGGATGCCTGAAGTGGCGGTGGCTGCCCCTCGATCGGATCTCGACCCATCCGTTGTTCTCGAGCAACGAATCACCTCACGAACCCTCAGCGGCATCATGCTTATCGTACGCTATTGGAGCATGATCTTTGCAGTGGACGGTTAGAACCTATACTTCGGTGCTTGTAAGTAACAGCCCGCAAAACGGCGCGTGGGCAGTTATTTCAAGGAACGGAGGCGCCCACACGCCTTTGCGGGCTAGCGAGAAACTACCCGTGTGTGCTTCTCGTAAGGAACGCACCGGTCAAAACACGCTGCCCGTGAGATGCGGAAGGCTCATTGTTGCCGAATGCGCTTCGCACCAAGTACGAAGAGTTGAGGCAACAGGAATGCGGCCAACGCATTGCCAAGCAGGGCTGGCAGAGTCAGGAATCCCGTGTAGTCAAACCATCGGCCGCGTTCGAACTACCAAGCCGAGGTTATGAAGGGCACACCGAAAATGCGAAGGTCAGAACGCAGATGATATCCAGGATAGAGTGAGCCGTAGACGAGCAAGAGGCCGGCCACGGACGTGGAAGTCATATAGATAAGCCGCGTGCGCCGCGGCGAGTTCCGAAGTGCTTTCCGATTGAGCCGGGTCGCCCAGAACTCCACACATAGCAGCGCCAATCCAGGACAGCCAGGGTCCGTGGCGTCCATTCGTTCATGGCTCCATGTTAATCCGTGGCAGGCCGATCGTTAGCAGGGGGAAAGCAGAATCGGGGCAGTTGGCCGCGCTTCTAACAGCCGTCCGCGAAAAGTGATATAAAAGAATCGACATATCTGTTTTTATGCTGGAGCGCCATGCGTTCCCTGGCAACTACGCGGCGAGATGTCCTGAAGGCGTGCCTGACGGCGCCGTGGCTGGCGGAGGCCGCAACGCCGTCACGGGTCATCATTGCGCGCCAGCCGATGGTGCGAACAGCCACCGGCAAGCCCGACTCGGCCCGCGTCCTGAACGCCCTCGACCGCGCGCTGGCCGCGTGTTTCAGCGCAGATTCCGCGGCTGAAGCCTGGCGCCAGGTGGTGCGGCCCGGCGAAACCGTCGGCCTCAAGGTAAATTGCCTGGCCGGCCGCGGCGCCTCCACGCGCGTAGCGCTGGTCGAAGCGATTTGCGAGCGCCTGCAGCAGGCCGGCGTTCCGCAGCGGAAGATCATCATTTGGGACCGCCTCAACAGCGATCTCGAAAGCGCCGGGTTCCGCATTGAGTCGCGGCCGGAGCGCATCCGCTGCCTGGGTAACGACGCGCTGGGCTACACGAGCGAGCTGGCGGTCTACGGCCAGGCGGGAAGCCTGCTCTCCAGGGCCGTCACCGAACTCTGCGACGTGGTCATCAACCTGCCCGTGCTCAAAGACCACGGTATCGCGGGCGTCACTCTGGCGCTCAAGAACGCGTTCGGCGCCATTCACAATCCGAATAAGTATCACATCAACTGCGGCGATCCCTACGTTGCCGACGTGAACATGCTGGAGCCTATCCGCCGGAAGGTCCGGCTGCACATCTGCGACGCCATCGTGGCGCAGTACGAAGGCGGCCCGTCCTACATGCCGCAGTGGGCCTGGCCGGCAAACGCGCTCCTGGTTTCGCGCGATCCGGTGGCGCTGGATTTCACCGGCTGGCGCATCATCGAGGAGAAGCGCGCCGAAAAAGGCATGCCGTCCTTGAAGGACGCGCATCGCGAACCCGCTTACATCGCCACGGCGGCCGACGCCGCGCATCGCCTGGGCACCAACGATCCGCGCCGGATCCAGCGGGTGGAAGTATGAGCCAGTTAGACTCCGGCGGGCATTTCGTCCAGGAGGCTAAATTCTACGAGAAGCTGCCGCACAAGAAGATCAAGTGTAAATTGTGTCCGCGGGAGTGCGTGATCGACGACCGAGAGCGCGGCTATTGCGGCGCGCGCGAAAACCGCGGCGGCACCTACTACACGCTGGTGCATTCGCGGGTCGCCATCGCGCATGTGGACCCCATCGAGAAGAAACCATTCTTTCACTTTCTGCCTGGCTCGATGGCTTTCTCGCTAGCCACCGCGGGCTGCAACGTGAACTGCAAGATGTGCCAGAACTGGGAGATCTCGCAGGTGCGGCCGGAGCAGGTGCCCGCCGCGTACCTGCCGCCGGACGCTGCGGCTACGGCAGCCAAGCAGGAAGGATGCCGCGCCATCGCCTACACCTACAGCGAACCGGTCATCTTCGCGGAGTATGTGCTCGACACGGCGGAGGCGGGCCACACCGCCGGCGTCCGGAGCGTGGTCGTCACAGGCGGCTACATCCAGCAGGAACCGCTCAAGAAGCTCTGCCAGCGCGTGGACGCCATTAAGGTGGACCTGAAAGGCTTCACCCAGAAGTTTTACACGGAAGTGGTGAATGGCGAACTGAAGCCCGTCCTGGACGGGTTGGTGACCATGCGGAAGCTGGGCATGTGGACCGAGATCGTCTACCTGGTGTTGCCCACGCTGAACGACAGCGACGCGGAATTTCAAGGCGCCGCGCGCTGGGTACGGAACGAATTGGGGCTGGACGTGCCGTTGCATTTCACGCGCTTCCACCCCGAGTATCTCCTCAAGAATCTGCCCATCACGCCGCTGAAGACGCTGGAGCGGGCCAAGGCCATTGGCGACGCGGAGGGCTTGCATTACGTCTACATCGGCAACGTGCCCGGCCACCCGGCCGAGAACACATATTGCCCTCATTGCCGGCGCGTGGTAGTGGAGCGCACCGGCTTCCTGATCACCGGCACACACCTGCACAACGGCAAATGCGCATATTGCCAGCAGAAGATTGCAGGGGTGTGGCTCTAGTCCGCCCGCGGGAGCAGGTCAGATGAACGCCAAAAACGCAGCCAGCGTCGCGATTTTCCTCGGGTTGATCGTCATCCTGGGAGTCTTCGCGTGGTATTGGATGGGCGGGCCGATGTACCGACCCGGCGGGTTGCACGCGAGCGCCCTGCTCGAACCCCCGCCGCAGCCGGCCGGCGGGGACTACTGGGTGATGGCGCCGAATGTCCGGCTGTATCATTACGCGGACGGTTCCGGACCGGACGTGCTGGTGGTGCATGGGGGTCCCGGATATCCGATCCACAAGCCGCCGGCCGGGCTGCGGGCGCTCGATAGCCAGTATCGCTTCGAGTATTACGACCAGCGCGGTTGCGGCAAGTCCAGCCGCCCGGTGGATCGCTTGGGCTCCGGGAATTTCTACCAGAACATGCAAGCGCTGGACGCCGCCCTGGGACTCGGCGCACAAGTGTCGGATATCGAACGGATCCGTCGCATCCTGCATGACGACAAGCTGATTCTGCTGGGCCACTCATTCGGCGGATTCCTGGCTGCTATGTACGCGGCCGAGTTTCCGGAGCATGTGAAGGGGCTGATCCTGGTAGCGCCCGCCACCGTGTTGGTGATGCCGCAGAAAGCCGGCGGCTTGTTTGAGGAGGTGCGGGCGTCTCTGCCTGCCGGGAAGCGAGCCGCATTCGGCGCGTTCCTGAATCAGTATCTCGACTTCCACCACGTCTTCGACATGTCCGAAGCCGAGTTGGCCGCCATGAACGTGGAGTTCGCCAGGTACTACGAGACCGCCGCGGCTGCCCACGGAATGACTCTGCCGTCCATGGCGGATACGCAGGACGCCGGCGGCTGGATGGTGCAGGCCATGTACCTGAGCATGGGCCGCTGGCATGACTACCGCGAAGCGCTCCGCAAGGTAACGGCGCCCGTCCTGGTGATCCACGGAGCGCGCGACTTGCAAACGGAAGCCGAGAGCCGCGCCTATGCCCAATGCTTCCCGCACGCGCGTTTCGTGGTGATTCCGGATGCAGGCCATTTTCCGTTCGCCGGCCAACCGGATGAGTTCGCCGCGGCGGCGGGCCAGTTTCTGCGCGAACTCAACGGGACAACCTTATGAATCGATCGCTGATCTTTCGAGGCAGCTGTCTGCTTCTCTTGTTGCTCGTGTGCGCGACCAGCCTGGCCGGCCACCGCGAATCCGAAGCCGTCCGCACGCCGGCGGTGGCCGGAACCTTTTACCCCGCCGATCCGGCGGAGCTCGCCAAGATGGTGGATGGTTTTCTGGCGGAGGCGCAGGCCCAGGTTGCGCCAATCCCCGGCGTGGTGGCGGTGGTCGCGCCGCACGCCGGTTATATCTACTCCGGCCACGTGGCCGCGTTTTCCTACGCCGCCCTGAAAGGCCGCAAGATCGAACGCGTGGTGGTGATCGCTCCCTCGCATTATGAAGCCTTCCCGTTCGCCGCGGTATACGACGGCGCGGCCTACCTCACGCCGTTGGGGCGCGTGCCGGTGGACCGCGAGTTTGCCGCGCAACTGGCGAAATCGAGCCGGCTGATCCAGCTCTCGAGCCGCGGCCACGTCGGCCGGGGCGAACACGGCGAGCATTCCGTGGAGGTCCAGTTGCCATTCCTCCAGCGCATGTTCGGGCAGTTTCAGGTGGTGCCGGTGATTATGGGCGACCAAAGCTATGAAGTCTGCCGGGCGCTGGGCGTGGCGCTGGCCAAGATGATCCGCGGACCGGAGACCCTGATCGTGGCCAGCTCCGACCTGTCGCACTACCATCCGTACGACGACGCCGAGCGCATCGATCACAAGACGCTGCGGGCCATTGAGGAGTGGGACTACCTGAGCATGTCGCGCAACTTCGAGCAGCGGATTTGGGAGGCCTGTGGCGGGGGGCCCATCATCGCCGCCATGATTGCTTCCGAGCGTCTGGGCGCCACCGAGGCGCGCGTCCTGAAGTACGCAAACACGGGCGATGTCACCGGCGATCACACCCGCGTAGTGGGCTATAGCGCGGTGGCGCTGCTCCGCGGCCAGACCAAGGAGAGCAGCGCCGCGCATCCCTTTTCGCTCAGCCACGCGGAGCAGCAATGGCTGCTCGAAATCGCTCGCAAGTCCGTGGAGACGGCGGTGCGGGAGGGCAAACTGTATAACTGCTCCGCGGGCGGCTTCGCGGCGCTGTCCCAGGAGCGCGGCGCCTTCGTCACGTTGACGGAGCATGGCAAGCTGCGCGGCTGCATCGGCTATACGGCGCCCTCCAAGCCGCTCTGCGAGACCGTGCGGGACGTGGCCGCGCTGGCCGCCCTGCGAGACCATCGCTTTCAGCCGGTGACCGCCCGCGAGCTGGGCGCGCTGGAGTACGAGATCTCCGTGCTTTCGCCGATGCGCCGCGTTCCGGATATCAAACAGATCCGCGTGGGCCGCGACGGGCTGCTGATCCTGCGCGGTGATTACGAGGGGTTGTTGCTGCCGCAGGTGCCCGTCGAACAGGGCTGGAGCCGGAAGGATTTCCTGGAAGCGCTGTGCCGCAAGGCGGGCCTGCCGGAGGGCGCCTGGAAAGACGACAACGCCGACGTGTTCTCGTTCACGGCGCTGGTATTCGGCGGCCCGCTCGCGCAGCCCACCACGCTGGAGCCACGTTTATGGCCGCCATCAGCAGGGCCGTCTTCAGAAAGCCAAACAGCGGGATCAGCCATGCACTGAAAATGATGGCGCCTGCGCAGGAGCCCGCCAGATCGAGCGCATAAAGGCCGCCGGGGCCGTCGAAAAGGCCGGCGGCAACCGGGAATTGATAGCCGCCCAGCGCGCCCGACGCCAGCGCCAGCACGATAAATACGAATTGGCTGCCGAGCGTGACGGGCGCCAGGTCCGTGATGATCGCGAATACGGCCAACGGCGCCAGCGCGGCGGCAAACTGCGTCAGAGCCACAGCGCGCATTGGTTGTCTGGGTGGCCGCCGCAAGGCCTGCCAGCTTCCCAGCGCCATCCCGGCCATGAACGCCGCCGTCAGAATGGCCAACTGGCGATAGACATACCCGTAAATCACCTGGAACCCGAGCAGGAGCAGCATCTCCAGCCCGATCATGGTGAAGCCTGTGGCGCTCACGCAGAGTCCGGCGCGCACACGTTGGCGCGGCGCTTTCCGAGATCTGATCGCCAGAACGGTGCAAACCAGTGCGCCGCAAACTGCCAGCGCGCTCAACAGACGGTCATATCCACCGTGGAACCGCGTGCTCCACAAGACGGCATCGAAGTAGTAAGCGACCGGTGCAAAATCCCGGTTGACGGGCGTTCCCGCGCGCGGCTGGATCTGCGAGGCCAGCTCGCGCATGCGGTCCGCGGACATGCGGAACGGCAGGTAATATTCGCGCACGTAACTGGTCTGCAAATGGCGCGCCCGCAGCCGCGCCAGCAGCCCCTGTGCGTCCGCCACCAGCACACCTGCCGATGCGGCGGCGAGGAAATGCACGGTTTCGCCGGGGATCGCCACGACGTGCGGAAACACCGCGTCGAGCGTCTTGTAAATGCAGCGCAAGAAGTTCGCCCGCTCGGGGCTGATGTAATTCTCTGAAGAATTGAAATGCACGGCCAGCACGCCGCCAGGCTCGAGTTTGCGAGCCGCCGTACGGAAAAACTCCACGGTGTAGAACCGGTTCAATTGGGCCGTTTGCGGTTCTGGCAGATTGACGATAATCACGTCGAAGCGGCGGGTGGTGGTTTCGAGAAACAGGCGGCCATCCACGTTGTGGATGCGTACCCGGCCGGCGCTGGCGCCGAGCGCCTGCCACTCGCGCGGGAAATAGTTGCGGGCCAACTGGAAGATGGCCGGATCGAGCTCCACGTAATCGACGCTGCGCAGGCTTGGATGGCGGAGCGCCTGCTCCACGCTGCCGTTGAGTCCGCCTCCGATCAGCAGCAGGCTGCGCGGCGCGGGATGTTCAAGCAGCGCGAAGTCGACGGCTTCCTCGGCGGCGGCGGGATCGGGCACATTGAACACCACCAGGCCGTTTTCAAACAAGCTCGCGCCATCTTCGGTGCGGACCACGGCCAGGTTGCCGTACGGCGAATTGCGCACCGCGGCTAGGGCGAAGCCATGCCATAACCGGGCCAGCGAAACCGACTCCAGGCGCGGCAGCGCGATGGGCACAACGAGCAGCGCCAGCACGGCGGCGCGCCGCGCCATCCCCGCCGCGGCCAGCAGATTCAAGGCAGCCAGCAGCGCGGCAATCTGGAACGGAGTCCAATAGCGGACCAGCACCAGGCCGGCCAGCAGGCCGCCGGCGCCCGCCCCCAGCGCCTCCAGCAGGTAGACCGATCCCGCACTCCGCAGGCGCGCGGCGGCCGGAAACAAGCCTCCCGAAAGAAAGCAGAAGGGGGACAGCGCAATGAAGGAGGCCAGAAACATGGGCGCCAGGCCCAGCACTTCGCCGGGCAGCGCGCCCAGCCCTCCCCTTGCGGAACGGACCGCGAAGATCGCCAGCGGAAAGGCCGCCGCCAGCAGGCATTCGAGGCTGGCGATCAAAGCGCGCGGCTGCCGTACACGCGCCGCCCACCGTCCCAGCGATGCGCTACCCAAAGCGGTCCACAGCAGCCAGTTGGCCAGCATCAGCCCGAGCGAGATCTCATTGCCGTAGAAGACCACCATCAGCTCACGCATCAATACGACTTGCGCAATGAGGGCGGTGAAGCCAATCAGGATGACGGCGGCTGACAGCATGTGGTGATACGCATTCGCAGCTTTTCGAGGTCCAGTGTGCCCAAGCCGCGCGCGGCAGCCAGCTTCAGATAGGGCAATGCGGACGGCTCCAGGTTCCACCAGGCGCGTGCGGCCCAGGCATCCACGGCCACCGGATCGGTCCCGGCGACGAGCGTTTTCTTCAGCGCCACGTCCTCCAGGTTGCCGCCGGTGGGCCCGTTGCGCAGCAGTACGCGCCAGGCATCCAGCACAGTCAACGTGGGCCGCATAAAAGCTGCCAGGTCGGCGAGGCTTTCGTGGATGCGCTGGTGCAGACGGCGGCGTTCGCCTCCCAGGATGCCGTACCAGTTTTTCATGCCCAGCGAGACGCCGGTAAGCGAGTGCTGCTTGGCAATGGGGATGTTGATCACCTTATCGGCATCTAGAAACGGCCCGAAAACCGGCCAGGCACCGAGCACTTCGCCGCGCAGGTCCACCTCGCGGAAGCGGTGCGGCTCGGGCAGCAGGACCGTGGCGCCCGCGGCCCGCGCCGCCGGTGCGATGCCGCTGCGCTCGAACACGCGGCGCGCATCGTTAATGCTGACGTCGGTCACCACGACGGATTTGGCGCCCGCCTCGCGGCACATGCGAACCATTTCGGCGACCACTTGCGGATTGGTGTTGGCGGCCTGCTCCGGCGTGCGGTCCCAGGCCATGTTGGGCTTGATCACCACCACGTCGCCGCGGGAGATGAAGCGGCGGATTCCGCCCAGGTTCGCGATCGCCGCGCGCAGCACCCGCGCGGGATCATCGCCCTCGACTACTGTCAGCGCCGGCAGGGCGGCGTTCGCGGGAACCGTGAAATCGTGGTGTACGATGGCGGCAGCCGGCGGCTCGGGCGGCCGGTCGCGATGGCTGAGCCACCAGGCGCCAGCGCCTGCACTGGCGGACAACCCGCCCAGCTCGAGCAGGCGGATGAGCGCATCCCGCCGCCCCGTGCTTGCGTCCGTTTGCGCCACGCCTTGCTTCCCGCCTCTAATTTATCCCAATTTCAGAGCCGCGGGGCTGAAAACCCATGCACTCCACAAACCGGTCTTCGAACTCGGGTAACGCGTGCAACTCGACGTGCGTGGTAATCCGTGACAGCGCATCGACGAGCGCCTTGCGCCGTGACGGCGCCAGCAACAGCATCCGGGCACCGCGCAGGGCAGTGTTGCCGGCCGGATGCACGGGCCGCGCCCAATCCGGCAGCAGCCCGATGCGCCGGGCGCTCTCCTCGCGAATGTAGTTGCCGAACGCGCCGGCCAAGTGAACTTTCTGCTCGCAGGGCGCCGCCAGCAGCGCCAGGCCCGCGGCCATGGCGCCCTTGGCCAGTTGCAACTCGCGGATGTCCGGCTGGGTGAGCGCGACTCCATCGGCGACGGAGAACCGTTTGCCGGCAGCTTGTACGCGGCCGCGCGTATCCACCACGCTCAACTCCAGCGCGGCGGCCACCGCGTCCACCAACCCACTGCCGCAAATGCCCGCCGCAGTTCCGCCGCCGATGACCCTGCCGCGAAGCGTGCCGTCATGAACTTCTACGCGGTCAATGGCGCCCGTAGATGCGCGCATCCCCATCGCGATCCGGCCGGCTTCAAACGCCGGTCCGGCAGCCGTCGAAGCGCAGCGAATCGCGTGCCGGTTGCCCGCCGCAATCTCGCCGTTGGTGCCTAAATCCATCAGCGCCTGATCGCGCTCCGCTTCCAGGAAGCCCGTGGCCAGCAAACCAGCCAGCAGATCGCTGCCGACGAATCCGCCGATGCATTGCACAAACTCCACCGGCCCGTTGGTGCGCACACGCCACCCCAGTTCCCCTGCGTCCAGCCGGCGCGCCGCGAGCGCCGGCGACCGGAAGGGCACGTGCGACAGCGGCTCGACGCTCTCCCCGCAAAACAAGTGATGCATCACCGTATTGCCCACCAGCAGCACTTCTGCAAGCGTGCGGCCGGCGGCGGCGTCTTCCAGCATCGCGCCCAGCGACTCGCGGATTAGCGCGCGCAGCACGCCGGGCCGCTCCAGATCGAACTGGACGCGCGTCATGATATCGGCGCCATGGCGCGCCTGCGGATTGAGCGCCGTGCGCACGGCTTCCACTTCGCCCGTGGCAAGATTCACCAGTTGGACGACCAGCGTGGTGGTTCCCAGGTCGATCACGGCGCCCCATCCCGCGGCCGGCTCGAAGGGCACGCGCGCTTCGTCGGAAAGCACCTGCGTGGACCATTGCCCGACGGCCAGGCGGACCGGCCCTGCGCAGCGCGCGCGGCAACCCAGTCGCCAACCCTCGGCGATTTCCCGCTCCGAGAGCGCCGCACGCATTTCGGGCGTCGCCGGCACGTCGCCTTCCAGCACCTGAATCCGGCATCCGCCACACAGCGACTCGCCGCCGCACGGAAACTCCACTCCCTGCTCAAAGAGAATGTCCCGCAGTTCGCGGCGCTCGGAAGGCTGGATCTCGACGACCTTACTCACGGTGTTCCCGGGCGTAACGGGTCATCGCCATCAGGTTCTCCGGCGGAGTGCCGCGCGGCACTTCGCATCCGGCGCCCACAATGTACCGGCGTCCCGCCTGGCGGTGGCATTCGGCGAGCGCCGCCCCGATCGAATCCGGTGTGCCATCGCGCAGCACGCGCACCGGATCGATATTGCCCAGCAGCATCTGCTGCTCGCCCATCGCCGCGCGGCCCTCGTGGAGGGGAGACAGAAAGTCGAGGTCCACGATATCCGCGCCAGTCCGCCCCATGCCTTTCAGGATGCGCCGCGTATTGCCGCAGATGTGCAGCCGCGCCAACGCTCCGGCCTCATGAATGGCGCGCACCAGGCGGCACTCGCCGGCGAACACGAAGCGCTCGTAGAACTGCGGTCCAACAAGCGACGCCGCCGCGTCGCCGATGCCGATGAGCGTGGCGCCCGCCCGGATCTGGGCCTGCGCAAAGGCGATCTCCATCGTCACCACGAATTCGGCCAACCGGTCCACGAATTCCGGATCGTCGTAGAAATCCAGCATTAGCGTGTTTACGCCGCGCAGATCCGCGCTCATGGCGCAGGGACCTTCCACCCATCCTTCGACGATCAAATTCTCGCCGGCCGCCTCGGCCAGCAGCTTCACGGCTTGGATGCGGTCGCGCATCCTCCCGGGCGCGGCGAGGTCCGGCAACTGTAGCGGCGCCAGCGCGGCTTTATCGGCCAGCAGCGCGCGGCTCTCGATGATGGCCGGCGGCTGATTGTCGAACCACTCGACCGCCGCTCCCAGGTCGGAAGCCTCCCGCGCCGGATCGGAGATCGCCGAGACGTAATCGAAGCCGTATCGCTCGGCGGTCAACAATTGCGCGCGCGCCATCACCTCCCCATGCGACGCATAATCACGATAGCTCACCCCGGCCGTATCCGCGGCGAACATCATCGTAATGGGCATGAGCGGCAGATGGTCGATGGGCTGCCCCGCCAGCGCCGCCAGTACGCGTTGCTTCCCGGTCATGCGGAACTCCTGCGTGCGGCCACGACGCCGTCGTCATAACGCGCCACGATTTCGAATCCTGGCTCGACCACCAGAAAGTCATCCGCGTCCCAGTCGCCCGCCACCAGGCGCTCGAACAGGCTCAGATCGCCGCGTACCTTCGTGAACGCCCAATTCTTCAGCGCGGCTTCTTCGCGTGCGTGGCGTTCGAAGCTGTCATTCGGTTCCAGACCGGTCTCGATGTACGTCAACTGCCGGTAGGCGCCCTCGTAGCGGTACAGCTCCTCGTATAAGTAGCGGCCATTGTCTTCGCCGTACTTGGCGATCAACTCCTCTAGCGTGGCGCCGATCCCGGTGCGCTGCTGCGCCAGTTGCGCCAGGCTCCGGCCGCGCTCCAGCCATCCCGTAGAGCGGAAATAAACGCCCGGGTTCTGCTCGAAATACTCGCGGTAGCGGTGGCGGCTCCCGAACAGCAGCGCGATGCAATCGTGCGCTCGCGGAATCACCAGCGGAATTGAGACCGCGCGCAATCCATCGAGTCCGTTCCCGCACAGGCCGTAGCCCAGAAGCACGGCCTCATAGCCCGCCGGATCGCTACTTGCCACCGCCGCTTCGAGCGACTCCCGCATGGCCTTCGCGCCCAGATCGTGGAGGCCCTTGGGAAGAAACTCCACGTCCACCTGGTGCGGCGAATGCGCCACGGCGTCGCACATCTCCCGGAACATCACCTCGCAACTGATCAGCTTCAGACGCACGGGGCCATTGCCTGGATGAATGCGGGACTGGTGCCGCAACATCCGCCGATAAAGGACGCGCCCGATTCGAGCAAGCCTGGAACATGCGCCGCAAACTGCTGCGGAGTGGTCCGGTACACGACCTCACCGTCCTCCATCACGGGCAGGCCGGCATTGGGCTTGATCCACACAGGCAGATCGGAAGCAGCGTGCAATCGCCAGCAAACCGCCGCGAAGCCCTCGATACCCGCGCCGCAGTTGGCGCCCACCGCATCGGCGCCCTCGGCCGCCATGACCGCGGCTACCTGCTCGGGCGTGGCGCCTGTCAGGGTCCGATCCTTGTTGCGGCCGGAATCGAAGACAAAGGAGACGATCACCGGCAGGTGCGTCGCCAGCGCCGCGCGGAGGGCGATGCGCGCTTCTTCCACATCGCTCATGGTCTCGATGAGCAGCGCATCGGGCGCAGCTTCGGCCAGCGCCTGCGCCTGCTCTGCAAAGGCTTCCGCCAGCGCGTCCGCGCTGATATCGCCGGCCACGAGCATCTTGCCGCTGGGTCCTATGGAGGCGGCGACGCGCGCCCTGCCTCGCGCCGCGCGGCGCGAAATCTCCACGCCGGCCCGGTTGATCGCGCCCACATCGGTTCCCGGCAGGCTCACCGCGTTGGCGCGAAACGTGTTGGTCAGAATGATGCGGCTCCCGGCATCGCAATAAGCGGCCGCCACCGCCTCGACGCGCTCCGGATGCTGGAGATTCCACAGGTCCGGACACTCCCCGGGAGGCAATCCCTGCTTCTGCAACTCCGTGCCCCAGGCGCCGTCGGTAAGTAAAGGACCGCGCGCCAGCCAAGCCGCGAACCGGCTCACGAAAGTCTCCACCGGTATAAGATTGTGCCGCCGATTGCTAATTCGGACAACGCAAGCTCATTCTATGTGAAAGCGTAGGCAGGCGCAATGGAAGGCGGCCGAGACGGAGTCAGCGTTGCTCCGGCAGGCTGGACGCGCTGACATCCTCCTCAGGATCCAGCCACGCCACATCGGAGGCATCCTCGGAGAATCGCTTTGCCCCCACCTCCAGAATGGCACTGTCCTCGACCTTGCTGAGCGGTGTGTACCGCGGGTGATGGGCATCCTTGTAAGGATCGTTGCGCGCCGCGTTGTAGCAGCAGATCATCGACCAGCGCGGATAGTCGGAGCGATTCTGCGCGCTGCGGTGCAACAGGTTGGCATCGAAAAAGACCGCATCGCCCGGCTCCATCTCGAGATGCACGAGTTCCAGCCGCTGGGCCAGCTCGTTGACGCGTTCGAGATCGGCGCCCGCCTGGTCGCCGGTGAGGATGTGATCCAGCCGGCCGGCCAGGTGCGATCCTTTCAACACCTGCAGGCAGCCGTTCTCCCGCGTGGCCCGGTCCACCGCGATGAAGACGCTGGTGAGCAAAGGAAACAACACCCCATTCTGATACCAGTAGCCGTAATCCTGGTGCCAGGCCCAGGCTCCGCCCACCTTGGGTTCCTTCATGATCATTTTGGAGTGGTAATGATAGACCTCGCCGCCGAGCAGCGCTTCCGCCGAATCCACCAGCGACCGGCAGCGCGCGAACATCCCGTAAATGCCGTTGCCCGGATGGTTCCAGAGCGACAGACGGACCACGCCCCCCTGTCCGTCCTTGCGGCCGAACGAGTGATCGTCGAGCGCCTTGTCATCCCTGGCCGAGCGATGGAGCACTTCGATTTCCCGCCGGCTAAACATGCCGCGCACGAGGACGAATCCGTCCTCGCGATATCGTTTAACCTCACCCTCGTTGAGCGGACCTCTGGCCATGCGTTTCTTCCTCAGCTTTGTAGTTTAGCTCCGGGGAGCGAGCGAGGCTATAGCATTTCCGGTCGGGCGTCCAGCTTCTCTCCGGTCGCGCTGAGCCACTCATCGCAGGTATCGTCCGATTCCGAGCCGTCAATGAACATTGCTATGCTAGCGTTGTTCCTCAGCATCACTATACTCGAAACGGACTGGGCAAACGCGGGTGGCGTGCGGCGGTCTCATTTTGGTCGAAAGTGCTAGTGGCGGCTCCGCCAGCCGCTTCCGCCTTACCTATTGCTTCCGTGCCGGGGCACTCTGCTTTTCACTGGTGGGAGGGACGATTCCCTTGATCCGCATGTAGGTCACCATATTCCCGTAGTGCTCGTAGTCATGGGCGATGTTGGCCGCGAGCACCGTGAGTTTTGCGAAATCAGAGTTCATTAGCTTCACCGTCTCGCCGCCCTTGGCGTCCGTCATGCTTGCGTACTTTTGGCTGCAATAAGCGACCGAATCCTTTAGGGCAGCCACGAGGTCGGCTTTGCTGGTCTTGCTTTTCTCGACCCCGCCAGCAGGCTTGCTGTCGCCCGTCGCTAAAGAGCAGAAGTAATACTGCGCATCGGCGACATGGCCGACCAGTTGTCCGAATGTCCGGACCTCCGGCGTCGGCCGGAACGAATAATTCCCCTCCGGCATCTTTTCAGCCGCCGCGACCACCACGCCGCTCAACAACGTATACATCTTGCTGGTGCTTGCGGAAATGGGATTAGCCGGTGGTGCCGCGGGTGTCTGTGCATTTGCCGTAGCCAAAGTAAGCAAGGCAGCAGCCAGGGAAGCGAGTCTTGTCGTCATTGTAAGATTCTCCTTTGCGAGGCAATTGGCGGCATCCCCCAGGAGAAAGCAAACCCAGCCCGGGTTCCGCGCATGACTACCAGCTACGTGGCCGACGCACGAAAAGTTCCGACCAATTATCAAGTGCTCCGATTCCGCCGAACCGCCGCAGATCATCCTGACGTCATGCCACGTTGCACGCGCGGAAAATCGGTCCGGAAGTCCTCCGTTTGCAGCAGATCTCGTGGTGCCCGGGGTGGGACTCGAACCCACACTTCCCTTGCGGGAAAAAGGATTTTAAGTCCTTTGCGTCTGCCGGTTTCGCCACCCGGGCACAGATCCCGCCAGAGTCTTCATTATAGTGGATACGCCGCGCGCGCCTACTTCACCAACTGGAAATCCCGCCGCACGCGAATGTCGCGCGAGGAGGCGCCCACCAGAATGCGGAACCGGCCGGGCGTGGCCACCCAATGGTGCACCGCGGGATCGTAGTACGACATGGCGCTCTTGTCCAGCGTGAAGGAGACGGTCCTGGTCTCGCCCGGCTGGAGCACGACGCGGTCAAATCCCTTCAGCTCTTTCACGGGACGGTCCAGCGGCGAGGGCGGCGGCTGGAGATAAAGCTGCACCACTTCCGCGCCCGCACGCGCTCCGGTGTTGCGAACCTTCACGCTCACCTGAATCGGCGTGCTGAGGGTGGCTCGCGCCGGCGCCTCCAGACCGCTGTACTCGAACTTCGTGTACGACAGGCCGAAGCCAAAGGGGAAGAGCGGCTCGATCCCATGCCGGTCATACCATCGATAACCCAAATAGATGCCTTCGGTGTAATCCACGTGTAAGTTCTTACCCGGGTAATGACCGTACGCCGGTGTATCCTTCCAGTCTTTCGGAAATGTGACCGGCAACTTACCCGAAGGGTTCACCAGGCCGGCAATCACATCGCCGATAGCATGTCCGGCCTCCTGCCCGCCGTACCAGGCAAACAACACGGCGGGCACACGGTCAATCCACCGGGTCATCGCTACCGGTGATCCGGCTTCGATCACCACCACGGTGTTCTTATTCGCGGAGGCGACGGCCTCGATCAGTTCGTCCTGGCCCGCCGGCAGATCCATCGACGGGCGATCGAATCCCTCGCTTTCGAGTTTCGGCGAGTAACCCACCACGACCACCGCCACATCGGATTGGCGGGCCAACGCGACGGCTTCGCCGCGCGGTTCCCCCAGCGCGTAACCGACATGAATGTGCGCTCCGGCAGCCTGCCTGATTCCATCCAGCGCGGTCACCGCATACTTCGGCCGCACCAGCGAACTGCCGCCGCCGCCCGTGCGCGCCACCGCCGCGCTGGGTCCGATTACTGCGATCGAGCGCGTTCCGGCGGCGAGCGGAAGTACGCCGTCATTTTTGAGCAGCACGAGGCTTTCGTAAGCGGCGATGCGCGCCGTGAAGCGTTGGTCCGGAGTGTCCACCTGGCCGCCGCCGGCGTGCGGATGATCGAACAACCCCGCGGTGAACATCACTCGCAGAATGCGGCGCACAGCATCATCCACGGATTCCTGGCGTACTTTCCCCGACGACACCGCCGCCAGGACTTTGTCCGCGGTCAGCCATCCGGCGCCGTTGCCGTCAATCTTGGTTTCGGGTCTGTTGAGCCAGACCCGCATGGGCTCGCCGCCGGGCATCTCCAGGTCCATGCCCGCGTTGATAGTGGCGGCGGTGCTGTAGGTGCTGCCCCAATCGGAGATGACGAAGCCGCGAAAGCCCCAGCGCTTCCGAAGGGTGTCGGTCAAAAGGTACGGATTCTCGGAGCACCACAGTCCGTTGACTTTGTTATAGGCGTTCATCACCACCCAGGCGTGCGCTTCCTCAACGGCCGCCTTGAATGCCGGGAAGTAGATCTCATGGAGCGTGCGCTCATCGATCTTCTCGTCGATGCGGTGACGCTCGTATTCCTGGTTGTTGGCGTCGAAATGTTTGACGGCCGGGATCACGCCTTCGGCCTGCACGCTCTCGATATAGGCGACCGCCATGCGCGCGGCCAGATAGGGGTCTTCGCCATAGCCTTCGAAGTTCCGTCCCCACAGCGGGACGCGGTTGATATTCACGGTTGGCCCCAAGATCATATCCCGCCCCAGCGCTTTCACTTCCTGCGCGATCGCGTGGGCCTCGCGCGCAACTAATGCGGGGTCCCAACTGGCGGCCATGCCGATGCCTGCCGGAAACGCGGTGGCCGTGACGGGAGTGGTGGCCGCAGCATTGGTGACGGAGGAAGAGCCGCGCCAGTTCCGCACGCCCATGGGTCCGTCAGCCATGCGGATGGCCGGAATACCCAACCGTGGGATGGGTTGACTTTCCATCCAACCCGAGCCGCCCAGCATCTCCGCCTTTTCCCGCGGAGTCATGCGCGAGAGCAAGTCGGCGACGCGCTGCTCTACGGGCAGGGCGGGATTCTTATAAGGAGCTGAAGAAGGCGCCGCGGCCGCCAGCAGCGCCACAAGATACAAAGAGAATCTGGTGAACACGTGTTGATGGTATCAGGATGGGATTGGTCCGTACACGGCCGCTTCGACCCCCTGCACTGATTCGCGGAGCTTGAAGAGGTCCAACACTTATCCTTCTGGGCTAGTGGCCCATTCTTCTCTGTTCCTCAATCGACACTCCTCCGGTAAACAGGTCAGGTCTTGCCCGCAGACTCTTTGTGTTGCCTTGGATCCCCACCACACTATTCAATGGGTTGCCAAAGTGCCACACCTCTGGATCGATGTCGGGTTGGCCCTTTTTTGCGGTCGGTTTTATCCTGACTACGCCGCTGGTCAAGATCTTGATCGTCACGACGTTGTGGTCGCTCGCATCGGAGAACTCCTCGTCCATAAGCTTGCGGCCGCACTGCCTCTGAGCCTCGTCGCGTAAGCAAAACAAGACATCCGCATTCGCGACGCGCCACAATTCGTACTGTCCAATCAGAAAAGCGTAGCTCGGACGGACCCCTCGCGGCGCGAGAGCGTTCAATCCTATGAACATTGTGCCCACATCCTGTCGTGAGACTTGCGAATCATCGTGATTGTAAAGACCCACATGCAGGCCGGCAAGCAGTCCCACATCATACTCTTCGGTGGGCGTATAGTAGTATGTCAAGGTCATACAACTACTAACGCCTGGGTACGTTAAAATGACCTCACCGCTGCCATAGTTAACGCCGTATGTTTGTTCTCTGATTTCCATAGTCCAGCACCTCTCGTGCGGAGATTATGAGAGGCATCATTTCTGGGATCGCATCTGACCCAGGTGCGGCCTGACTAGGAATGCTCCTACCCAGGATTTCCATTTTGGCTCCCAGGTTCCACTCAAGTCTATCACAGGCGCCAACCCTTGATCGCCGGATTGCAGTTTTCTGGAACTTTTTCTCCGGTAACAAGACTTGGCTCCGGAACTGCGGCAGTTCGGCCTGATCGTGGCGGCCTGCTCCGCTGTGGATCTACCGCAAGGCAGACGAAACCGGCGAGGCAGTTCTTGCTCTCCACCGCGGGAAATCGTCCGGGTCCCCCTGAGATCCTGGGCTGGCATCGGCGTCCGGCTCGTCTGGCTTGGCGATCTTGGTCTCTGGGCGACGGCCCGGGCGCATTGGCCCGGCCGCCCCGGAGCATAATTGCTGTTTTCGCGGGGGCTCTCCTGCTTACTTGAGGATCAACTTGGGGAGTAACTCGCCCGCCGGACCCGTGAGGGCGCAGTCGACGACACCCGAGTATGGCGTCTCCTCCAGGTTGACTTCGATGACCCTGGCGCCGGCCTTTTTTGCCAGGGGAATCAGTCCGGCGGCCGGGTAGACCTGCGCGGACGTGCCCGCCACCAGCAGAACCTGCGCGTCCATCACGGCGTGTTCGGCCTCCTGCATCATGCCTTCGGGCAGAGGCTCGCCGAACCACACCACGCCGGGGCGCGCCAGGCCGCCGCAACCGCAGTGCGGAGGCAGCTTCGGCAGCGGGACCCGCCGGTCGGGCCAATTGCCGCCGCATGAAGTACAGCGCAGGCGCCAGATATCGCCATGCAGTTTCAGGATCCGCCCGCTCCCCGCCATATCGTGCAGGCCGTCCACATTCTGCGTGATCAGCGTGAATCGCGGCTTCTCAATTTCCAACCGCACCAGCGCGGCATGTCCGGCGTTCGGCCTGGTTTTGGCGATCAGCTCG
>Ga0335078_10004493_pt1 | contig 20669 bp, 22 predicted proteins | sample Lox_Sample_32_FD_206711 | JGI IMG/M metagenome (GOLD analysis project Ga0335078, IMG submission 206711) | Soil microbial communities from Loxahatchee National Wildlife Refuge, Florida, United States - Lox_Sample_3.2 | ecosystem: Environmental > Terrestrial > Soil > Wetlands | place: USA... | reverse complement strand
TCGAAAAATCTCCCGCCACTCAGCCATGTCCTTTTCCGCGACGATGGAATCGATTAGTGCCACCAACACGCGGGAGTTTGCACGGCGCTGCTCCGGCGTGACGAATCGCGGATCGTCGATCCATTCAGAGCGGCCAAGCGCGCGGCACAGATTCGGCCAGTCCTTGCGAGGGTCGAGACAACACGTTAGGAAACGCTTCTGATCGCGCGTTACGTAATGATTGACGATGGGATTCACGGTGGTGGCGCGGGTCCATTGCGGCAGAAATGTCGCGCCCACCAGCGCGGCCTGGATCGAGCATCCGTTGGCCCAAACGCCATTGGCCATCAGCGATGTGCTCACCTTCATTCCCTTGCCGGTGCGCTCGCGCTGGTAGAGGCCCAGCATGATCCCGCCGAACAGCGCCATCGCAGTTGGATGATCGCCGATTCCCGCGGAGGATTGGGCTGGCTCAGCGTCGCCATTATGCATGGCGCTCATCATGCCGGAACGCGCCCAATACGCCGTGAGATCGTAGCCGGGCTGGTCGGCATCGTCGCCCGCCAGGCCGTAGCCGCTCAGGTATGCATAGATCAGCCGGTCGTTCAGCGGCGCAAGGTCTTCGTATCCGATGTGAAACTTGCGCACCAGTGACGGCTGATAGTTGGTGATGAACACGTCGGCGGACGCGACCAGCTTGAGTAGAACGTCGCGCGCGGCGGCATCGGTGAGGTCGAGCGCCAGGCTACGTTTGTTGCGGCCTTCGAGAATCCAGCAATATAGGATCGGCGAGACCGGCATGCCGGGAACAAGCGATAAGTAGCGATACGGATCGCCGAAAGGAGGGCGTTCGATCTTGATCACGTCGGCGCCGAAATCCGACATGACGACCGCCGCGGCGGGTGCGGCGATATAGGTCCCGCAATCGATCACACGAATGCCGGAGAGGATGTTCCCCGGTTCAGGCATCCTATGAGTCTAGCCGAGTTCGAGCGTCCCGAGCGTCAATTCGGACGCGGCATGTTTTTCAAGAACTCGATTAGAGCGGGTTTTTCCTCGGGATCGATTTTTCCGTTCTTGTTCTTGTCGAATGCGGCCATCAGCATTTTCAGTTGTGTCCGCTGGCGTGCGGGGACCTCGTCGAACTCGAGAATCCCGTCCAGGACCGATGCATAGAACTCGGCATCAGCGTAGCGCTGGAACTCGGGAGTATCGGCGCGATCGTCCAGCGTCAATTGAACGAAGGTGAACGCCATCTCGTTGGTGGTCTGCTCGCCGAACTTCACCTCGCGCGGCGGATTGCTGGGATTACGCGGATTCGCCGACGAGTTGTCGTAGATATAGGTCATCGAGATTTGCGTACCCTTCGGCAGCTTGATCGGGCTGGCGTAGCGATACGCGCCCTGCCAGTTGAAATCCCAATCCTTGATCCAGATCAGCGGAACCACGGTGCCGTCGGGCAGCGTCGCGTCCACTTTCATGTCCTTGCATAGATAGTGCGCGTGCGGCGTGACGGCGATCAGGTTTGCATCCTCCGGTACGGTGGAGGTTGCTTTCACCACGTAGTGATCGTCACCAGCGGGAATGTCGATGTTCGCGTTTCCTACCGTGATCAGCGCGAGGCCTTTGGTCGGGGGCGTCTGGGTGAACTTGATCCCGACTTGAGAGTCGTCTTCTTCCGACTTTCCGGACAGATGATAGTGGATCTGCATGACCAGTTGAGCGCCTTTCGGAATAGTTTGCGCGACGCCGTCTCGATATTCCATGGGAGTCGCGCCGGGCGCCCATCCACCGAGACCGCCTGAAATCGCAAGACCAGGACCGCCCACGCACTCGTAGCCTTCGCCGGGAACCTTTTCGCGTCTGGATGCTTCGCCGGTGCGATCCATGAACAGGATCGCGTGATGGACCACGCGCCGGTTGCCCGGACGGAACTCGACTTTCGAAACGTATTCGGTGTCGGTGGCATTCAGCGGAATCACGAAGCAGCGGAACACGTCCGCGCCCTCGGCCGGCAGCGAGTACGGTTTCGCCATCTTCACCACTTGATCGGGCTCGCCGATCTGCCAGCCTTCTTTGAACTTCGGAGGTTCGGGCTTCTGTGCCGCGTCGCCTTCGGGTGCGCCATTATTGGCCCAATCGCGCAGCGTCGCAAGCTGTTCGTCGGTGAGGCGGCGTTCATTCAAGAAATGTCCGTAGCCGGGCTCGGCCTTCCACGGCGGCATGTAGCGCGCGGCCGTCACCGCCGCGATTTGTTTTGCGCGCTTGGCCGCATCGTCGTAGGTCAAGAGCGCGAACGGCGCCACTTCGCCGGGGCGGTGGCAGCCGCTGCAGTTGTTGTAGAGGATGGGCGCGACGTCGTGGTTAAAATTGGCGGTCGCGTGCTTATCGGTTTCAGCGGCGAAAGCGGTTGTTATGCACACCGCGAGCCCGGCGGTTAGAATCGAAATTCGCATCAGTTCACTCCTGGAATTGCGCAGCCCAAAACTTTGGTGACCGGGTGCTTCACCGGCTGTCCGGCCATCACCTGGTCCAACGCGTCGCGCAGATCTTCTTGCGAGGGACTGAAACGCGTCTTGCCAATATCTACAAATCGGTCGTCGACACGGCCGCGATATAGCACTTCGCCGGAGGGCGATAGGATCACGGCTTCGGGTGTCGATCGCGCGCCAGTCTCCGAGGCCAGTACATGGTGCGGATCGAGCAATGCGGCGTAGGGGATCCGGTATTCTGCATCATGCTTTTCGACGCTTCCGGCGTTCTCGTCCGGGTCCGAATAAACGCCCATAAATAACACGCCGTGGTCGGAGAATTCGCGGTACAGGCGCGCCAGCACGGGGGCGTACGTATTGGAATTGGGGCAATCCGTCGCGACGAACACCAGCACGGTGGCGCGGTGCTGATGGATCTCCGATGCCGTGTGCAGTTTGCCCGTGGCATCGGGTAACGAGAACGCTACGGGAGCGGCCGCAAGGGCAACGCAAGCCATCGACAGAAGCCCAGCGTGGAGTTTTCCTAGCATGTTCGCTATTTATCTATTTTAGCGGACCTCGCACCGGACGGTGGTGGTGAGTTTCAGATTCGGGGCCTGCCAAGGCGGGTACATCGGCGGTTCGCGCGCCTCCGTCAACTGGACACAGAGCTGTCCGCAAAGTCACTGAGGGCTTTTGCATCCGCACAGTGAGCCGCTCTTTTCATATTCGCTTCTGAGATTCTCACGGCTGTCTGCCGGAGACATCGGGTCGCAAGTGCAAGATCAGCGACGCGCAGATCAGGCCAAAGCCCACGCGCGGCGCCACCAGCGCAACCAGCATAGCCGCCGTGAATCCTCCAAGGACAATCAGCGATCGGCGCCTCGCGAGACGCCGGGTACGCACGGAGACATGCGTGGCGTCCGCGTGGGCCAATACCTGGCGCTCGAAAACGTTATAGGCGACGTCTACACACACGAACAGCCCTGCGTAAAATGCAACCGGAACCGAAGCGAGCCGGGTGCGGGCAACCCATGCTGTCGCGAAAGGCAGCAGGGACACCATGAAGAGGTGGCCGAAATTGATCCAGATTAATCCGAGCGTCGGAGCGCCAACATAGCGCCACAGGTAATGGTGGTTTATCCAAATAATCGCAATAAAGAGGAAGCTCAAGGCATAACTGATGACCGTTGGCCACAGAGGCCACAGAGCCGAGAAGGTTGGCTCATCCGGAGCCTTAAGCTCCAGCACCATGATGGTGACGATCACGGCGAACACCGCATCTGAATATGCGGCCAGCCGATCAGCTGTCAACTTCTCTTCAGCCATAACGGCTCACGATAGCATTCATAGTTGCATAAAGGCGAACCCTGTCCGCGTAGTCGCCAGCCTGTCCAACTGATCCGCCGTCGGGCAAACTGACTCACTAATGGCCGTGCTCCGCCACGTGGCAAACTGGAACTAGATGGCACTCGTTCCGCCGTATATCGAATCGCTGCGGCCCTACGAAGCCGGGCGCGGTATCGAGGAGGTCCAGCGGGAACTTGGCCTCACACGGATCAGCAAGCTGGCGTCCAACGAGAACCCGCTGGGGCCCTCACCGCTGGCTGTGGAGGCGATCGCAAAATCGGTGCACTCGCTGAATCTGTATCCCAGCGGCGGCCTGGAATTGCGTCGCGTGCTGGCGGAGAAGTTCGACGTCAAAGTGGAGAACGTGATCGCGGGCAGCGGCTCGGAGAGCATCATATCGAGCATCATTCGCACGTTTCTTTGCGACGAAGATGAGGTGCTCACCACGGATGCGGCGTTTATCGGTTTTCAGGTGATTGCCAGATCGCGCGGCGTGAGCTATCGAACCGTGCCATATCGCGACTGGCACTACGATTTACGTGCGCTGGCCGCGGCCATCAACGAACGCACCAAGATCGTGTACCTGGCCAATCCCAACAACCCGACGGGCACGATTTTTTCCAAGCACGAGTTCGACGAGTTCTACAAACACGTGCCCGAGCGCGTTCTGATCATTCTGGACGAGGCGTATTTCGAGTACGCCAAGGACAATCCGCGTTATCCCGATTCGATGCACTATCGCTACGACAACGTGATCACTCTGCGCACCTTCTCGAAGATTTACGGACTGGCGGGCGTTCGAATCGGATACGGTTTCGCGCACGAGACGCTGATCGGGAATCTACTCAAGGTAAAGCTTCCGTTCGAGCCGAGCACGCTGGCGGAAGCGGCCGGAATCGCCGCGCTGCAAGACAAAGAATTTTTGCACCGCTCGCTCGAAGTGAACGCGCGTGGCTTGCAGTTGTTGACGCGATGCTTGCGCGAAGTGGGATGGATGGTGGTGCCGTCGGAAGCGAATTTCGTCATGCTGGTTCTAGGGAGCGCGGAGCAGGCGAACCAGGTGGTGCGAGAGTTGTTGATACAAGGCATCATCGTGCGGCCGCTCGGAAGCTTCGGCCTGCCGAATTGCATTCGCATCTCCACCGGCACGAATGAAGACAACCAGCGCTGCGTCGATGCGATGAGCAAGCTCACGGCGCCGGTGTCACTGTAGGAGGTTTTGTGGAACAGCTACTGGAAAAAACGTCACAGGAAAATAAAGCCGCGGATTTTCTGCCGCTCAACGGAACAGATCATGTGGAGTTTTATGTCGGCAATGCCAAGCAGGCCGCGTATTACTATCGCGCCGCATTCGGCATGAAGTTGATCGCCTACAGCGGGCCGGAGACGGGGATGCGCGACCGCGCGTCCTACGTCCTGGAACAGGGAAAGATCCGGTTCGTGCTCACTACCCCGCTCGGCCCTGAAAACGGCATTGCCGATCACATTAAAGTGCACGGCGATGGCGTTCGCGAGATAGCGCTCTGGGTGGACGACGCCGAATCGGCATTCCGCGAAACCACGCGGCGCGGCGCCAAGCCGGTGCTCGAGCCGACGATATTCAAGGATGAGCACGGACAGGTGAAAATCTCGGCAATCGCCGCGTATGGCGACACCATCCACGGTTTTGTCGAGCGCCGAGACTATCGCGGCGTGTTTCTGCCTGGATTTCGCGCCGTGGAAGGCGAGGATCCCATCGCGCGTCCGGTGGGCCTGCTGCACGTCGACCACATGGTGGGCAACGTCGGTTGGGGCCAGATGGATTCCTGGGTTGGTTTTTATCGCGACGTGATGGGATTCCAGCTCTACCAGCACTTCGACGACAATGACATCTCCACGGAATACTCGGCGCTCATGTCGAAGGTGATGGCCAACGGCAACGGCCGCGTGAAGTTTCCCATCAATGAGCCTGCCACGGGCAAGAAGAAATCGCAGATCGAAGAGTACCTCGAATACTATCGCGGACCCGGAGTCCAGCACATCGCGATGGCGACCGACGATATTATCGCGACTGTCTCGAAGCTACGTGATCAAGGCATCGAGTTTTTGCGCGTACCTTCCACCTACTATGACGACCTGGAATCGCGCTGCGGCAAAATCGATGAGCCCGTGGATCAGCTCGCCGAGCTCGGAATTTTGGTGGATCGCGACGACGAAGGCTACATGCTCCAGATATTCACTAAGCCCGTGGAAGACCGTCCGACGCTGTTCTACGAAATCATCGAGCGCAAAGGCAGCCGCAGCTTCGGCAAGGGAAATTTCAAGGCTTTATTCGAGGCCATCGAGCGCGAGCAAGCGTTGCGCGGAAATTTGTAGGAAGTGCGGCGGCAGGAGGCTAATTCGCCTTCTTGGCAACCGTCTTCGCGCCGCCCTTGAGTTCTGCGTCCAGGATCGGCTTCACTGCGTCCATTGTCATCGGGCCGTTGTAAAGCTTGCCGTTGATGAAGAAGGCGGGTGTTCCGTACACGCCCGCCGCATCGCCGTCGGACGTGTCTTTCTTTACTACTGACATAAACTTGCCCGAATCCAGGTCGGCTTTGAATTTGTTCACATCCAGGCCAATCTGCTTGGCCCATTCGAGCATGTTGTCGTGCGACAGCCTGCGGAAATTGGTGAACAGGATATCGTGCATCTCCCAGAACTTGCCTTGCTCATTCGCAGCCAGCGCGGCTTCGGCCGCAAGCTGCGCGTGTGGATGCATCGATAACGGGAATTGTTTGTAGATCAGGCGAATATCCTTGGGGTACGCCGCCATAAGCGACTTCACCTGCTTCATCGCGATCGCGCAATAGGGACACTCGAAGTCCGAGAACTCCACCAGCGTGATGCGCGCCTCGCTGGGACCGATCGCCGGCGAGCCCGAAACCGGTATCGTTACCGGATCTTCCAGCACCTTCGGTCGATGCGCCTTGGGCGATGCATCCATCAGCTTGCTGATCTCGAGCAGCGCCTTGCCGTCCTTCACGCCCTTGATCGCGATGCCGGCGAGCGCGCGGCTATATGAACAGCTCGGGTCCTGTACAATGCAGGCCGCCGTCTTCAAGCCACACTGGCAGGAGCAATCCTCTTCTTCGAGCAGCTTGATGACGGCGCGTTTCTGAACCGGTGTCAGGCCCGACAAGTCGACATTGCCGATGGCGTCCGGAAGTTTGGCGGGTGCCGGAGTGGCAGGTTTCTGCGCCCATACGGCGCCGCAAGCCAGGGATAGGAATAGCGTAATGGCCCAGGTGCGCACCTTTTTATTATCCCCCGAAATGGAAGTTCCGTGCCCGGCTAGCTTCGCTGCCGATCGAGGAAGCTCTTCAGATCTTCCTCGTTAACCGTCGGCTCGCCCGGCGCGACGTTGCTGAGCTTGCCCTGCTTCATCCAGGACTCCAGCTCATCCACTAGTCCGAACAAATGATCGAACGAATCGACTATAAACAATAGCGGCTGGTAATGATCGATTTCGAAGGATTGATTGATGGCCCATTCGAGCTGGAGGGGATAGCGTTGTACCTCGGGCGCCTCCACGGCATGCGCTATTTCGCCATAAGAGCTCAATAGGCCGCTGCCATAGACTTTGAGGCCATCCTGGCCGCGCATCAGGCCGAACTCGATGGTGAACCAGAAAAATCGCGCCATCGCCCGGATCATGCTGGTGAGGCAATGCACGCGCGTCTCGGGATCGCGAATGCCGGAGACCAGGTCGGCGGCCGTGTGTGCGCATTGGCCGAAGCGCACCAGCGTTGCGGCAAAATGCTTATCGGTGTGCATGGGGACGTGGCCGGCGATGTCGTGGAAAATATCTGGTTCAGGCAGGTAATCGAGCTTGTCGGACCGGCGGATGGTGATGGTGGTGGGAAACTGGCGGTTGCGCAGGCAATCGAAAAACACGAAGGCGGGAACGTAGCCGCTCACCGCTTTCGCCTCAAAGCCGGTCAGCGGCCCGAGAAACTTGTTCACATCCGGGAGGCGCGGGATGCGCGACGGGTCCAGGCACAACGCGTCGATTCCGGCCAGAAAGTGCTCATTTGCGTAGCGCTCCCAGCGCGGACCCATCCGCGAATACAGCTTCCGCCAAGCCTCATGGTTCTCTGCCGAATACAGCTCGTAAGGCTGATCGATATATAGCGTGCCTTCTCGGCGCGCCTGTTCGACAAATGGCGACTCGGTGGTAGTGAGTGCGGAGGGCGCGGTTCGAATCGAAAATCGATCCATGAGCTCCTTCCAATTTCAGGCTAGCACAGGCACCACCATAGAGTGGTGGCTTTATTTGACCAGTTAGAATGGTCAGATTAGAATAGAGCCATGAAGCAGGTCACGATGCCGGTCAGTGAGTTCAAAGCGAAGTGTCTCCAGTTGTTGAAGGACGTCGAGAAAAACGGCGATCGCATCGTCATCACCAAGCGCGGTAAACCCGTGGCTGAAGTCATCCCGTCAAAATCAACAATTCCTCCGTTGCGAGGTATGTGGAAGGACTCGATCGAAATATTAGGAGACATCGTCTATTTCGACACGAGCGACGACTGGGAGAGCAATCGCTGAATCTCTTACTCGATACACACATAGTTGTGTGGTGGCTGCACAGCGAAACGGAGCGATTTTCAAAACCACAAAGTCGCGCGCTGGCGGCACTTGAGCAATCTGCCGAACCGGCTGCCATCAGCGCGATTACTCTGTGGGAATTGGCAATGCTCTGGCAGCGCGGGCGCGTAGGAATAAAGAGATCCCTGGACGATATGCTTGGCGAAGTAGAATCGCATCCATTAATAAAAGTTGTACCGCTGAGCTGTGCGATCGCTGCTGAAAGCGTCCGCCTCGGCGACGATTTTCATCGCGATCCGGCCGACCAGATCATCGTGGCCACCGCGCGCTGTCACGATCTCACGCTCGTCACCGCCGACGATCGAATCCGCAATTGGGGCAAGGTTCGTACACTCTGAGGCGCCTATACTGAAGTCAGGAGTCAGCATGTATCCGCTCAAGAAAGGCAAGACCACCACCCAGGCCCACGTCGGCTTGCCGGAAGGAACTTTCGAGGAAGAGCACGGACGGAAGGGGTTCTACGGTAAATCCGCGCACCTCTACCACGCGCATCCGCCCACCGGCTGGATTCGCTTCGAAGGCAAGCTTCGGCCGCACTGCTTCGATCTGAACCAGCTCAAGCCGTCCGATCTTTCAAGCGCCGAGGGCACGCCAGTCGCATTCCTGGGCAACAACGATGTCCGGCTCTACGTCTCGCGGCGCTCTGAACCTATGCCGTTCTACTTCCGCAACGCCGACGGGGACGAATTGTACTTCATCCATCGCGGATCGGGTGTAGTCGAAACCGATTTCGGCCCCGTACCGTTCGAGCCGGGCGACTACATTAACATCCCGCGCGCTGTGACCTATCGCGTCGTGCCAAAAACGCGCGACAACTTCTTCCTGATCGTGCAATCCAAGCACGAATTCGAGCAGCCTGAAAAAGGACTGTTAGGCCAGCATGCGCTCTACGATCCGGCGGCGGTGTTCACTCCCGAACCCGCGCCGCAGCTGGACGACCGAAACGAGTGGGAGGTCCGCATCCAGGTGGACGACGAGATTTCGAAGGTCGTGTATCCGTTCAATCCCATGGACGTGGTTGGATGGAAGGGCGACCTCACGGTCTGGAAGATCAACATGCGCGACATCCGCCCGGTGATGAGCCATCGCGCGCATTTGCCGCCCAGCGCTCATACGACATTCGTCACCGAAGGCGCCGTCGTGTGCAGCTTTCTGCCGCGTCCGCTCGAACAGGACGAAGACGCTCTGCGCGTCCCCTTCTTTCATCGCAACACCGACTACGACGAGTTCATCTTCTACCACGACGGCGACTTTTTCAGCAAAGACAACATCAAAGCCGGCATGGCGACGCTGCATCCCCGCGGCATTCACCACGGTCCGCATCCCAAGGCGCTCGCCAATCAGAAAAAGAAGACGCACACCGACGAATATGCTGTGATGCTGGACGGTTTGAATCCCATTCACGTCCTGCCCGCGGGCGAAGGCGTCGAGTGGAAAGATTACTGGGCGAGTTGGATGGAGCGCAAACCCGTGGAGACGCGCTGATTGACCGTCGATCCCGGTTCGGCGCCGCATCAGGACATTTACAAGCTCATGATCGGGTCGATTGTGCCGCGGCCGATCGCACTGGTTTCCACGCTGAGCCGCGACGGCGTTCGCAATCTCGCGCCGTTCAGCTTCTTCACCGGCATCAGTTCCCGGCCGCCGCTCATCTGCTTTTGTCCCGGACCGCGTTCGGTGGAAGGGCCGCGCAAAGACACGCTGATCAATATCTGGATGACCAAGGAATTCGTGGTCAATATAGTCTCCGAGGAAATCGCCGAGGCGATGAACCTGACCTCCGGCGAGTATCCGCCTGAAGTGGATGAGTTCGAGGTCGCGGGGCTCACGCCCTTACCCAGCGATCTGGTGAAGCCCCCGCGCGTGGCCGAGTCGCATGTAAGCATGGAATGCCGGCTGCACCTGGCCATCGAATTCGGTGACCAACCGGGCGGTGGAAATCTGATCGTCGGCGAAATCCTGCGCTTTCATGTCGACGAACGCGTGGTGAGCGGAAACTTGCGAATCGATCCGGACCAGCTGCGCCCGATCGGCCGTATGGGCGGTCCGACGGGCTATACTCGCACGCGCGATCGCTTCGACATGATTCGTCCAAAGGTCTGATCGAGTTATTTTTTGTGAATCCAGGCGATCGCAGCGTCGAGGGCTGGATCCTTGCCCGTGAGCAACGCCTCGCGCGTCAGCGGCGTTTCGACATCCGGCGTCACTCCCAGTCCCTCCAGCGGCTTGCCGCCTTCGGAAATGTAATTCGCCATCGCGTATTGGAACCCGTCCCCGTTGGGCAGTTTTTCGAACATCGAAGGCAGCGCCGCCGCAGCCGTTCGGGTGCCGAAGATGCGCGCGCGGCCCAGATCCTTGAGCCCGCCCGCCAAGATCTCTGCCGTCGATGCCGACGCGCCGTCCACCAGAATCGCCAGCGGTCCTGCAAATGTTTTCGCGCGTGGATTCACCACGAACTTGAGGGTCGTGTCTCGCATGTACAGCGTGCCTAGCAACTGATTCGGCTGGTCGACGAACCAGCCTGCCATGCCCATTGCCATCGCTCCTAATCCCCCCGGATTGCCGCGCAGATCGATGATGAATCCGTCGCACTGCATGCAGGATTTCACCGCCTCGCTGAAAAGATTCATCAGGCGCGAGGGATCGAGAAACAAGTTGAACGCGACGTAGCCGATGTTGCCTCCGCCGGCTCGGAACGAATCGAACCAAACGTACTCAGGATATAGGTAACCGAATTGCGTGAGCGTGCCCCTTGGTTTGGCGTGGCCGAGGCGCTTGGTCACCGCTCGGCCCGCGCCGTCCCGAAACTCCACCGCGACTGTATCGTCGCCGCCGCCCTCCAGCCGAGCCAGGATCGCGCGCCGTGAGAGCAATTCGAACAGCGTCGATCCGGCATTTGCAGACTGCAATTGTGCGATCACCGGCCGAAGCTCGGCGCCGCCGATCGCCACGATCTCCCACCCGCGTTGCACTCCCTCTTTCGCAGCGGGCGAGTCGGGATCCAGCGACGTCACCAAGGCGTGTGAATCGACAACGCGCACGTCGATACCGGTTGTATTGTCGTGCGTTTTGTTTTCATCGCCGGCGTCGCCGTACACTTCACCGGGAACGATGTTGAAATGCGTCTGGTGCAGACGGCCGATCATGTCGCGCATTACCCCGCGCGCGGCCTCGATGCTATCCGCCTTTTCGATCGCGGGCCGAAGCTCGTCGTGGACGGCTTGCCAATCGAGTCCCGCGGGCCTCACCTGCCAGTGCTTGTCGCGGATGGTTTTCCAGACTTGCTCGAATGAGTCGATGTTGAGCTGGCGCTGCTCGGGAGTGAGAGCCAGCGACGGCGCAACCGAAAGCAAAACCGCCAGCCCTGCGATCGCCCGCCCGCTCGCGCGGTTCATTCCTTTGCGAGCACCTTCGCGCCCAGCGCTCCTCCGAGCATGGGCAGCGCTGTCAATGTGACGAACAACATCAGAAATATGAGCAGCACGCCGCCCGCCAGAGCCCCCGGATCGTTCGCCGCCTGCGTGATCATATCCACGCGCGCGTCGTTCGGCGGCAGCTGCGTCTTCACAAAATTCACCAGCCCGCCTTGATTCGAAATCGTCACGAACACCGCCGTCATCAGCAGAGCGATCTGGACGAAAGAGAAGATGCCGGTGATCCAGCCCATGCGCATGCCCCCGCGGATGCTTAGCATCTGACCAGTGCGCCGGGTGTAGAGAAACACCGCGGCGAACCCCGCCGCCACCAGCACGATGATCAATCGCAGGAACGGAAAAGGAAGTGGAAATAAAAACAACAGAACTGCACACAGGGCGGCGAGAAAGCCAATGCGCACCGCCAGACGGTTATGGAATCCGATCTCGGCTGGAATCGGAAGCGACGCAGGCAGCGCGGCCATGGGAGGCGGCGTCTCGACCGGCTCCTCGACCAAGCCCGGATAATCGTACTGCGGCTTTCCGCACTTATGACAAAAACGCGCGTCCGGGGGTAACTGCACTCCGCAAGTACAATACTCAGGCACGATTTCAGTTTGACATTCGGAAAAGAAAAAGGCCACCTGACGCCAGGCGGCCCTTTTTCCGATCGACCTGCTTCAACAGCTTACCGATCCGGTCAGCTCTTTTCAGCTACGCGCAAATCGTTGGTTACCGAGAATACTCCGGGCACGCCGTTCGCCCGGATTCCAGCCATGTTCTTATCGGCTTGGTTGTCCACCACGCCGATCAGCGTTACATGGCCGTTATCGACAATGATGTGAATCGACGGATTCGCGCCCATCGCGTAGCGATACAACCCGCCGAATCCGAAAACCGCACGGTACGTAGCCACGCGAATGCGGTTGTCCATCGGCGACAGCGGCAGCACCTTGATTTCGTTCACTACCTGCGTGACGCCGGGGACTTTCTTCACGGCATGTTCGGCATCCGATTTCAAAATGGGCCGCGTAACGTCGCCCATCAATGTCACCACGCCCCCATCATCCACGCGGAACGCCAGGTTGTCGAAAATGTTGTAGTACGGAAGCATCACCAGCTCGTGCCGCACCGCGTCATTCAAATCCTTGGCCTGATACCGCGCAAACACCGGCGACACGAAAAGAGCGATCGCCGCAATCATCGAAACAGTTTGTATACTCCTCTTCATAATTCACTCTCCATCCACCTAAATTGATGCTCGGAGACCGTCGCCCGGTTGCTGGAATTACACACATTTACCCCTGTACGAGCCTGCGCGGAATGCGGAAGTCCTTGCGCTAGATCAGGATTCCAGCCGCGTGGCTTCCTCTTGGATCAGGTACCAGAGCGCCTCGACATGCTTGCGTTCGGTGGGGGCGGCGCCGACAGAAACGCGCGCCATCCATCGGCCGTCTAACAGAGCTGGAGTCAAGTAGGCATGGCCCGAGCGATTCACGCGATCCACCCACGCGCGCGTGTGACGGTCGAGCGCATCGCCCTCCACTTGCGCGGGCTCGTGCCGAATGCACACGGTTTGTAGGGCAACCGGCGCAAGCACTCGCCAGTCTGGAGTCGCGCGCACCTGCTGTTCAAGCCAGCGCGCGTTCTCGATGTCGCGGCGGAGGCGCGCCCGTAGTCCCTCCACTCCTTGTTCGCGGATCAGGAACCAAAGCTTCAGCGCGCGAAAACGCCGGCCCAGCGGAATGCCCCAGTCGCGGAAATTTTTCACCTGCGCATCCGCCGCGGTTTGCAGATAACTCGGATTCGTCGACATCACGCGAATCAGATGTTGAGGATCGCGCACGTAGTACACCGAGCAGTCGAATGCCGCCCCCATCCATTTGTGCGGATTCAGAACCAGCGAGTCGGCGTCCTCGATGCCCTCCCACATCCAGCGGCACTCTGGTAAGATCATCGCCGAGCCCGCCATCGCAGCGTCCACGTGCACCCATATCTTGTGCCGCTGCGCGATGTGTGCGATCTCCGCCACCGGATCGAGTGCCGTGGTCGCGGTGCTGCCGGTTGTCAACACCACCGCGCATGGCTTTCGCCCGGCCTCCAGATCCCGCTGGATCGCATCTTCGAACGCGGCCGGCCGGATCGCGTAGTTCTTGTCCAGATCCACCGTGCGCAGGTTGTCTCGCCCGAATCCCGCCAGCAGTGCGTCCTTACCGACTGAGCTGTTGCTGTGAACCGAAGTGTAAACTGTCAGCGGCTGCGATTCCGCTTGCAATCCGCCGGCGCCGAGCGAAAAATTGCTCCCTCTTTCTCGAGCGCAAAGAAGAGCTAAAAGCGTCGATGTCGACGCCGAATCCTGGATTACCCCGCTCCAGCCTTCGCTCAGTCCGGTCATCTGCCGAAGCCACTCCGTGACGACTTCCTCCACCTCGCTCAGCGCGGGGCTGGATTGCCAGGAAAGGCCCAGCACGCCGAGCCCGGTGCTTGCGTAGTCGCCGAGCACGCTCGCCAGCAATCCATTCGACGGAAAATATCCGAAGAAATTCGGATGCTGCCAATGCGACAGCCCGGGCAACACGATTCGATCCAGATCCTCTAGGATTTTCTCGAACCGCTCGGCGAATTCCGGCGCGCTCGGGGGCAGCTGCGCGCGAACCTCTCCCGGAGTGCTTCGAGAAAGCACCGGGAAATCGGCAACTCGGGCGCGATAATCGGCGATCCAGTCGATCAGTTGATGCCCGTACTTGCGAAATTCGTCAGGGGTCACGAATGCTAGTGTATTCGTTTCGTCCCGTTGAAGGAGGCGGAAGGCCGCGCGGTCAGGCGTGTACCGCGGAGCTGAGTTCGATCAGTTGTTGAGCAATGCGCGAGAGGGGCAGCACGCGATCCACCGCGCCCAGCACGATGGCCTCGCGCGGCATACCGAAAACCACGCAGCTTGCTTCGTCCTGCGCAACGGTACGCGCGCCCGCGCGTTTCATCGTGAGCATGCCCTTGGCGCCGTCGGAGCCCATGCCGGTGAGAATAGCTCCCACCGCGTCGCCGCGCGCCGCCGTAGCCACCGACTCGAACAACACGTCCACCGACGGCTTCTGATAACAAACCCGTTCGCCATCGCGCACCGCCACACGATACTCGCTTCCGCGCTTTTCGAGCGTCATATGAAAATTCCCCGGAGCCACCAGAGCCAGCCCCGGCATCACGCGATCACCATCCACCGCCTCGCGCACGCGGATCCGGCAAAGATCGTTGAGCCGGTTGGCGAACGCCGCGGAAAAAACCGGAGGGATATGCTGCACGATGACGATGCCCGGGCTGCTTTCCGGCATGCGCGTGAGAACTTCGCGGATCGCCTCCGTCCCCCCGGTGGACGCGCCGATCGCGATGAGCGTGGATGGATTCGGACGAAACCCGGCTGCTAGGGCCGGCGCCTGCAGTTTGGCTGGTTTCGCGGGCCCGGTCTCCGCGATAGGCGTCTCGGGGCGCGCCAGACGAGCCTGCGCCGCTGCCCGTACTTTGTGCGGCAAGTCCTGCGCCATCTCACCGACCGAGTATGGACCGCCGGGCTTGGCCATTACTTCAACCGCGCCCGATTGCAGCGCGTCCAGGGCGGCTCGACTGGACGCCTGCGCGAGCGAGCTGATCACTACCACCGGAAGCGGGTGAAACTTCATCAGCTTCTTCAGGAATGTCAGGCCGTCCATGCGCGGCATCTCAATGTCCAGCGTGAGCACGTCCGGACGCAGGCTCAAGATCTTGTCGCGCGCCACATAGGGATCGGGCGCCGTGCCCACCACTTCCAGGTCCGGTTGCGCATTCAGAGTTTCCGCGAGCAGCTTGCGGACGATCGCCGAGTCATCGACGATCAGCACCCTGATCTTTTTATCTCCCGCCATTTTCGAACTCTCCGTTGCGGCCGAGCCGCCGGCCCCCGAGGCCTGATCCATTTACTCGGCTTCGAGTTTTTCCGTCAGCCGAATCGATATCGCCAGGCGGCCTTCAGGCAGCATCAGGCAACAGTGCCATACAGCGCTGCCGCTGCAGCCCCACGGGGCCCGTTTCGGTGGGTCCAGCTGCAAGCTCGACTCCGGCCACAGCGAACTTAGAATCGATCCACACAGAATGTTGGCCAGTTCCAGCATTACCTGCGAGCTCTCCATTTCACCCGCCTCGCCCGGGTCCAAACCGAGAAACGCTGAAGCCAGTTCCGGCACTGCTTCTTCGCCCACCGCCAGCCACATGTCGCCGCAATGCGACCCGTCGAAAGTTACTTGTACCGCCACCGCCGACTCCAGCCAGCTGTGCTCGCATTCGGCCGGGATCACTTCGCTGAAAAACATCGTCTCCAGCACTTCGCCGGAGACGCGCGTCAACGCGCCTTTGTAGTCTGCCTCCTGGCCGGACATGTCGATCTCCACGGCTTCGTCAGGCATTGCGGCCTCCTAGAATTCGCTCCAGCTCCTCGCGCAGGCTCTCGGGTGAGAACGGCTTGGTCATGTAGCCCTCGGCCCCGAGCGACAGCATCCGCAAGATGCGGTTCTTAGTCGCATCGGTGGAGATTACCAGCGCCGGGACCTTACTCAGGGTGCCCCGCTCGCTCAAGCGTTTGAGCAGCTCCTCGCCGTTCATCTTGGGCATGTTGATATCGGTGAGAATGACGTCGATCGAATGTTCTTCGAGCTCCACCAAGGCCTCTTCGCCATTCGAGGCTTCCCAGCACTCGCTGACCTCGAACCCCGAGAGTCCCATTACGCGCCGGATGAATCCGCGCATCACCGGGGAATCGTCCACAATCAGGACAGAGTAGGCCATTTCAATTGTTCCCTTCCATGGCTCCGACTGGGACTCTGCGGGGCAGGTCCATGCTCCTCTTGGGAACCCCAATCTTGGGCAACCCCAGTTTCGGCGCGCCGTGCGAGGCCATCTCCGCATCGCTGCCTGCGCCTTCTCGCACCCACATCCTGCCGGTCGCGATCTCCAGGCGGGTGGTGCGCGACACCTCGCCGCCCACCGCTTCCGAGGCGATCAAGACTCCGGCCTTCCACAGAATCCGCTTGGCCGCCAGATAGTTGCGCTTGCCGATCTGGAACGTCGCCTGGCTGTCCAAAACTTGCGCGCCGCCCACCAGCCGTACCACCAGCCGCGATGCGTGGCCGCCCTTGGATTGCACCGCTGCGATCAGTCTTGGAATTCCCGTGTCGCCAAACATATAGGGATTCTGCTGCGCCTTATTGGTGTCCAATGCGGAATCCGGCAGCATGTAGTGCAAGAGTCCCCCGACTTTCGCGATCGGATCGTACATTGCCACCGCGATACACGAGCCGAGCGCATAGGTGACCAGCAGATCTCCGGGATCCCCGCTGATCTTACAATCCGATATTCCCACCACCTGTGCGCTCACTTGTGCACCTTCATTCCGCCACCGTCCTGCCGGTAGATCGCCGGGCAGATGTAACGCAGGCCATGTTTGACGCCGGTAAGTGACTCCGAGTGTCCGACGAACAAATATCCGCCCGGCTCGAGCGCGCCCGCGAGCCGCTGCACGATGTCCTGCTGCGTGGTTTTGTCGAAGTACATCATGACGTTCCTGCAGAAGATCACTTGAAACGAACGGCCATGCCGGAAAGGCTCGATAAGATTGATCTGCTCGAAACTGATCGTGCGCGCAATCTCCGGCTTGACCTTGTAGTGCCCCTGCGATTCGCCCACGCCCTTCAGCAGATAGGCCCGCTTCCAGGCCTCCGGCATCTCGCGAAAGCGGTCGGCGGGATAGACGCCGCGCTGCGCGATCCCCAGAACCCGCGTCGAGATGTCGGTGGCGAGAACCCGGAGCGCTCGGTTCTTGCTATTGGCTCGCGACCAGGCATCGGACACGCACATAGTGATGGAATACGGTTCCTCGCCGCTCGAACAGGCCGCGCTCCAGATGTTCACATCCCCGCGCGAGAACTCTTCCACCACCGCGCGCGAGAGAAACTCGAAATGCGCGCGCTCGCGCAGGAAGCTGGTGTGATTGGTGGTCAGCGAATCGATCAGCTCGGTCAGCGCCTCGCCGGTCCCATCGGAAAGAATGTGCTGATAGTAGTCGTCGAAGGTTTTGAAGCCGCGCTGGCGCAGCCGCTTACCCAGGCGCGAGGCGACCAGGGCTTCCTTGCCGGGTTTCAGTTCCAGGCCGAAGCGCTGGTGAGCGAGCTCGCTGATCTGACGGAACTCGCGCTCTTTCAGAACGATCTCTTTTGAAACCAACTCCGAACTTAAGTCAGGCATTTTCCCCTGTCACGCCGCCGACGCGTCCAGGCGCGTGCCGAACAGCCCTTCCAGATCGAGAATCAATCCCACGCGCCCGTCGCCTAGAATCGCACCGCCGGCTACTCCCGGGATGTTGCGCATGGTTTCGCCCAGGCTCTTGATCACGACCTCCTGCTTGCCGATCAATTCGTCCACCATCAGGCAGAATTGCTTTCCTCCGTTCTCAGAAACGATAAGCAGACTGTCCCACGGATTGTCGAAGCGCGGCTGCACGCCAAAGCGCTGGTGCAGCCGGATCAGCGGCAGCAACGCGCCGCGCACCATGGCCATCTCCTCGCGTCCCCGGATGGTCGAGATCGCATCTTCGGCGGGCTTCAGCATCTCGCGTACCGCGAATATCGGAACGATGTAGCGCTGGTTCCCCACCGCCACCACCAGGCCGTCGATGATGGCCAGCGTCAGCGGCAGCTTCATCAGAAAGGTGGTGCCTTGGCCCAAGGTCGAATGCACCTCGATCCGGCCCCGTAATTTCTGGACATGCTTGCGCACCACATCCATGCCGACGCCGCGCCCGGAAACATCGGTGATCTTCTCGGCGGTTGAAAAGCCGGGATGGAAAATCAAGTTGAAGGTCTCGGCTTCCGTCAAAGTGGCATCCGGATCGATGAGCCCTTTCTCGCGCGCCTTCCGCAGGAGTTTTTCGCAATCCAGGCCCCGGCCGTCGTCGGAAATCTGAATCAGAATATGCCCGGCCTGGTGTCCGGCCTTCAGCAGCACTTTGGCGTTGGGCGATTTCCCGCGCGCCACGCGCTCTTCGGCCGTCTCGATGCCGTGATCCACGGCATTACGCACCATGTGCATCAAAGGATCGGCCAGCTCCTCGACGATGTTGCGGTCGAGCTCGGTCTCCTCCCCGGAGAGTTCCAGATCCACTTGTTTGGACGCCTTGCGCGACAGGTCGCGAACCAAGCGCGACGTTTTCTGGAACAGCTGCCCGATCGGAATCATGCGCATGGACATTGCCGTGCGCTGCACTTCGTCAGTGATGCGCGCCAGTTGCGAGAGATTGCGGCCCAGGCGCGGCTTGAGTCCGGTGGCCAGGTCCGGGTCGTGCCGCACCATGGACTGGGCGATCACCATTTCTCCCACCATGTCGACCAGGTAGTCGAGTTTTGCGGTATCCACTTTGATCGAGCGCGCCACCGCCGCGGGTAATTCCGACGGCTTCTGCGCTTCCAGTGGATCTGCGGCGGGCGTCTCGGATAGGGCGGGGCTAGGCGCTTCGTTCTTTTCGTTGGACGCGACCTCAAGCGCGAGTTTCAAGACGTCGCCTGTCACGCCTTCGGTGTCCGCGGCTTCGCACGCTCCCTCGGAAGCGTCTGCCACAGGTGCGGCCTCGGGCTTCGCCGGCGCCTCGGTAACGGCGAGCTTCGCAGCCGGCGCTGGTGCCGTTCCAGGCCCTGGCGCGACCCCGCGAATCAGCGCAATCAAGGCCCGATTATCCTGTCCTTCCGGCTGCCGCCCGGATTGCAGCATGGCCTCCAGTTCACTCAACCAGTGGCTCAGATAGTCTTTGCTCGCCAGAATCGCGTCAATGACCTCGGAGGTGATGGTTAACTGCGCGTTGCGTGCCAGGTCCAGAATGGTCTCCACTTCGTGCGCCACGTCGCGCACCGCGTCCAGATCCAGAAATCCAGCCATGCCTTTGATGGTGTGGAACCCACGAAACACCGCGTGAATCGCTTCCGCATGGGCCGGGTCCTGGTCGAGCGTCAGCAACTGCAGCTCGATGGTGGTCAGATGCTCGCGGGCCTCCAGGATGAAGTCATTGAGCAATTCCGGATCGCTCGCCAACGGGTTCGCCGAGGGCGTCCCGATCCCGATTGTTTTCTTGTCCGCGTCGCCAGCCATTCAAGCCACCCTGCCTTCAGAACGAGAGTCCGGATACTTCCTGTGACGAGAGCAGCCGGTCGATATCCAGAAGAATTTTTACCTTGCCCTTGATTTTCGCCATGCCCAGCAGATACGGAGTCGCCACGCCGCTTCCGAAATCGGGCGTGTCTTCGATCTCCGAACCCTGTAGCGTGAGTACTTCCGACACCGCGTCCACAATCACTCCGATCATGAGCTTGTCGGCCTGACCTTGAATTTGCACCACGATGATACAGGTCCGTTGCGTATACTCCATTTCGGGAAGACCAAACTTAAGCCTGAGATCCACCACCGGAATCACCTTGCCCCGCAGGTTGATGACACCCTTCACGTAGCACGGAGTCTGAGGCACCGCGGTGATTTCCTGCACGCCCATGATCTCGCGGACGCACAGCACCTGAATCGCAAACTCCTCATTGCCGAGCTGGAAGGTAAGGTACTTGCCCGCCCTTTGCTCGACTTTGGGAGCCGCGGGGTTGCCCGAAGCCGGATTCGCCTGCACTGTTTCCATCGTCATGTTCAATTCGTTTCCTTTCTAAAGACTCAACACGTGCGGCATCGGATATCCGGCGCGCTTGATCTGGTGTGTTGTATCGGGATTGGGCATGATACACATCTGCACGCACATCCGGTCGCCCTCAAGCGAGAA
>Ga0335078_10004492_pt1 | contig 20670 bp, 21 predicted proteins | sample Lox_Sample_32_FD_206711 | JGI IMG/M metagenome (GOLD analysis project Ga0335078, IMG submission 206711) | Soil microbial communities from Loxahatchee National Wildlife Refuge, Florida, United States - Lox_Sample_3.2 | ecosystem: Environmental > Terrestrial > Soil > Wetlands | place: USA... | reverse complement strand
GTGAGGGGGAGGGTGGTGTCGGCGGGGGTGCAGGTGTCGTCGTTGCCGGAGTTGTCGGCGACGGAGGAGATGTAGGCGATCACGCGGGTTTTGGCCGGGAGCATGGCGTAGTAGCGGTCCCAGGCGGCGCCGGCTTCGGTGGTGGCGTCGTGGTTGCCGAGGCTGGCGTTCTCGTCGGCGGTGAGGCCGTCGGGGCGGGTGCCGGAGCCGGGGGTGACGGTTCCGAAGGAGCCGGTGAACCCGAGGCTGCCGAGCAGGTTCATCTGCCAGTTCGTGTCGTTATCCAGCCCGCCGATGTACCAGTTGATCCACTGGTCGAGCTGGGCCCTGGTCAGGCCGCCCTGGCCGGGACGCCACTTCGGGAACGGGTTGGGGGTCATCCCGGCGGGCAGGCCGGCGCCGGTGAAGGCGGCGTTGTTGAAGGCCCAGTAGCCGTTGTGGTCGCCGGGGTAGAGCATTTCGCAGTCGCCGCCGGAGTCGATCCGGATCGCGTAGAAGTCGCGGAGCGGGAAGTAGGCGGCGATCTGGGTGAGGTAGCCGGCGGCGGCGTTGCGGACCGCGGCGGAGAACACGAAGTCGGCTTCGGCGGAGACGTCGCCGTGGTCATCGACGTAGGTCGCGCCGGGCAGCGCCTTGACCCAGGCGGGGGTGTCTTCCAGGCCCAAGCCGAGGGTGATCTTGGATCCGGCGGCCTGGTAGGCGGCCACGTAGCGGCGCATGGTGGCCAGGTAGGGTTGGCTGAAGACGCCCGGGCTGGGCTCGAAGGCGGCCCAGTTGAACTCGAACATGGCCGACTTGATGCCGGCGGCGTGCTCGGCGGCCACGTGATTGGGGTAGGTGTCCAGCGTCCCCCACAAGATCGAGGAGGCGGCCGGGTGGGTGCCCAGTCCGTGGTGGGTGCCCAGTCCGTGGTGAATCCGCGACCGGAGTGCCGCCGTCAGGGCGGTGTGCGGGGTACCGTTTCGGGTCTGGGTTGCGGTCATTGTCGGGCACCTGCACCGGCGGATGGTGCGCCAGGCGCTGGCCAGCGCGGTCCCGCCGCCGCGTAAGGCGTATCCGCGGCGGTCGCGGCCGGCGATCGGCGCATACGTGGAGGTGATCGACGGCTGGCTGCTGGGTGATCGGGATGTGCCGCGTAAGCAGCGGCATACGGCGCGCCGGGTCTGGCAGCGGCTGGTCGCCGAGCACGGGGCGACGCTCGCGGAGGTGACGGTGTCGCGCTACGTCGCGCGCCGCCGCGTTGAGCTGGGCCTGGACGGGGTGCGGGTCGCGGTGCCGCAGACGCATCCGCCGGGGGTGGAGGCCGAGGTCGATTTCGGCGAGTTCTACGCCACCGTCGCCGGAACGCTGGTCAAGCTGTGGATGTTCGTGATGCGGCTGTCGCATTCGGGGCGGGCGTTCCATGTCGCGTTCGCTACCCAGGCGCAGGAAGCGTTCCTCGAGGGCCACGTGCTGGCGTTCGGGCACTTCGGCGCGGTGCCGACCCGGATCCGCTACGACAACCTCAAGCCCGCCGTGGTGCGGGTGCTGCGCGGCCGGGACCGAGCCGAGTCCGAACGGTTCACCGCGCTGCGCAGCCATTACGGGTTCGACTCATTCTTTTGCATCCCGGGTAAGGCCGGCGCGCACGAGAAAGGCGGCGTCGAGGCTGAGATCGGCCGGTTCCGCCGCCGCCATCTGGTGCCGCTGCCGGACGTGGCGTCGCTGGCCGGGCTGAACCAGGTGATCGCTGCCGGGGACCTGCTCGATGACTCCCGGGTGATCACCGGCCGGCCGGTCACCATCGCCGTGGCGTTCGCCAGCGAGCTGCCGGCGCTGGTGCCGCTGCCGGCCGAGCCGGACGATCCTGCTCAACCCGCGGGTCGCGGGCCTGTCGGCCTACCACGGCGACATCGTCGGCTCAGGCACGTGGGAACCGCTGGTCACCGAAGAAACCTGGCGGGCAGTCCGCGCTTTGCTCGAAGATCCGGGCCGCAAGCCGCCGCGCGGGGTCCGGACCCTGCTGGGCGGGCTGGCGATCCGCCGCAGGCTGCAAGAACTGGCCGCCGACCGGGCCCTGGGGTTGATCGACCGGGCCCAGATGCTGGCCGCCACCGAACGCGCAGTGCATGCGAACGTGAGGGCGCGGGTCAGCGCTCCATCGGCGGCCCGGAGCTGGTCGAGCTGCGCGAACGCCTGGGCGCGGGCGGGGTCCAGTTCGGGGGCCGGGATGTGCCGCCAGGCGACGGCCCACGGCCCTTGGGACTGGGCGGCGGCCCACCAGTGCCCGGGGCCGCAATAGGTCATGGTGACCTGGTGCAGGACGGTGGACGGGGCGTGGAAACTGGCTCCGGTCAGCATGGCTTCCAGATCGTCGGCTGAGGTGAACGGGGGGCGGCGCAGCGTAGCCGCGAACCCGGTCACGTTGCCGGGCAGGGCGGTATCGAAGGTGGCGATGATGGGTAGCCAGCGGGGGTCTTCGGCCAGGTTCCAGGAGATGGCCAGTTTGCCGTGTGGGGTGAGCAGGGTGCGCCAGTGCGCGACGGCGCGGGCGGGCCGGGGCAGGAACTGGATCACGTTGCCGGCCAGGATGACGTCGAAGCTGCCCGGGGTCCAGCCTGGATGCATGCCGGGGTCTTCGGCGTCTCCGGCCTGGAACGATACGTTGGCCACGCCAGCGCGGCGGGCGCGGTCCTCCGCGTGGGCCAGCATGCCCGGGGCCAGGTCGATCCCGGTCACGTGCCCATCTGGCCCGGCAGCGCGGGCGGCTGGGATGGTGACGGCGCCCTTACCGCAGCCCACGTCCAGCACCCATGCGCCGGGTGGGATGGCCCCGTGGGTGACCAGATTGGTGCCCATGGTGGCGAAGAACTCGGTACCGGTGGTGTCGTAACCGGCGGCCGCGTCGGCGAACCCCTCACTGACCTGCTGCCGGGCCATCTGCGGCCCAGGGGTGCTCATGAGCTGATCAGCTCCCTGGCCAGCGCGGTGGTGCGGACCGACTTGCCGAGCAGCCCGTTGGTTTGCATCAGGTTCGCGACCTCGGCCAGCGCGACGGGATTCACCGATAGCGGGAAAGTGCCCAGCGCCATCACCGCCGCAGTGGTCTTGCTGATGTGCAGAGCGGGGCTCAGCGCCTTTTCCACAGCGGCCCGGTCGGTGCCCGCGATCCGCTGGCCGCGTTCGAGGGCGGTGGTGAACGCGGCCGCCGTGCGCGGGTTCTTCCTGGCCCAGGCCTGGGTGGTGACGTAGCCGGAGATCGGGATGTCCTGGGTTGGGCCCTGGTCCACGTCGAACAGCGCCTCCACCCCGTCGGTGGCCTCCGCCGCGGACAGGGACGGCTCGGCGATGAACGCCGCATCGACCCGGTGGGCGGCCAGCGCCGCGCCCATGTCCGGGAACCCCATCACCACGTAGTGCACCGAGGAGACCGGTACGCCGTGGCTGGCCAGCATGATGTCGGTGACCAGCACGGCCAGGCCGCCCAGGTGCTGCCATAGCCGCCGACAGCCTGTTCGAGCTGATCCCTCACTACTCACATGTCATCTCAGTCACGACGTCCGCGGCGGATTATGACGAGCTGCTGAGCGTTCGATCCTTCGCGAACACGCTGCTCGGCGATTCCGGCAACGGCCGGCACTGCGACGTAGCGGTAGCGGCGGGCTGGCTATCAGCCCTGCTGGCGATGTCGGCGACCGACATGGGTGATCACGCAGCGGCTCATGTCTGGTGCTCGGACACCGAGCGCCGGGGCCAAGATGCCGGGCATTCGGAACTGGTGGGCTGGGCCACCCTGACCAGGGCTCTGATCGCGTACTACCAGGGCCAGGCGGGCCGATCAGCCCAGCTTGCCTCGTATGGCCAGCACGCCACCCAGCCAGGAACCGTGATTCACGCCAAGCTCGCAGCACAGGAGATGCGCAGCCGAGCGATGCTCGGGGACGCCGACGGGGTAACTGAAGCCAGAACCCGGGCAGCGGCAGCCATCGCCACGCTGCCTGCGGAGGCCGCAGCGGCCGGAGCTTTCTCAATCCCCCTCGCCGATGATCCTCCCTATACGGCCACCTCGCAGCTACTGGTCGGCGAGTACGCGGACGCGGCGGCAGCGACCAGGCGTGTCGTTGAAACCGTGTACCGGGGTATCCCAGGCGATCAGCCAGCCAAGTACGCCCGGACTCTGCTGATCCTCGCCCTGGCGCAAGCCGGGCTCGGCCAGGCCGACGCCGCAGCAGCGGTCGGCACCGCTGCCCTGGACTGTGGCCGCGCAGCGTGGCCCACAATGGTCCTGGCCGGGAAGCTCGATCGTTCGCTGACCGCCAATTTCCCCGAATCCACGCATGCCATCGGCTACCGCTCCCACTACGCCGACGTCATCGAACGCATGGAGGACCTGGGACGGCAGGCGAGCACCACGCGAGAATTGCCTTCATGAGCGACGATGACCTCACGCCCGAGCAAATCATGGCGATCACGGCCTATGTGGACATTGAGGCGCCCCCGCCGGACCTGCCAGCCGCGTACATCATCTTCGGCACCAACCAGGCCCAGCCCGCGTCCATCGTCGCCAGCCGGTATCACCGGGGCCTGGCGCCGCTGATCATCACCACCGGGGGGATCAACCGGCACAACGGTGTCGTCGAAGGCCCGATGTTCCGTGACCTGCTGATCAGCCAGGGAGTCCCGGCCAGCTCGATCCGGGTCGAGGACCAGTCCGCGGACACCCGGCAGAATGTCGAGCTGTCGCTACCGTTCCTGCACGAGGCTCTCGCCCAAGGCTTGCCGCTGACCGCGGTGAGCAAGTGGTACCACCGCCGGGCGATCCAGGCACTACGCACCTTGGTCCCCGAAGCCGAACCGCTCTACGCGATCTCATGGGAGCCGGTATACGCCGGAGCCCTCGTGACCAGGGACAACTGGCCGAAGAGCCCAGGCGGCCGGCGCCGGGTCATCCGCGAGTGGCAGGAGATACCCCGCCGCATCGCCGAGGGCAGCTACAAGGACGCTGTGAAGGCTGGCGGTGCCTGGCGCTGATGCGCCTTCCGATGCCGGGTGACGCCGCTAGTCCTCTCACAGTGGATGGGTGAATTTGTAGCTCCAGCATCCTGGGCATACGTGCGGGCTGCCGCTATCGTCGTCTTCGATTTCGTACCAGCGTTGCGGCGGCCGACGGGTGTTGGTCCAGATCCTGCCGCAGCGCTGGCAAAGCCACCTGCCCGTTGGCTTGGTCCGGCGTCTTATTGACGCCAGATCCCCACGGCCGAGGGCGTCGAGTGCTGCCGTCACAGCCGCAGTGTCGGTAACGGTGACAAGAAGGCGCCCATCTGCGTTCCGGGCGTTCGCGGTCGTCGGCAGTCCCTGAGCCTGCACGCGTGCGAGATAAGCCGCGATGTCGGGGCGGCGGCGGATGTCTCCCAGGATGGCGCCGTCTTTGGATACTTCGACCGTGCCGGACTGGCTGGCGGTAAGAGTCACAACCACTTTGCGCGCCAGCACCGATAGGTCTGGGCCGCCGCGCCTGAGCGAAACGCGATATTCTTCATGCCAGGGGACCGTTGGGAGGAACGCGGCGCGGCCATTCCACTTTGCGGGACGGCGGCCAGTGAAAATCCTCATCCCGATGATGCCGCGATCTTCACCTCCACGGTCCCATGCGCCGGTAAGCACCGCTCGGCATGTGGCGGGCGTGCCAGCAGAGTGAGGCGGTCGATGATGGCGTGGAAGCGCGGAGCGTCATCGCGGCTTAGGTGACCGGCGGTTGCGCCCGCGGCTTCGACTCGCACGGCATTGGGGTCGTATGGATTGTCCGGTTCCCGGACGAGCGTTACGGTGAGCAGGCGCCGACGGGCGCCGAAGGGATTGCGCCCGTCCGCGACTGCCTCAAGAGCGTCTTGATAGTGCTGCTCACCAGCAACATCGACCTGAGCCCCGATGTTGATGGCAGGCAGCTGCAGCCAGGTTGCGGGGTCGGCCTCTGTGAGGTCGCGGTAAGCCGCATCCAGCCTTGGTTCTACCCGGGGCAGCGGCTTTTCTTGGTCCTGCTGGCGCGGGGCGCTGTCCTCTCCCTGGCGCTCTGCAGCTCCGTGATCTCTTGCCTGGGTTCGCTGCGCACTCCGCTCGGCCGCGTATTGCCGGTACGTGATGCCCCGCTGCGCAAGCTCATCCCGGACCGACTTCTCAGCAGGAAATTTCTCACTGCCACCTCCCTGAAAGCGGACGACCGGCGGTCACGGTGCTCACCCGCAGCGTTCCCGGTAAGGGTCGCTTTGGCGTTCAGGGCGGTTTACAGCTACGCCATACCGTTATCTACAGCGCCTGCCGGGTCCCTTTCTCGGTGGTGCCTGCAACTGCCCGGGCGGCCGAAGCCAGCAAGGTTCACGCCTGATTTCTTTCTGCGGCATCAGGCAGGCCCGCAGCAGCGCAGCAGGCCAGCCCACTGGGATGGTGTTCAGGCAGATAACCCAGCCGATGCCCTCGACCTGGCGGGCGATAGCGATCACGGTCGGCAGGGTGTATGCGCCGACGATGAAGCCGATGATGGCCAGCCAGAAGAACCAGCTGTTGGCCACCGGGCTCCCGCGGCACCTGGCCGCGCTTGTCGGCGCGCTGAACGGGCCGTCAGATCTTGGCCGTAATCATGACAAGTACCTGTCCTACCCTGACCGGGAAGAGGGCAGCGGAGCGGCATCCGCGTGATCTTGTGCGACACGGGGCCGCTTGTCGCTGCCTTCAACGAAGCTGACAGCGATCATGCCCGGTGCGCGGAGTTCCTCGCCGGCAACTGGTCTCGCCTGGTGATTCCGTCGCTTGCCGTCACCGAGGTCTGTCACCTGCTGGCCGATCCGCAGCGGCGCGGGCGGAAGTCCGGGTCAGCTGTCGGCGTCCGGGGACCCGGGGCGCACGATGCCGGTCTCGTAGGCCAGGATGACGGCTTGGACCCGATCCCGCAGCCCGAGCTTGGCCAGAAGGTTCGCGACGTGCGTTTTCACCGTGGCTTCGCTGACGACCAGGTCCGCTGCTATCTCCGCGTTGGTCAGCCCGCGGGCCAGACGGAGCAGGATGTCCCGCTCCCGGGCGGTCAGCGACGCCAGCCGCGACGGCGCCGGCAGCGTCTCGGGCGGCCGGCGGGCGAACGCGTCGATCAGCCGCATCGTCACCGACGGCGCGAGCAGCGCGTTTCCGGCCGCGGCGACCTTGATGGCGGCGATGAGATCATGTCGCGGGGCGTCCTTGAGCAGGAATCCGCTCGCCCCTGACCGAAGCGCCTCGTACACGTAGTCGTCGAAGTCGAACGTGGTCAGCATGACGACGCGGGGCGGGCCGGCCCGGTCGCCGCCGGTGATCAGTCTGGTGGCCTCGAGGCCGTCCATCTCCGGCATCCGGACGTCCATCAGGATCACGTCGGGGTGGTGCTCGGCCGCGGCCTGGACGGCCTGGGCGCCGTTGGCCGCCTCGGCGACCACGGTGATCCCGTCCGTGGCCTCGAGGATCACGCAGAACCCGGTCCTGACCAGTTCCTGGTCGTCGGCCACGACGACCAGGATGGGTTCGCCGCCGGTCATGACGCCGGCAGCCGGGCGGTGACGGCGAATCCGCCGGCCGCGGCGGGGCCCACGGTCAGGCTGCCCCCCGCAGGACGCCACCCGTTCGGCGATTCCGGCCAGCCCGAACCCTCCGGATGCGGCCGGGCGGGTCCCGCCCCCGTCGGCCGGGTCCGGCCGGCCCGGCCCGCCTGCTGGCGGTCTCGACGCGGTACGGGTTTCACCGCGACGAGCTGTACTTCATCGAATGCGGCCGTCATCTGCAGGCCAGCTATGTCGACCAGCCGGTGCTGACGCCGCTGCTGGCGTGGGTTTCGCTGAAGCTGTTCGGCGTGTCGCTGCTCGGGCTGCGGATGTGGGCGGCCCTGGCGGCCTGGGCGACGGTCGTGCTGGCGGGGCTGACGGCCCGGGAGTTCGGCGGCGGGCGGCGGGCGCAGCTGCTGGCCGCGGTCGCGACCGCGACCATGCCCGTCGTGCTGGGCGGCGATCACCTGTTCGGCCCGACGGCCTTCGACATCCTGGCCTGGGCGGCCCTGGCGCTGGTGGTGGCCAGGATCGGACGGACCGCTGACGCGCGCTGGTGGCCTCTCGGCGGGCTGGTGCTCGGGCTGGGGCTGGCCAACAAGCACAGCGTGGGCCTGTTCGCCGCCGCGCTGGTCATCGGCGTCCTGCTGGCCGGCGGCCGGCGGCTGCTGCTGAACCGCTGGTTCGCACTAGGCGCCGCGATCGCGGTCGCCTTCACCATCCCCGACATCTGGTGGCAGGCGCAGCACCAGTGGGCCACGATCGCCATGTCGCGCGCGCTCGCGGACGAGAACGGGGGCCTGGCCAACATCGCCGGCTGGGTGATCGGGCAGCTGCTCATGAGCGCCCTGGCCATGGTGGTGGTCTGGGTGGCCGGGCTGCGCTTCCTGTGGCGGTCCGGCCGGCCGCTGTGGCGCGCGCTGGTGTGGGCGTACGCGATCCTGTTCGTGTTCTTCGCGCTCACCACGGGAGGGAAGATCTACTACCTGGCGGGGGCGTATATCTTCCTCCTGGCCGCCGGGGCCGTAGCCATCGACGGGTGGCTGGCCGCCCGCGCAGGCCGGCTCCGGCGGCTGCTGCTGGCCACGGCGGTATGCACTGCGCTGGCCGTTCCGCTGGTGCTGTCGGTGCTGCCGCCCGGCGACGTGGGCTGGACCCAGAAGATCAACCCGGTGCTGGCCGAATCGGTGGGCTGGCCGCAACTGGCCGGCACGGTTCGCACCGTGTGGTTCTCGCTGCCGGCCGGGCAGCGGGCCAGCGCGGTGATCTTCGCGTCGAACTACGGTGAGGCCAGCGCGATCAACGTGCTGGGCCGGGGGACAGGGCTCCCGCAGGCGGTGAGCGGGCACAACACCTACTGGTGGTGGGGCCCGGGCAACCCGCGGGCGACCACCGTCGTGGCGGTCATGCCCGGGCCGGCCGACGGCGGCGGGGACGCCGCCTACCTCAGCCAGTTCTTCACCAGCGTGCGAGCCGTCGCCACGCTGTCCAACCCGTACGGCGTGCACAACCAGGAGTGGCACGGCCACGTATACGTGTGCACGGGCCCGCGCCACCCCTGGGGGGGATGTGGCCGCAGCTACGCCAGTACAGCTGACCCGCCAGGTCTCCGGTGTCGGCCGAGGACTGACTGCCGCGGCCGCGGTGGTGGTCGCGCTCGGCGCGGTGGCCGTCACCGGCTGGCGGGAGCACCGGCTGCACGCCACCCCCGTCTCCGCCCCGCGCCATCAGCCGCCTCCCGGGCCGGCCGCGGCGATCCGGTTCACCTCCGACCAGGGCATCATCCTGACCCGCCCCGGGGCGCGGTACCAGCACTGCCGGGTCTCCCGCCGGAGAAAGCACCCGGCCACCTGACCCAGCAGGTCCGCCAGCAGCGCGGACCGGGCCTGATCGGCTACATCCTGGTTCTAGAGAGTAACGGTCAGGCGGAGGGACGACCGCTGGTTGACTCGATCACGGCGTCGCGGATCGCGAACATGAAAGAGCTCCGGCCGCCGTCCTCAGGGCGCAGCGAAGTACGGATCCTGCTGGTCTTCGACCCGTGGCGGGCGGCGACCCTGCTGGTGGCCGGGGACAAGTCGGGGCAGTGGGACAAGTGGTACCGGACCGCGATCCCCCGTGCCGAGGAGTTGTACGACGATTATCTTGCCGAGCGCAGGAAGGAGATGTGCCCATGAGCAGCGTGTCGCGCTGGCGGGACTCCGGGCACCTGGAGCGTGCCGTTGAGACTGCCGGGGGCCAGGACGCCTTCGATGCGGCGGTTGCCGCGATGCTGGATGACGCCCGCGGCCGGCGGCTGGCGGAGATGCGCAAGCGGCGCGGGATGACTCAAGAGCAGGTCGCCGTCAGGATGGGTGTCTCGGTCGCGCGGGTGTCCCAGATCGAGAGCGGTGATGTCTCCACCCAGGATGTGCTGAGCCGGTTCGTCGCCGCCCTCGGCGGCACTCTCAAGCTCATCGCCGACTTCGGTGATGAGCAGCTCAAGCTGGCCTAATCGAGGACAACTTGTGTGGTTATCGCTTGCACTTCGGCCCAAGATTGCATTCGCAGGTGCGGCCACCATGGGCTCGTTGTTTTCGCCGGTCACGGTGACGCACCAGCGGATCGCGGGCCCGCCGATCATGCGCCCGGCCAGGTCGCGAGCGGCATGGGCCGTGATCGGCCCGTAGCCGTCCAGCTCACCCGGTCCCTGGGCGAGGTTGAGCAAAGTGGCTAGCGGCACGGTCAGGCTGACCCCGCCGCGGAGGTGGCCCGGCGGCAGTCGGACGGCAGCCGGACGGCAGCTGGCTGTGGGCCGTTGACCAGCCCCGGACCGCCACCGGCGATGGCGGGATCAGCTACCCGGCGATCAGCGGGGATCGGCCACCGGAGATCAGCCGCCGGTCTTCCAGGACTCGCCCGTTATGCGCTCATACACGTCTATGTAGCGGGCGCGGGTGGCTTCGACGATACCGGCGGGAATGGGCGGCCCCGGCGGCGTGCGATTCCAGTCCAGCGTGGCCGACCAGTCCCGCAGGAATTGTTTGTCCAGGGCATGCTGCGGTCGGCCCGGTTCCCACGATGACGTCGGCCAGAAGCGGGAGGAGTCGGGGGTGAGAACCTCGTCGGCGAGGACCAGGGAGCCATCCGCCGCGCGGCCGAATTCCAGTTTGGTGTCCGCGATGATGACGCCGCGTTCGGCCGCGAGATCGGCGCCCCGTCGGTAGATGTCGAGCGTGACCCGCCGCAACGCGGCGGCCGTTTCCGTCCCTACCTCGGCGGCGGTTTCCGCGTAGCTGAGCGGCTCGTCATGCCCGGTGGCCGCCTTGGTCGTGGGCGTGAAGACGGCCGCGGGCAGCTTCGTGCCCTCCGTCAGGCCGGCCGGCAAAGCGACCCCCGAAATCGCCCCCGATGCCCGGTAGGACGCAAGCCCGAGACCGGCCAGGTAACCCCGCGCGATGCATTCCACCGGGATCATCTCGAGCCGGCGGCACCGGATGGCGCGCCCAGCCCATTCGGCCGGCACGTCGGACGCCGAGATGACGTGGTTCGGGACGATGTCCGCCAGCCGCCCGAACCACCACAGGGACAGCTGGGTGAGGATCTTGCCCTTGTCCGGGATCGGAGTCGGCAGGACCACGTCGTAGACGCTCACCCGGTCGGAGGCAACGAGGATGATGTCATCACCATCCGCATACAGATCGCGGACCTTGCCCGAATGCACAAGCTCCACGAACTCTCCCGGATAACGGCGGAAGGCGGGCGCAGATCACGCCCCCCGCGAAGTTTAGCGATCTCCGGCGTACCATCAGGGCCATGGCAGCGGAGGGCGGTTCGATGCCCGGCTTTGGAGCAAGGTACCTGGAAGCGAAGTATCTGCAGGTACAGACGACGACCGATTCACGCGCCGAGGCGATGGAGCTGGCCCGGGTGGCGGTCGAGTCCAGGCTCGCCGCGGTCGCCCAGGTGTCGGGCCCCATGACCAGCACGTACTGGTGGGATGACGGTGTCGAGCGGGCCGAGGAATGGCTCGTCATGCTCAAACTTCCGGCTGACCGGTACGAAGAACTGGCCGCCCTGCTCACCGAACGGCACAGCTACGACGAACCGGAGATCGTCGCCACCCCCATCGTCCGGGGGGCCGACACTTACCTGACCTGGATCACGGAGGAAACCCGGCCCCGTTCGGCGCGGGGCGCCAGCAACTGACATCCCGCCGCCTTGCCTAGCTGACGTCCGGCGGCACGTTCCAGGACAGGATGACCGGCATGCCGTGCTCGCTGCCCAGGCTGGAGACGGTGCCGGTGTCCAGCCGGAACAGCCGCCCCCCCGACGCGTCGAGCTGAAGCCAGCGGGCGGTCAGGATCCGCAGAAAATGGGCGTGCGCCACCAGGGCCACATTGCCCTGCGGGAGCAGCGGCCCCACCCGGGCCAGCACGCGGTCGGCGCGCACGCCAACTTCTTCGACGGTCTCACCAGGGTGCTCGGCATCTCCGGGGATCACCCCGTCACGCCACAGATACCACCCCGGCCGCTCCGCCCGGATCTCCTGCGTCGTCCGGCCCTCATAACCGCCGTAATCCCATTCCCACATGTCCAGGTCGGGCGTGGCGCCAGAGATGCCGGCCAGTGACGCGGTGCGCTCGGCGCGCTGCGCCGGGCTGGTGAACGTGGCGGTGATACTCAGCTTGGCCAGCGCCGGGGCCAGCGCCCCGGCGGCGGCTTCGCCCTGCTGCGTCAGCGGAACGTCCGTCCGCCCGGTGTGCCGGCCCGCGCGGCTCCATTCCGTCTCGCCGTGCCGGAGCAGGATCAGGTTTCCCATGCACACCATCTTCGGTTACGCCACCCGGGCCGCGCGCCGGGGGATCGATTGCCACGGGACTCCCGGCAGATATTCTTGACCGGGCCGCCCGCCGGTGCTTATCTGAGAAAATTTTCTTAACGGTTAACATTGCCGCCGTGCAGGCTTCGTCCCGTCAGCCCGGGAGGTCGTGCGCCAGTGCGATCGCCGCGGACCACGGGGCAGCGATCACGACCTACCATCTCACCCGGCTGGACATGGACGTGGAGGCCAGTTTCCTGACAAAACGGCCGGGATCGGCGCGGCCAGGTGGACGATGGGTGCGGATAATCGTCTTAACCGGCTTACGGATTAGCCCATACGATCGGGTCATGGCGGTACCGACGGGGGACGGATCCGAATGCAAGCCGTACCTTCCGTCACCTGAAGGTCACCCTGAGCCGTTCCCCCAGCCGGAAGGCCCGTCTGCCGAGACGGAACCGCCGCCCGGGGCCGCCGGCCCGCCCGGGGCCGCCGGCCCGCCCGGCTGGCCGTCCGGGCCGTCCGGGCCGGCCGGGCCGCCTGGCTCGCCCGATGGGCCGGCCCCCGCCATGCCGCCGCGCCGGCGCCGCTGGGTCGTGAGCCTGGGCATCGCCGTCGCCGCGGCGATCTGCCTGGCCGCCGCGTTCGGCGCGGGCATCCGGGCGCACGCCGAGCTGACCCGCAAGCCCACCGCATCGGAACTGTCCACCGCGGCCGCCCTCGAAATCGCGAGCCGCTGGCAGCGCTGGCCCGCGGGCCAGATCTTCCCGGCGCACCTGGCCTTCATCTCCGACCTGCTGACCCAGGAAACGGCAGGGCGGGCCGGGATCGCGCCCGGCGACGGCTGCGCGGCGGGCCTCGACATCCCGGTCGCCGTCACGGCCCGCCGCTACGGCTGCCGGGCGGCGCTGCGGGCCAGCTACGTCGATCAGCTCGGTGGCATCGTCTACACCATCGGGGTGCTCGCATTCCCCGGCCCGCGCGCGGCGCTGGGGTTCACCCTCCACAACGATCCCGGCCGCAGCCCGGTGACCGGCCTGCACGCGCTGGCGTTCTCGGGCACTTCCGCGGCGGCGTTCACCGACGCGGCGCGGCAGGCGGCATCCGCCCGCCAGGACGGCCCGTACGTGATCCTCACCGTGTCCGGCTACGTTGACGGCCGCTCGGCCGCCGCGACCGGCGAGAGCCGGGCCACGGTCTTCAGCCCCGCATCCCAGCTCGCGGCCGAGGTCGGCATGCCGCTGACCCAGCCGGTGACGGTCCGCTGCGCCACCCCGGAGTGGTCGTGCTGACCGCTCTGGCCAGCGGGGCCGCGATCGCCGCGATGGCCGTCCTGCCATCGCACCCGGCCAGCCCCGGAGCCGCGCCGTCCCTGGGTGCCGCGCCGTCCTCGCACGGCGGGGTGGCCGGCGCCGGGCGCGCCGCCGCCGCGGTGCCCGGTGTCCGCGCCGCCGAGCAGGCGCAGCTCAACGCGATCGGCGCGGCCGCGGTGTGGCGGGTCACCCGGGGCAGCGGTGTCACGGTCGGCGTGCTGGACTCGGGCGCCGATCCGTCCGTCCCCGACCTGTCCGGGTCGGTGATCACCGGCCCGGACGAGACGATGGGCGCCGACCCGCCCGGTTACCAGCCACCGCACCTGCACGGAACCTACATCGCCTCGCTCATCGCGGCGCACGGCAGCGGGCCCGCCGACGCGGCGGGGGTGATCGGCGTCGCGCCCGCCGCCCGGATCCTGTCGGTCCGGGTCATCCCCGACGAGCAGGAACCCGGGTTCGCCGTGTACAACGACCGGTCGACCTTCGACACTGCGATCGGTGACGGCATCCGGTACGCCGTCAGCCACGGCGCCGGGGTCATCAACCTGTCGCTCGGCGGCCAGACACCGATCCGGAACCTGCGGACCGCCGTGGCCTACGCCATCGCGCACAACGTGGTCGTCGTCGCGGCGGCCGGCAACGACGCCGGCACCGGGAGCGGGTTCACGCCCTACAGTTACCCGGCGTCCTTCCCGGGCGTCGTCTCGGTCGCGGCGGTCGACGCCAGCGGCCACCGCGCGCTCTTCTCCGACCGGAACGCCTCCGTGGTGATCTCGGCGCCGGGGATCAACATCATCGGCGCCGGGCCGGGGGGCAGTTACCTGGAGGGCAGCGGAACCAGCCCGGCCGCAGCCTTCGTCGCGGGCGTGGCGGCGCTGATCCGGTCCCGGTACCCCCGGCTGGACCCGGCGCAGGTCGGACAGGCGATGATCTCCTCGGCCAGCGGCCGGCCGGCCGGCGGCTACAGCCCGGACACCGGGTCCGGGGAAGTGGACGCGCCCGCGGCGCTGGCGGCCGCGGCCCGGCTGGCCGCGCAGACCCCGCAGACCGGCCTGGCAGCCGGGGCGCATTTCGGCCGCGTGCCCGGCCCGATCCAGGTCGTTCACCGCGACGAGCGGCGGATCGCCGGCTTCGGGGCAGCCGGGGCCGCGCTCGCCCTCGCCGGCCTGGCCCTGCTGGCCTGGCTGACCGCCCGGATCCGGCGCCGGGGCGCGGGCCACAGTGAGCTACAAGAGCTTCCGCAATCTGAATAGGTCACGCACGCCGGCCTGAACCTTGACCCGGCCGGTGAGCCACGCCCGCGGGAAGGACCCGAGATCGTCGGACAGTTCCTGGACCACATCGCTGGTGGCGGTGAGCTGTACGTCGGCCGGCGGCTCGGCCGGGCCGGCCTCGTGCACCGGGTCTGCGCCATGCGGGCCGAACCGGGTCACGAACGTGACATCCAGGTCGGTCACGCGGCAGGAGAACGACCGGCCATTGAAGAAAGCGTCGCGGTCTTTGGGGTCCAGCTCTGCGAGCCGCCCCGTCAGCTTCTCAAACGCCTTACGGCATTCTTCGGCTGTCGCCATCGCGGCTTCACTCCCAGGATCGTGCGGACAGGTAGCGTGCAACGGAGGTTAGCGCACATGAGGCGCGACAATGGTGCGAGGGGAAACGGCAGATGACCGAGGAGGATACGACGGCAGGCCCGTGGCCGGAAGCGGACAGCACCCCCGGGGCAGGCGATGGCAGCGGGGCCGGCGATGGCGGCGGGACCGGCGATGCCCGGGTGGATGCGGCGGTGGCGCGGCTTCGTGACCTGGCGGACGCACCGCTCGATGAGCACCCGGCCATCCTCGGGCAGGTCCACGACCGGCTGCGCGCGGTGCTCGGCGAACTCGGCCCGGATGGTTCGGGCGGCGCAAGCGGTCCTGGCGCCCCGGGCGGTTCCGGCCCGGGCGGTCCCGGCGGATCCGGCGGCCCGGGCGGCGGTTCCGGCACGGCATGACGGGACGAACCGCGCGCCGGAGCCCGCGGGCCCGGCTCGACGCCGAACTGGTCCGGCGCGGCCTGGCCCGGTCACGCGACCAGGCGGCCGAGCTGATCGCGGCGGGCCGGGTCACGGTGCACGGTGAGACGGCCGCGAAGGCCGCCACCCAGGTGACCCGCGACGCGCCGATCATCGTCACCGGTGACGACACGGACCCCGGATACGTCTCCCGCGGCGGCCATAAGCTGGCCGGCGCGCTGGCCGCCTTCCCCGGCCTCGCCGTGGCCGGGCGCGCCTGCCTGGACGCCGGCGCGTCCACCGGCGGGTTCACCGACGTGCTGCTGCGCGCGGGGGCCGCGCACGTCACCACGGCCGACGTCGGGTACGGCCAGCTGGCCTGGCCGCTGCGGACCGATGCGCGGGTGACGGTACTGGACCGGGTCAACGTCCGGTCGCTGCGGCCCGAGCAGGTCGCGACCCCGGATGGCCGCCTGCCGGACCTGGTCGTCGCGGACCTGTCGTTCATCTCCCTGGCGCTCGTGCTGCCCGCGCTGGCCGGCTGCGCGGACGCGGGTGCGGATTTCGTCCTGCTGGTCAAGCCGCAGTTCGAAGTGGGCAGGGGCCGGGTAGGCGCGGGCGGGGTGGTGCGCGATGCTGGATCCCGGGCCGGCGCCGTCGCGTCCGTGGCCCGGGCCGCTGCCGCCCTGGGCCTCGGCGTGAGCGGGATGGCGGCCAGCCCGCTGCCGGGACCGGCCGGCAACGTGGAGTACTTCGTCTGGCTGCGTCGCGGGGCCCCGCCGCTGGACGATGAGGAACTGCGGCGAGTGATCGCCGAGGGCCCGCAATGACCGCGTGCAGGCAGGGATGACGGAACGAAGGACGAAACACCACCATGGGCGCAGTGAACGTCACGGGCGACCGGCGGACGGCTCTGGTCGTGGCGCACACGGGGCGGAAAGATTCGCTGCAGAGCGCCCGTAACGTCGTTGAGCGGCTGATCGCGGCCGGCCTGGACGTGCGTGTCCTCGTGCCCGAGGCCGCCGACATCGACTCCGCGCACGCGCGGGAGGTGCCCGCCGGGCCGCGCGCCGCCGAGGGAGCGGAGATCGTCATCGTGGTCGGCGGGGACGGCACGCTGCTGCGCGCCGCCGAGCTGGCCCGTCCCGCCGGTGCGCCGCTTCTCGGCGTCAACCTCGGCCACGTCGGCTTCCTCGCCGAGGCGGAGCCGGACGGCCTGGCAGATACCGTCGACCGCGTCGTCGCGCGTCATTTCGTGGTCGAGGAACGGATGACGATCGACGTGACCGTGCAGCAGGACGGTGCGCAGCTCGCGGCGACGTGGGCGCTGAACGAGGCGACGGTCGAGAAGGTGGCCCGGGAGCGGATGCTCGAAGTGGTCACCGAGGTCGACGGCCGGCCGCTGTCCCGCTGGGGCTGCGACGGCGTCGTGTGCGCCACCCCGACCGGATCGACGGCGTACGCGTTCTCGGCGGGCGGCCCGGTGGTGTGGCCGGAGGTCGAGGCCCTGCTCATGGTGCCGATCAGCGCGCATGCCCTGTTCGCCCGGCCGATGGTCGTCTCGCCCCGGTCGGTGCTCGCGGTGGAGGTCATCGCCGGCCTGGGCCGTGCGCCCGCGCCCGCCACGCCCCACGTGCTGGCCGAACCCGCCGGCGCGGCGTCGGCCGGTGCCGTCATGTGGTGTGATGGCCGCCGTAGGGTCGACCTAGAACCCGGCGCGCGGGTGGAGGTCCGGCGTGGCGCGCTCCCGGTGCTGCTGGCCCGGCTGCACGGCGCCGAGGGCGCGGCGGCCGGCGGCGAGGGCGGCGCCCCGTTCACCGACCGGCTCGTGGCCAAGTTCGGCCTGCCCGTAGCGGGCTGGCGAGGAGGCCGGCTGAGCGGCAGGCCCCATGCGGTGCGGGACGGCAAAGAGGAGACGGCTGACGGCCATGCTTGAGGAAGTCCGGATCACGGGGCTCGGGGTCATCGACGACGCGGTGCTCGAGCTGTCCCCGGGGTTCACCGTGGTGACCGGAGAGACCGGGGCCGGCAAGACCATGGTCGTGACCGGCCTGGGCCTGTTGTTCGGCGGGCGCGCGGACCCGGCGCGCGTCCGGCCCGGAGCCCAGCGCGCCGTGGTCGAGGGGCGGCTGCAGATCGAGCCGGACGGCCAGGTGGCCAAGCAGGTCGGCGAGGCGGGTGGCGAGCTGGACGACGACGGCGCGGCGCTGGTGCTCAGCCGCTCGGTGTCGGCCGAGGGCCGGTCGCGCGCGCACGCCGGGGGCCGTTCGGTTCCGGTGTCGCTGCTCACCTATCTCGCCGATGACCTGGTCGCCGTGCACGGGCAGGCCGGCCAGCAGCAGCTTTTGCGGCCGGGGCGGCAGCGGCACGCACTGGACGCCTACGCCGGGCCCGAGCTGGCGCACGTCCGGGGCGACTATCAGCGGATCTATCAGCGGCACCGGCAGATCCGGGCGGAGCTGGCCGAGCTGACCCGGCTGGCCCGCGAGCGGATCGCCGAGGCGGGCGACCTGCGCCGGGCGCTGGAGGAGATCGACGCTCTCGACCCGGCGGCGGGGGAGGACGCGGAGCTGCTCGCCGAGGAGGAACGGCTGGGCCACGCGGAAGCCCTGCGCGCCGCGGCCGCCGCCGCGCACGAGGCCCTGCAGGGCGACCCTTCCGCCGCGGCGGCCTACGACCGCCCGGACGCGGTAACGCTGGTCGGCGGGGCGCGGCAGGAGCTGGCGGCGGTGCGCCAGCACGACCCGGCGCTGGCCGACCTGGCCGACCGGCTGAACGAGGCGTTCTACATGCTGGCCGACGTCGCGGGGGAATTGGCCTCCTACACCGAGGCGCTGGACGCCGACCCGGCCCGGCTCGCCGCCGTGCAGGAGCGGCGCGCCGCGCTGGCCCGGCTGGTCCGCGCCTACGGCAGCCGCGCGGCCGCCGGGACCGCCGCCCGGCCCCATGTGGCGCCCGCCGACGGGATCGGTGACCTGGCCGCCGTGCTCACCTGGACCAAGGTCGCCGCGGCCCGGCTCAGCGAGCTGGAAGGCGACGACGAGCGGATCGCCGGGCTGGCGGAACAGGAGGCGCAGCTGGCCGCGCGCGTGGCGGAGCTGGCTGCGGACCTGACCGCGCTGCGCCAGGGCGCGTCGGAACGCTTCGCCCGGGATGTCACCGCGGAGCTGACGGCATTGGCCATGCCGCACGCCCGGCTCGCCGTGGTGCTCCGCCCGCTGGACGAGCCGGGCCCCAACGGTGCCGAGGACGTGGAGATCAGGCTGGCCGCGCACCCGGGCGCCCCGCCGCTGCCGCTCGCCAAGGGCGCCTCCGGCGGCGAGCTGTCCCGGGTCATGCTCGCGATCGAGGTGGTGTTCGCCGGCGCCGACCCGGTACCGACGTTCGTGTTCGACGAGGTGGACGCGGGGGTGGGCGGGAAGGCCGCGGTGGAGATCGGCCGCCGGCTGGCCCGGCTGGCCCGGCTGGCCCAGGTGATCGTGGTGACCCACCTGCCGCAGGTCGCCGCGTTCGCCGACAACCACCTGGTGGTGACCAAGGCCGGCGACGGCCTCGTCACGAGCAGCGGCGTGACCCGGCTGGACCGGCCCAGCCGCGTCCGCGAGCTGTCCCGGATGCTGGCCGGGCTGGAGAACTCCGAGTTCGGCCGCGCCCACGCCGAGGAGCTGCTGGCCATGGCGGCCGGCGAACGCGGGTACCGGTAACCACGCCGGCGCCGCGGACACGAGCATCGCGCGGTGGCCCGGCCCGCTCGCGCGCGGCACCCGCATTGCTGCACCGCGGTGACCGGGAACCTTGTCAGCAGTGCGTGCCGCTAACTGCGAGGATCCTTGACATAGGTGCCGCGGCCCTGGACGCTGACGACCAGGCCACGTTCGCGTAGCTCCTTCATGGCGCGGCGGATCGTCAGGTACGCCACGCCCCATTCGGCCGCCATGGTGCGCTCCGCGGGCAGCCGGTGACCCGGCTGCCACGATCCGTCCTCGATGTGGGCCGTCACGTAGTTCACGATCTGCACGTATATCGGCACGGGGCCCTCGTGCACGATATCGGGGCCTTGATCATCCACGAGAACTAACCGTAGGGCACCGCTGACCTGCGACTATGCATGTAATGCTTTACATGGGAATGTATATCAAACTAAGATAGACCGCGATCCGGCGTCACCTCCCTCGTCAGATTGGTCATCCACACATGCCAACAGGAGTTCGCCGCGCACCGAAGGCCGCCGCCGTTCCGGTGGGGTGCGGGGGATGACATGAGCGAACAGAATCTGCACATCTTCAGCGACATCGAAGCACTCCAGGCCGATTTCCCGGGCTTCGTGATCTGGGGCGAGACCATCCATGGCCGGTGCACCTACATCGCGCAGTCGGTCGATGGCGGAACCGATCCCTGGGTGATCACCTCCGGCAACCTGAACCGGCTTCGGGCGCGGCTGGAGGAACCGCGCCCGCCGGACGCGTAAGGAGCCCGCAGACCCCGCCAGCCCCAGCGGCCCCAGCGGCTCTAGTCCGTTCCCGGGCCGAGCGTAGGACGCTATGGTGCGGGCTATCCGTGATGGTGAGGGTCTTGAGCGGGAAACAGAGGGGCGGCCGCTTGCACTATCTGGACGGGGGTGTCAGTTTGCTGTTAAGGGTTCGCGGGGCGCGGCGGGCCACCGTCCTGGGAGACGAGGGGCATGTCATGGGCATCCGCCAGTTCCGCACCACCACGGCCGCCGAGGCCAGGCGCTCCCTGGCGCACTGGGTGGCCGTGCCGGAACCGCAGGTCACCCAGCCGGCCGGGCAGCAGGATCTGCGCACCGCCGCCATCGCGCCACCGGGCCGCATGGCAGAACCCCCGGCCCAGGCCCAGGCGCTGGCCCGGGCCAGCGGCGGCCGGCTCGGCAGGGCTGGCGCGGCCCTGCTGCAGTTGCAGCGGTGCTACGGCAACCGCTGCGTGCAACAGGTGATCAGCGCTGCCCGCGAGGCGACCGACCCATCCGCGGTCCCGGCGCCGCAGGCCAAGCTGGTGATCGGC
>Ga0335078_10004491_pt1 | contig 20672 bp, 14 predicted proteins | sample Lox_Sample_32_FD_206711 | JGI IMG/M metagenome (GOLD analysis project Ga0335078, IMG submission 206711) | Soil microbial communities from Loxahatchee National Wildlife Refuge, Florida, United States - Lox_Sample_3.2 | ecosystem: Environmental > Terrestrial > Soil > Wetlands | place: USA... | reverse complement strand
CTGCGGGTCGGCACGCCGTACTCGCGGATGCGCTCGATGATCATCCGGGCCCCGAAGGCCGTCGCCTCGATGAGCGCCCGGTAGATTTGCGCGCGCGTGGTCTGCAGGGTGCAGCCGACCAAGAGCCCCGTCAGCCGGGGGTCGACCAGGATCGTCCGGTTGCCGTTGTGCCAGTCGAGCGCGAGGAGCCCGCTCTGGCCGGGCCCCTGGCGGGAGGCCTCGGCGCTCAGGCGCGCGTGCAGCGCGCCGTCGCCGCCGCAGACCGTGTCGACCCACCAGTTGAAGATGTCGCCGACCGCCGACTGGCCCGCCTCGATCGCATGGTAGCCCGGCAGGATCGAGCCCGGCACGATCCCGCAGATGCCCGGGATGTCGGGGACCCTCCCGCGCGGCGGGACCAGGGCGCAGTCGCACGTGGAGGTGCCGATGACCTTGACGAGCGTGCCGACGCGGATGCCGCAGCCGATCGAGCCGTAGTGGACGTCGAACTCGCCGATCGCGATCGGGATGCCGGCGGGAAGCCCGAGGCGGCGCGCCCATCCGGGGCAGAGGGAGCCCGCGGCGGTCCCGGCGTCGAACGCGCGCGCGTACAGGCGGTCGCGCAGGCGGGCGAGCCTGGGGTCGAGCGCGCGCAGGAAGCGCTTGTCCGGCAGGCCGCCCCACTCGTCGCTGTAGAGCGCCTTGTGGCCCGCGGCGCAGACCCCGCGCACGACCCGCAGGGGGTCGTCGACCCCGGCGAGGACCGAGGGTATCCAGTCCGCCAGCTCGACCCAGGAGTGCGCGCCGGCGAAGACGCCGGGCGCCACGTTGAGGCAGTGCCAGATCTTCGACCAGAACCACTCCGACGAGTACCGGTTCCCGCACTTCGCGATGTATTCGGGGCGCATCCTGGCCGCCGTCTCGGTGATCCGGGCCGCCTCGCGCCAGCTCGTGTGGTCCTTCCACAGCCAGCACTGGGCCGAGAGGTTGCGCCGCCATCTCCTCGCAAGCGCGAGCGGGCGGTTGCGGCGGTCGACCGGGATGGGGCTCGACCCGGTCGTGTCGACCCCGATCCCCACGATCCGCGCGGCCGAGAAGCCGCGCGCGCGCCGCGCGGCGCCAAGCGCCCCCCGCACGCACGCCTCGAGCGCGGCCAGGTGGTCGCCGGGGTGCTGACGCGCCAGGTGGGCGTCTGCCGGGTCGAGAAGGACACCCTGGCGCCCGCTCCTGTAGCCGACGACGCAGCCGCCCAGTTCCGCGCCGTCCCTGCAGCGCACGACGAGCGCGCGCGCCGAGTTGGTTCCGAAGTCGATGCCGAGGGTGAACGCCATGGGTGGAGAGGGGGCGCCGGTCCAAGCCTGTCAAACGTCCGCGCCAAGACGATCCTGTATTGACTGGACGGTCAAGTGAACCGAACGTCGCTGCGGAAGGCACGGTTATTCTCGCCTCGGCCCGCTGCCCCCGCCCATGACCCCGCTTCCCCCCCTGGCTATGGCTCCGGCGTCCCATTCCACGCTCACCGGGCTCGACTGGCTGGCGATCGCCGTCTACTTCGGCCTCCTGCTCGGCGTCGTCACCTGGGTGGTCCGCAGGAGCAAGGACACCGCCGCCGACTACTTCCTGGCCGGGCGCAACCTGGGCTGGTGGATCATCGGGGCCTCGATCTTCGCCTCCAACATAGGCTCGGAGCACATCGTCGGCCTGGCCGGGTCGGGGGCCACCGACGGCGTGGCGCTCGCGCACTACGAGCTCCACGCGTGGTGCCTGCTCGTGCTGGCCTGGGTCTTCGTGCCGTTCTATTCGCGCTCGCTGGTGTTCACCATGCCCGAGTTCCTCGAGCGGCGCTTCAGCACGCCCTCGCGCTACGTCCTGTCGATCGTCTCGATGATCACGTTCGTCGTCTCGAAGATCGCGGTCGGGATATTCGCCGGGGGCGTCGTGTTCGCGACGCTCCTGCCCGAGATGCACGTCCGGATCGGTGCGGTGGAGATGAACAGCTTCTGGGTCGGCTCGGTGGCGGTCATCATCCTCACCGGCCTCTACACCATGCTGGGGGGGATGCGGGCGGTGGTCTACAACGACGCCGTCCAGGTCACGGTCCTCATCAGCGGCTCGGCGCTCCTGACCTTCTACGGGCTGCACCGGCTCGGCGGCTGGGGGGAGCTGCGCCACTACTGCGGCTCGGAAATGCTCAACCTCTGGCGCCCGATCACGCCCCCCGGGGTTCACGCGACGTGGGCCCCGGTGCTCGAGACGAACGCCTCCGGGGCGATCGTGAGGCAGGCGTGGTACTTCAACGGAAACTTCCCGTGGCCGGGCATGCTCATCTGCGCCCCGATCATCGGGCTCTGGTACTGGTGCACGGACCAGTACATCGTGCAGCGCGCCCTCGGCGCGCCCGACCAGAGGACGGCCAGGCGCGGGAGCATCTTCGCCGCCTTCCTCAAGCTCTTCCCGGTCTACCTCTTCATCATCCCGGGCCTCATCTGCTTCGCCCTGGCCAAGAGCGGGAAGATCCCCGAGCTCGGCGGGATCGTGGGCGCCGACGGTAAGCCCGTGCCGGCCGAGGCGCAGGCCGCCTTCCCGCTGATGGTGAAGTACCTGCTGCCGGCGGGGCTGCGGGGGATCGTCGTCGCGGGGCTGCTTTCCGCGCTGATGGGCTCGCTCGCCGGCGTGTTCAACGCCTGCTCGACCCTGTTCACGGTGGACCTGTACGAGAAGCTCCGGCCCAAGGCCTCGCAGCACGAGATCGTGCGCATGGGGCGCATCGCGACCGCGGTCATGGTGCTGATCGCGCTCGCCTGGATCCCCGTCATCCAGGGGGCCCACGGGCTGTACGGCTACCTGCAGACGGTCCAGGGCTACCTGGCGCCGCCGATATTCGTCGTGTTCTTCTTCGGCGTGTTCTGGAAGCGGCTCAACGCCCAGGGATGCCTCTGGGCGATGCTCGTGGGCTTCGTGATCGGGGTGTTCCGCATGCTGGTGGACACGCCGGTGACCATGAAGCTCCCCGGCTTCGAGCACGGCTACGCGCCGGGCTCGTTCCTGTGGGTCCTCAACAACATCAATTTCCAGTACTTCAGCGTCCTGATCACGGTCGTCTCGGCCGTCGTCATGGTCGCCGTGAGCTACGCGACATCGGCTCCCGACTACCCGCGGATCGTCGGCCTCACCTTCGAGACGGCCACCGACGCGGACCGCGCCCTGACCCGCTCGAGCTGGGAGAAGAAGGACGTCCTGTTCTCGGCCGTCATCCTGGCCTGCATCCTGGGCGCCTACATCTACTTCTCGGGCTGACGCCCCCGGGCGTTCGCCGGCGCGGCCCCAGATGACCCCGATCCCCATGAATGCACGATTGACCCTGCGGGCCGGCGCGCTCGCCCTGGCGTTCCTCGCGGCGGCCTCCGCGCAACCCGCGGCGGCGCCCGCCGGCGTGGCGAAGGAGGCGTTCGGGCGCGCGGGCGGCCGAGACGTGGACCTCTACGTGCTCACGAACTCGCGGGGCATGGTCGCGAAGGTCACGACCTACGGCGCGACGCTCACCGAGCTCGACGTGCCCGACCGGGGCGGAAGGCTCGGCGACGTCGTCCTCGGCTTCGACGGGCTGGGCGGCTACCTCGCCAAGGAGCCGTTCTTCGGGGCGACGGTCGGGCGCGTCGGCAACCGCATCGCGAAGGGGCGCTTCAGCCTGGGCGGCAGGACCTACCAGCTCGCCACCAACGACGGCCCGAACCACCTGCACGGGGGCATCCGCGGCTTCGACAAGGTCGTGTGGGACGCCGTGGTCGCCGCCGCGGCGCAGGGCCCCGCGGTCAGGTTCACCTACCTGAGCCGCGACGGCGAGGAGGGCTACCCGGGGAACTGCCGCGTGAGCGTCGTGTACACGCTCACGGACGCCGGCGAGCTGCGGCTCGACTACACCGTCACGACGGACCGCGACACGCCCGTCAACGTGACCAACCACAGCTACTTCAACTTGGCGGGCGCCGGGAGCGGCGACATCCTAGGCCATGAGCTCCAGCTTGACGCCGACCGGTACACCCCGGTCGACGCGACGCTGATCCCGACGGGCGCGCTCGCGCCGGTGGCGGGCACGCCGATGGACTTCCGGAAACCGACGCGCATCGGCGAGCACCTTCGTCAGGTCGGAGGGAACCCCGAGGGCTACGACCACAACTTCGTGGTCAACCGGGCAGGGGCCGGGCTCGCCCCCGTCGCGACCGTGTACGAGCCGACGACCGGGCGGGTGATGGAGGTCCTGAGCACGGAGCCCGGCGTCCAGTTCTACACGGGCAACTTCCTCGACGGGACGATCACCGGCAAGGGGGGCGTCGTCTACCGGCAGCACGCGGCGTTCTGCCTCGAGACCCAGCATTTCCCGGACTCGGTGAACCACCCCAACTTCCCGTCGTACGTCCTCAGGGCGGGCGACACCTACCGATCGACCACCGTCTACCGCTTCAGCGCCCGGTGAGCGGCGCGCCCCGGCACACGCGAATCCCCCTTCATCATGAGCACACGCACCCAACGAGTCCTTGTGGCATCCCTTGCGCTGACCCTCGGGTTGGCGCTGCGGCCCGCGGTCGCGGCCGACGCCGGGTCCCGGGAGAGGCTCCTCATGGACTCGGGCTGGAGCTTCCACCTGGGCAACAGCTGGGGGAGCGGCCAGAGCCTGCAGAAGGCGGGGGAGGGGACGGGCCCGGCCAGCGTCTCGCAGAGCGTGGCGAGCTGGCGCCGGGTCGACCTGCCGCACGACTGGGCGATCGAGCTGCCCTTCGACCCGATGGCCGACGGCTCCCACGGGTTCCGGGCCGTGGGGGAGGCCTTCCCGCAGAACAGCACCAGCTGGTACCGCCGGTCGTTCGACCTGTCGGCGGCCGACGCCGGCAAGAGGATCTGGATCGAATTCGACGGCGTCTACCGCGACACCACCGTGTTCGTGAACGGGTGGTTCGTGGCCCACAACGAGAGCGGCTACAGCGGCTTCCGCTGCGACATCACGGACGTGGCCAACTGCGGCGGCAAGAACGTGGTCGCGGTCAGGGTCGACGCCTCCCAGCCCGAGGGATGGTTCTATGAGGGCGCGGGCATCTACCGGCACGTCTGGCTCGTGAAGACCGCGCCGCTGGCCGTCGCGCCCGACGGCGTGTTCGTCTACAGCCGCTTCAAGGACAACGTCCCGGCGGCCACCGACGAGGTGCACATGGAGGCGCGCCTCCTGAACAGCCTCAACGCGGCCTCGGACGCGACGGTCACGTGGGAGATCCTTGCGCCGGGCGGGGCCGCGGTCGCCACCGCGACGCGCTCGGGTCGCGTGGAGGCCCGGGCGAGGCTCGACGTCGAGCAGCAGGCCGAGGTCCGTGCGCCGCAGCTCTGGTCGCCGGACGCGCCGGTCCTCTACACGCTCGTCACGACCGTCGCGAGCGGGGGCCGGACGGTCGACCGGGTGGAGACGCCCTTCGGCATCCGCACCGTCGGCTTCGACCCCGACCGGGGCTTCCTGCTCAACGGGAAGCCGTACCGGCTCAACGGCACCTCCAACCACCAGGACCACGCGGGCGTCGGCTCGGCCCTGCCCGACGGCCTCCAGTACTTCCGCATCGCGCGGCTCAAGGAGATGGGCTGCAACGCGTACCGCACGGCGCACAACCCCCCGACCCCCGAGCTGCTGGAGGCGTGCGACCGGCTCGGCATGCTCGTGATGGACGAGAACCGGCTGATCGGCAGCGACGCGCAGCATCTGGACCGCCTGGAGCGCCAGATCCGGCGCGACCGCAACCACCCGAGCGTGGCCATCTGGTCCATGGGCAACGAGGAGTTCGCGACGGAGAAGACCCCGGCGGGCGGCCGCGTCGTCGCCACCATGCAGGCCCTGACCAAGCGGCTCGACCCGTCGCGGCCCGTGACGTTCAACGCCGACCTGGGCGACGTGTACTCGGGGATCGACGAGGTCATCGAGGTGCGCGGCTGGAGCTACCACGTCGGCCCCGCCATGGACGCCTACCACCGCGAGCACCCGCGCCAGCCCAACGTCGGCAGCGAGCAGGGCAGCACGGTCGGCACCCGCGGGATCTACGCGAACGACCCCGTGCGCGGCTACGTGAGCGCCTACGACGACAACGCCCCCGAGTGGGCGCAGACGGCCGAGACCTGGGTAAGCTACTTCGCCACGCGCCCCTGGCTGTCGGGGGGCTTCGTCTGGACCGGCTTCGACTACCGGGGCGAGCCGACGCCGTACGGCTGGCCGTGCATCAATTCGCACTTCGGGATCATGGACACCTGCGGCTTCCCGAAGGACAACTACTGGTACTACCAGTCGTGGTGGACCGACCGGCCCGTGCTCCACCTCATGCCGCACTGGAACTGGCCGGGCAGGGAGGGGCAGGCGATCGACGTGCGGGCGCTCAGCAACTGCGACGAGGTCGAGCTGTTCCTGAACGGCGCGAGCCTCGGCCGCCAGGTGATGAAGCCGCAGTCCGTGCTCCGGTGGAAGGTGCCGTACGCCCCGGGGGTCGTCTCCGCCCGGGGCTTCAAGGGCGGGCGCCTGGCCGCCGAGGCAAAGCTCGAGACCACCGGCGCGCCGGCGGCGGTGCACCTCAAGGCCGACCGCCCGTCGATCGACGCGGACGGGGAGGACGTTGCCGTCGTCACGGTCTCCGTCACCGATTCCCAGGGGCGCGTCATGCCCGTCGCCGGCAATGAGGTCGCCTTCGAGCTCGAGGGCCCCGGCCGGATCATCGGGGTGGGCAACGGCGACCCCAGCTGCCACGAGCCCGACAAGTTCTGGGCCGTGGGCGGGAGCCGCAGCGTCCCGGTGGGCGGCTGGCGCTGGAAGAAGGTGGCCGACCCGTACGCCGAGCACCTGCCCGAGGTGGCGGCCCAGTTTGACGACTCCGCCTGGGAGGCGACCGACGTGGGCGCCGACGCGGGCTCGCTCGGCTTGAGGGAGAGGGCCGTCTACCGCTGCCGCTTCGCCGTGGCCGCGGCCGACCTCGAGGCCCCGGGGGTCGAGCTCGCGTTCGGCAGGATCGACGCGGGCATCGCCGTCTTTGTCAACGGCCAGGAGGTCGGCCCCACGGGCGACCCCGTCGCGCCCTCGGTCTACGACGTCAAGGCCCTGCTTCATCCGGGCGAGAACGTCGTCGCCGTGACCACGGCCAACTACGGTCCGGGGCACGCGGGCCTGAGCAAGGGCGTGGCGCTGCGCCTGCAGGAGGAGCCGCCGGCGGTCCACTGGCGCCGCAGCGTGTTCAACGGGCTGGCCCAGGTGATCGTGCAGGCCTCCCGCGAGCCGGGAGCGCTCCGGCTCACGGCGCGCGGCGACGGGCTTGAGCCCGGCTCGCTCGTCCTGCAGGCCCGCCCGGCGCCCGCGCGCCCCTCGGTGCCCTGAGCGGCCGCCCGGCCGCGCGGGCCCCTCTCCCATGAACCCCCTGAACGCCCTGGAGGCGCGGGTGCTCGGCTCGCTCGTCGAGAAGGACATCACCACGCCGGACTACTACCCGATGACGCTCAATGCGCTGACCCATGCCTGCAACCAGGCGACGAACCGGGACCCCGTGACGTCGTTCTCGGAGGCGGAGGTCGTGCGCGGGCTCGACGCGCTGCGCGAGAAGAGGCTGGCCTTCATGTTCCAGGGCGCGGATAGCCGCGCCCCCAAGTACGGCCACCGCTTCCTGGAATCGTTCGGCCTCGGGCGGCCCGAGGCGGCCGCCCTGTGCGTCCTGCTGCTGCGCGGGCCCCAGACCGCCGGCGAGATCCGCGGCAGGACGGGCCGAATGCACGCCTTCGCCGGCCTCGAGGAGGTCGCGGCGGTCCTCGACGCGCTGGCGGCGCGGGCGCCCGAACCGCTCGTCGCCCGGCTTCCCCGCCGGGCGGGATTCAAGGAGCAGCGCTATGCGCATCTCCTTTCCGGCGACCTGGCCGCGCCGGGGCCGGAGCCGGAACCGGCGCCGGCGGCCGGGCGCCCCGAGGAGGGGCGGCTGGAGCGGCTCGAGGCGGAGGCGGCCGCCCTGCGCGCGGAGGTCGACGAGCTCAAGCGCCAGGTCGGCGAACTCAGGCGGCCGGCCGGCTGACGCCCGCGGGCGCGCCGCGCTCAGCGGCCCCGCTTGCCCCGCCCGAGCGTCGCGATCACGCGGGCGACCCGCCGCGCCCGGGTCGCCTTGCGCCGCGCGGACTCGACCCACCGGACGTACGACCTTCGGCAGGCGTGCGGGAGCGCGCGAAAGGCCCGCCGCGCCTCGGGCCGGCGCGCAAGCGCGCGCCTCAGGTCGGCCGGGACGGCGAAGGTGCGCGGGCGCAGGTCCTCCTCGACGACCACGTCGACCGAGTCGCCGGGCCCCTTGCCGAGCCTGTCGCGGATGCGCTTGAGGACGAGGAGCACATGGGACGGCCCGCCCATGTGCACGAGCGAGCCCCGGTACGGCTCCCCGTCCATCGTGACCTTGACCGGGACGCGCCGCCTGCCGAAGGCGAGCTCCACGTCGAAGGGCACGGAGACGAACACGCCCGCCTCCGCGCTCTCGAGCACCGAGCTGAAGCGCTGGACCGGGCCCCGGCCCTTGGCGCGTCGCCCGCCGGGGCCGGCCGGCTGGGGGGCGTCGAGGGGGGCAAAGGGCGAGCGCGTCTCGTCGCCCGGGAGGACGGCCGTCGGCCTCTGGGGCGTCGGGGTGGCCATGGGGTGGACGGGTCTTGTCGCTCGGTGGGAACGGCTGGCTGCGGACCGGGCCCATCGCGATGCGCGGCCGGCCGCCTCCGAAGCCGAAGGCAAAGGCATCGGGGGGCCCTAGGCAAGGCTCCACATGGCGCCCGCCGCGCCGGCTCAACCGAGGGCCTGCTCCAGGTCGCCGATGAGATCGCCGGGCTCCTCGATGCCGACGGACAGGCGCAGGAGATCCGCGGGCGTCGCGCTCTGCGGGCCCTCGACGCCCGCCCGGTGCTCGACCAGGCTCTCGACGCCGCCGAGGGACGTGGCGCGCTTCCAGACGCGCAGCCGGCCGATGCAGGCGAGCGCGCCGGCGGCCCCCCCCTTCACCCGGAAGGCGAGCACGCCGCCGAACCCGCCGCTCATCTGGCGCGCCGCGACCGCGTGCCCCGGGAAATCCGGCAGCCCCGGGTAGAGGACCGCCTCGAGGCGGGGATGGCCGCGGAAATGCTCGGCGATCCTCTGCGCGCCGCGGCTCTGGGCCTCGACCCGGACGAAGAGCGTGCGCATCCCGCGCAGCAGGAGCCACGCCTCGAACGGGCCGAGGACGGTGCCGGCCTGCGCGCGGACCGCCTTGATCCGCTGCCAGGCGTCGTCGACGACCCCGGTCGTCACCGAGCCGGCGACGAGGTCGGAATGGCCGTTCAGGTACTTCGTGGCCGAGTGCATCACGAGGTCCGCGCCGAGGGCGAGCGGCCGCGTGTGGACGGGCGTCGCGAACGTCGAGTCGACGGCGAGGCGCGCCCCGGCGCCGTGCGCGATCTCGGCGAGCGCGGCGATGTCGGTCACGGCGAGGGTGGGGTTGGCCGGCGTCTCGATCCAGACGAGCCTCGTCTCGCCGGGGCGCACGGCCGCGGCCGCGCGCGCGGGCTCCGTCATGTCCACGGACTCGATCCTCAGGCCCCAGTCCGCGGCCCAGCCGACCAGCCAGCTGCGCAGCGCCCAGTAGATGACGCTGGGCACGAGGACGTGGTCGCCCGGGCGCAGCGCGAGAAAGACCGCCGTCGCGGCGCTCATGCCCGAGCTGAAGACCGCCGTCGCGGCCCCGCCTTCGAGGCGGCTCAGGAGCGCCTCGGGCGGCTCGTATCCCGGGTTGTCCGCCCGCGAGTACAGCCGGCCCGCGAGAAGGCGGTTGTCGGGGCCGCGCTCATAGGTGGTGGCCGGCTGGATCGGCGGCACGAATGCCCCGGTCGCCGGGTCGAGGAAGCCGAGCGCCTGGGCGGCGGCGGTGGGCGGCTTCGCGGATTCGGGCAGGCTCATCGCCTTCGAGCAAACGCCGCGCCCGGCAAAAGGCAATCCGGGCGGGCCCGTCGCGGCGGGTCAGACGCGGATGAAGGCGGCGATCGCCCCGTCGGACCTGAGGGCGGCCAGCTCCTCCGGGCCCGGGCGCTGGGGCTTGTCGCGCTCGGAGCGCACCAGGCACAGGAAGCCCAGGGGCTCGTCGGAGGTTGCGCGGAACTGGTGCCACGTGCGCGGCGGCACGCGCACGAGGTCGTTGGCCGCCAGCGCGTGGACGTCTCGGCCCACGAGGGCCTGGCCCCGCCCGCGCAGGACCATGACCGAGTGGACGTGCTCGTGGCGCTCGAGGGTCGAGTGCCCGCCCGGGGCGATCTCGAAGTAGCGCAGCTGGACGCCGTCGGGGCCGCGCTCGTCGAAGAGCACCTGGCGGGTGATGCTCCTGAAATGGCTGCCCGCCTCCTCCTTGTAGGCGAGGACGGGGATTTCCTGCCAGCGGAACGGCTCGGTCTGCGGTGTGTGTGTCTTGTGGCTCACGGGGTGTAGGGGAAGTCGTGCACGGCCGCGACGAACTGGCGCGCGCGGGCGAGGAGGGTCCGCGCGTCGGGTGACTCGAGCAGGCTGCCGCCGATGAGGAGCATCGCATCGGCGCCGTAGGACCCGAGGACGGCAGCGGTGTTCTCCATCCGGATGCCGCCCGCCGGCACCGGAAGGGCCGGCGCGATCGCGGCGTCGGGTTCGCGCAGCGCCCGGGCGATGCCGGAGCACACCTCGGGCCCGTAGCTGAAGCGGCCGCCGGTGTTGGGGTAGATGACGGCGTCGGCGCCGAAGAGCGGGAACAGGCGCCCGAGGAGCGCCAGGGGGGAGATGCGCTGGGCGCCCCCGAAGGCGGGATGGGCGAGCACCGGCCGCCCGAGGTCGCCCACGAGCTCGTTGAAGAAGGGCAGGCCGATGAGCATGGGCGAGACCATCACGGCCTCGGCGCCGAGCTCGTCCGCCTCCCGGGCCTGGCGCAGCACGGCCGCCGGCGGTCCGATCAGGTTGGGCACGTACAGCGCCCGCCTCCCGGTGGCCTCGGCCGCCTCGGCGGTCGCCGCGAGGCACGCGCGGACGCGCTCGGCGAACGGGCAGCGGGGATGGTCCGCCAGGCCGTGGTCGTCCTTGACGACGTCGAGGCCCGCCAGCGCCAGCGTGCGGCAGAGCGAGGCCGCCTCGCCGACCGAAAGGCCCATCGGCTTGAGGGCGGAGGCCGCGAGGGCCCGGCCGCGGACGCCGGTGAGCTGGCGCAGGCCCGCGGTGCCGAACCGGGGCCCGCGGAGCTTGCGCACCAGTGGGGCGGGGACGCGCACGTCCTCGAGCTCTACGTCGGCCTGGAGCGAGCAGTTGCCGAAGAGGACGTTCAGGAGCTGCGCCGGGTCGCCCGCGGCGGCCTCCGCCGGCTGGGCGAGCGCGACCAGGAACTCGCCGGCGCCCACCGGCTCCGCCGCGATCACCCGGCCGACGAAGTGCTCGCGCACGTGGGCCGTGCGCAGCGCCGTCCGGCTCATCTCGACGGTCTGCTCGAGCAGGAGGGCCTCGATCCGCGCGTCGAGGCCCGCCGGGTCGGTGCGCAGGCGGTAGACCACCTCGATTTCGTCCTCAGCCATCGGGGTCCACGCTACACGGCGGGCGCGCCGCCGGAAGCAGAAAGCGCGGCCGGCGGCCCACTCAATATCTTTGCCTTGTCGGCGGAAGCCCTTTCGCTAGGCGGCTGTGAGGCCCGCACCCGATCCCCACCGCTTTGGATTCGAGACGCGGATGGTGCACGCCGGGCACATCCCGGACGCGGTGACGGGGGCCCGCGCCGCGCCGATCTACCAGACGACCTCGTTCGTCTTCGACGACGCCGAGCAGGCGGCGCAGCTCTTCGAGCTCAGGCAGTACGGCAACATCTACACGCGCATCAGCAACCCCACGACGGCGGTGTTCGAGGAGCGCATCGCCTCGCTCGAGGGCGCGACGGGGGCCGTGGCGACGGCCAGCGGCATGGCGGCGCAGCTCGTCGTGTTCCTCACGCTCCTGCAGCCGGGCGACGAGATCGTGGCCTCGTCGCAGCTCTACGGCGGCTCGATCACCCAGTTCGTCCACACGCTGAGGAAGTTCTCGATCGGCGTGCGCTTCGTGAGCCCGTCGGACTTCGCGGAATGGGAGGCGGCGATCACGCCGAAGACCCGGGCGCTCTACGGCGAGACGATCGGCAACCCCCGGGGGGCCATCCTCGACATCGGGCGGCTCGCCGGGCTCGCCGACTCGCGGGGCATCCCCCTGATCGTCGACAACACGATGGCGACCCCGGCGCTCTGCCGGCCGATCGAGCACGGGGCGACGCTCCTCGTGCATTCCGCCACGAAGTTCATCGGGGGGCACGGGACCTCCATAGGCGGCGTGGTGCTCGACTCCGGCAGGTTCGACTTCAGCGGCTTCCCGAGCATCGCCGCGCCCTCGCCCGCCTACCACGACCTGAGGTTCCACGACACGTTCGGCCACTACGGCTTCCTCATGAAGGCCCGGGCCGAGACCCTGCGCGACACGGGGGCGTGCCTGTCGCCGTTCAACGCCTTCCTGCTGATCCAGGGCCTTGAGACGCTCTCGCTGCGCATGGAGCGCCAGACGGCGAGCGCCCTGCGGGTTGCCCGGCACCTCGAGGCGCATCCCAGCGTGGCCTGGGTCGCGTACGCCGGGCTGCCGAGCCATCCCGACCACGCCCTGGCGAAGAAATACCTGCCGAAGGGGCCGGGCGCCGTCTTCTCCTTCGGCCTGAAGGCGCGCCCCGGCGAGGACGCGCGCGCGACCGGCAAGAGGTTCATCGAGGGGCTCCAGCTCTTCTCGCACCTCGCAAACATCGGCGACGTCCGCAGCCTCGTGATCCACCCGGCCTCGACCACCCACCAGCAGCTGAGCGTCGAGGACCTGGCGAAGGGCGGGGTCGGCCCCGAGCTCATCCGGCTGTCGATAGGCCTAGAAAACGTGGAGGACCTCCTATGGGACCTGGACCAGGCGATGCTTGCGCTGTCACGCTGAATTCAGCGCTCACGCCCGGGCAGCAGCGCCTGTACCAGGACCCCCTGGTCATCCAGCGGCTCCTGAGGGAGATGCGCACGATCGCGGTCGTCGGACTGTCGACGGACCCGCAGCGCGCGAGCTGGTTTGTCGCCAACTACCTCAAGCACGAGGGCTACAAAGTCATCCCCGTCAACCCCAAGGCGCCGTCCATCCTCGGCGAGCGGGCGTTCCCGGACCTCGCGAGCATCCCGGAGCCGGTGGACCTTGTGGACGTGTTCCGCCCGGCGGCCGAGTGCCTCGCCATCGCGAGGCAGGCCGTGGCCATCAAGGCCAAGGCGCTCTGGCTGCAGCTCAGGCTGGTCAACCTCGAGGCGGCGCAGCTCGCGGCGGACAACGGCCTGGCCGTGGTGATGGACCGGTGCGTCAAGATGGAGCACGGCCGCTACAGCGGCCGGCTCCACTGGGCGGGCATGAACACCGAGATCATCAGCGCCCGCAAGGCCAGGGCCTGACGGGGCGCGGGCGCCGGCTGATCATTCCCATGAAGCCCATACCCGCACTCACGATCGCGGCACTGGCCGCGTTCCTCCTCCTGGCCCGCGCGGGCGCCGACACCCCAGCCCAGGCGACCGCCGCCCTGCAGGGCGACGCCGCCCGGCCCGCGTACGCGCAGCACTGGCTCCGGAGCGAGCTCTACTTCGCCATCGGGCCGGTCGAGGTGCCCGACGGCGGCGTCGGCGAGATGAAGTGGCGCGCGTTCCTGGACAAGGAGGTCACGCCGCGCTTCCGCGACGGGTTCACGGTCCTCGACGCCTACGGCCAGTGGTGGGGAAGGGGACGGGACGCGCCGAGCCGCCTGCGCTCGAAGGTGCTCGTCATCCTGCACGAGGACACGCCGGCCAACCGCCAGGCGGTCGACGCGATCCGCCTCGCCTGGAAGGGCGCGACTCACGCCCAGTCGGTGCTCCTGGCCACCGGACCGGTCGACGTGTCGTTCTGACTATGCCCTGCACCGTCTTTCCCACCCGCCTGGGCGCCTGCGGCATCGCCTGGAGCGACGCCGGCCTGACGCGCGTCCTGCTGCCAGGCGAGGGGGAGCCCCAGACCGCGGAGGGCCTCGCTCGCCACTGCGGGACGCCGGCGGGCGAGCCCCCGGAGTGGGTCAACCGCGTGATCGCCAAGGTGCAGCGCCACCTCGAGGGCGGGCTGCGCGACTTCACCGGGACGCCGCTTGACCGGTCGTGCGCAAGTGACTTCCAAATGGCCGTTTATGCCAGGACACAGGCTGTCAAGCCCGGCGCCACGACAAGCTACGGCGAGATCGCCCGCAGCCTGGACTTGGGCACCGAGGCCGCCCGGGCGGTCGGCATGGCGCTGGCCGCGAACCCGTGGCCGCTCATCGTGCCGTGCCACCGCGTGCTGTCGAGCGGAGGCAAGATGACGGGATTCTCGGCTCCGGGCGGCGTGCGCACGAAGGCCCGCCTGCTCGCCCTCGAGGGCGCCGAGCTCCTGTCGGAGTGACCCCGGGCGGCAGCCGCCCGCGGCGCGCGCCCGACCGCTCCTCTCGGGAGGCGCGCCGTTCCTCCCGATGCAGCTTGCCGCGCGCGCTGCGAAGGCTAGGAAGCCGGCATGCGTTTAATCCCCACGGCCCTAGCGGCCTCGATCCTCGGGCTCGCGGCGGCGTCGGCCGACCTGCCGCCGGCGCCCCCGACCCCCAAGAAACCCGTCGTCGACGTCTACCACGGCGTCAAGGTCGTCGACGACTACCAATGGCTGGAGGACTCGAGCTCGCCGGCCGTCACCCAGTGGAGCGACGCCCAGAACGCCCGCGCCCGGAGGTACCTCGACACGCTGCCCCACCGGGCGGAGATCGGCGCGCGCGTCGACCGGCTGATCCGCTCGAGCTCGATCTCGTACGCCGTCGTCGTCCGGCGCGGCGGGCGCCTCTTCGCCTTCAAGACCGATCCGAAGCTCCAGCAGCCGATGATCGTGACGCTCGCGTCCGCCGACGACATCGGCTCCGAGCGCATGATCGTCGACCCGAACGCCCTCGACCCGAAGGGCGGCACCGAGATCGACTGGTTCGTCGTGTCGCTCGACGGCGGCACGATCGCCGTGTCGCTCTCCAAGGGGGGCAGCGAGGCCGGCGACCTGCACCTGTACAATGTCGCGACCGCCCGCGAGACGGGCGAGGTCATCCCGGGCGTCCAGAAGGGGACCGCGGGCGGGAGCGCCGCGTTCTCCCCCGACGGCCGCGGGTTCTGGTACACGCGCTATCCGCGCGGGAGCGAGCGGGCGCCCGAGGACGCGGGCTTCTACCAGCAGGTGTGGTACCACCGGATCGGCACCCGGACGGAGGCCGACACCTACGAGCTCGGCAGGGACCTGCCGAAAATCGCCGAGATAGCCCTGGAGACCAAGGAGGACGGGAGCTGGGTCGTCGCCGAGGTGAAGAACGGCGACGGCGGGGAGGTGGCCTTTTACCTGAGGCCCGCGGCGCCGGGGTCCCCCTGGACGCAGCTCTCGGGCTTCGCGGACCGGGTCGTGCGCTATGCGTTCGGCCGGGACGACGCGATCTATCTGATGTCGAGGATGGGCTCGCCCAAGGGCCGGATCCTGCGGGTCGCGCTCGGCTCGGCGCCGTCGCTTTCGGGCGCGGTCGAGATCGTGAAGGAGTCCGACGGGTCGATTGAAAGCTTCCTGCCGACGGCGACGCGTCTCTACGTCGACGACCTCCTCGGCGGGCCGTCCCGGGTGCGCGCGTTCGACCTCGCGGGCGCGCGGCTGGCGGACGTGCCGGTGCCGCCCATCTCGTCGGTGGACGCGATGGTCGCCCTCGGCGGCGACAACATCCTGCTGCTCAACGGCAGCTACCTCGAGCTGCCCGCGTGGCTCGAGTTCGCACCGGCCGCGGGGACCTGCCGCAAGACCGCGCTCGTGCGCACCTCGCTCGCGGACTACTCCGACTGCGAGGTTGTCCGGGAGTTCGCGAAGTCCAAGGACGGCACGATGGTGCCCCTCGACATCATCAGGAAGACGTCGACGCGCCTCGACGGGAACAACCCGACCATCCTGTACGGGTACGGGGGCTACGGCATCAGCATGACGCCGGAGTTCTCGACGTCGCGCCGGGTCTGGCTGGAGCAGGGCGGGGTGTACGTCATGGCGATCCTGCGCGGCGGCGCCGAGTACGGCGACCAGTGGCACGTGGCCGGGAACCTGACGAGGAAACAGAACGTCTTCGACGACTTCTACGCGTGCGCCCGGTGGCTGATCGACCACAAGTACACGGTGCCGGGGAGGCTCGCGATTTTCGGCGAGAGCAACGGGGGGCTGCTGATGGGCGCCGCGCTGACGCAGCATCCGGAGCTGTACCGCGCGGTCGTGAGCCGGGTTGGGATCTACGACAGCCTGCGCTCCGAGCTGACCACGAACGGCGAGTTCAACACGACGGAATTCGGCTCGGTCAAGGACCCGGAGCAGTTCAAGGCGCTCCTGGCCTACTCGCCGTACCACCGCGTGGAGGACGGCGTGAAGTATCCGGCGATCCTGCTCACGACGGGCGCCAACGACCCGCGGGTCGATCCCTGGCACTCCCGGAAGTTCTGCGCACGGCTGCAGGCGGCCACGGCGTCGGCGTACCCGATCCTCCTTCGAACAAGCCGATCAGCCGGCCATGGCATGGGTGACTCGCTGGACGAGATCATCTCGGAGCGCACCGACATCTATGCGTTCCTGCTCCACGAGCTCGGCGTGGAGTACAAGCCGGTGCCGTAGGCGGGCCCGGGCCCCGATTCCTGGCCGGTCCAGCGGACTGCGCCCGGGGGACTAGGTCCCGGGCTTCGGCTCGGCGGCCGGCGCCGGCGACTTGGGCGCGGACGCGGCCTCCAGCGGGCCGCCCTTGGGCCCGGGGCTCTGCTGGATGTCGGGCATGCTCTCGTAGATGGCGACCGAGCGCGCGCTGTCGCTCCAGAGCGGAAGGTCGTGGCCGCGCTCGCTGACGGCCTGGTCGATGCGCACGCGGCAGTACGCCTCCTTGACATGGCTCATGGAGCAGTTGATCGCGCCGTAGGCCAGCGCCTCGACGGTAAGGCCCAGTTCGCCCGCCCTGCGTTTGATGGCGGCCAGCTCCTCGTGTTCGACATGGATTTTGATGACCGGCATGGTGAGATCCTTTCTTGTTGAGGCACAAGGTAGGGTGAAACGGCCGCCCTGTCGGCGCATCTCTTGGCTTTTCTTCCCTCGATTTTGCCCACGCCGGGCCTATTGCGCGACGTTGACCGTGAAGTTAACCGCGCCCGCGCCCCGGGGCCCGTCGTAGCGGAGCTGGGCGGTCCAGTCGCCCCCCATCTCGGGAGTGACCTTGATGCGGTAGCGGCCGTTCCCTTCTGGAGTCACGGTGCTGCCGGAGTGCATGACCATGCCGGGCATATTCATGTCGAGCTCGAACTTCACGGCGCCCACGTCGGCCGGCGCGCCGTCCGCGGCGTCATGGAACTCGACCAGGACGACATTGTCGGCGAGGCGGAGCTGGCCCTTGGCGTGGTAGAAATCGACCCTCAGCCCGTTCACGGTGCGGCTCTCGAAACGCACCCCTTCGGGTCCCTTGCCCGCGGGCGCGGGCCGGTGCAGCCCGTAGAAGGCGCCTCCCGCGGCCAACGACAAGGCGGCTAGCGTCACAAGCCAGCGCAGGCCGCGCTGTCGGGCACGCGCCGCCACGGGTGCCCCGTCGCCGCCGGCGGACGGCGGCAGCTCGCGCCGGCGCCAGATGACGTAGATGGCCGGGTACAGAATGAGCTCGAGGACCGCGGAGGTGACGACGCCCCCGATCATCGGGGCGGCGATGCGCTTCATCACGTCGGCTCCGGCCGGGGGGGTGGGCGACCACATGATCGGCAGGAGGCCGAACAGGATCGCGCAGACGGTCATGATCTTAGGGCGGATCCGCTGGACGGCTCCCTCGAGCACGGCCGCTTGCAGGTCCGCCCCGGTCCTCATCCTGCCTGCGGCCGCGAACCGGTCCCAGGCCTGGTCGAGGTAGAGCAGCATGACGACGCCGGTCTCCGCGTCGAGGCCCGCCAGGGCGATCAACCCCACCCACACGGCGACGCTCAGGTTGTAGTCGAGCAGGTAGAGCAGCCAGAAGGCGCCCACGAGCGAGAACGGCACGGCGAGCAGCACGATCGCGGTGCGCGCCACGGACCTCGTGTTCATGAAGATGAGCACGAAGATCACGAGGAGGGTGAACGGGATCACGACCGCCAGGCGCCTTTCGGCGCTCTTCAGGTACTCGAACTGGCCGGCCCACTGGATGTAGCAGCCGGGCCGGAAGGTCACGCGCTCGTTGATTCGCGCGGTCGCGGCCTGAACGTACCGCTCGATGTCGCTGCTCGTGGCGTCGACGAACACGAAGCCGACAAGCTGGCCGTTCTCGGTGCGGATGGACGGCGGGCCCGTGCGGAAGCCCACGTCCGCGAGCGCGGAGATCGGCACCTGGGCCCCCGTCGGCGTCGCGACCAGGACCCGCTTGAGCGCGTCCAGGTCCTCGCGGAAGTCCCGGGCGTACCGGACGCTGATTGGATACCGGTCGCGGCCCTCCACGGTGGTGGCGACCGTCTTGCCACCGATCCCGGACTCGATGATGTCGCCGACGTCCCCGACCGTGAGCCCGTAGCGGGCCGCGGCCGCGCGGTTCACGGCGAGGTCGAGGAAATAGCCGCCCGTGGTGCGTTCGGCGAAGACGCTGCGGGTCTGCGGGAAGTCCGCCAGCGCCTTCTCGATCTGGACGCCGACGTCCTGGATTGAAGCCAGGTCCGGTCCGAACACCTTCACGCCGAGGATGCTGCGGAACCCGGTCGAGAGCATCTCAGTGCGGGTCTGGATCGGCATCCAGAAGATGTTGGCCATGCCGGGCATCGTCAGCTTCCCGTTGAGCTCGGCGACGATCGCCTCCCACGTGACGCCGGGCCGCCAGAGCTCATGCGGCTTGAGCGTGATCACGGTCTCAAACATCGAGAGGGGCGCGGGGTCGGTCGGGGTCTCGGCCTGCCCGGCCTTGCCGAACACGGTCTCGACCTCGGGGACCTCCCGGATGAGCCGGTCCTGGAGCTGCAGGACCCGCGTGGCCTCCGCGATCGAGATGCCCGGGATCGCGGTCGGCATGAAGAGGATCGCCCCCTCGTTGAGCGGCGGCATGAACTCGCTGCCCAGGCGGCGGAACGGGACGACGGTGGCGGCGAGGATGCCGGCGGCGACGAGGATCGTCGGCCAGCGGAACCGCAGCGCGAACGCGGCGACCGGCTGGTAGAGCCAGATGAGCAGGCGGTTGACCGGGTTGCGCGCCTCCGGCGCCATCCTGCCGCGCACGAGGAGCACCATGAGCACGGGCACGAGCGTGACGCCGAGCACGGCCGCGAAGAACATCGAGAACGTCTTGGTGAACGCGAGCGGCCTGAAGAGGCGCCCCTCCTCGCCGCCGAGCGAGAACACCGGGACGAAGCTGACGGTGATCACGAGCAGCGAGAAGAAGAGCGGGCGGCCCACGCTGCGCGCGGCGGCGACAACGACGGCGGCGCGCTCCGGGCCGGTCGGCTCGCGGCCGTGCTCGGTGCGGAAATGGTCGAGGTGCTTGTGGGCGTTCTCGACCATGATGATCGCCGCGTCGACCATGGCGCCGATCGCGATCGCGATGCCCCCGAGCGACATGATGTTCGACGTGAGGCCGAGGCCGTGCATCGGCAGGAACGCGAGCACGATCGCGATGGGAAGCGTGATGATGGCGACAAGGGCCGAGCGGACGTGCCATAGGAACACGACGCAGACGAGCGCCACCACGAGGCACTCCTCGAAAAGCTTCTCCCGGAGCGTGGCGACCGAGTTGCGGATCAGCCCGCTGCGGTCGTACGTCGTCACCACCCGCACGCCGGGCGGCAGCGAGGGCTCGATCTCGCGGAGCTTGCGCTTGACCCCGTCGATCACGTCAAGGGCGTTCTCGCCCGTGCGCATTACGACGATCCCGCCGACCACCTCGCCCTTGCCGTCCAGCTCGGCGATCCCGCGCCGCAGGTCGGGGCCGAGGTGCACGCTGCCGACGTTTCTCACGTAGACGGGCGTGCCGTTCTCGACCTTGAGGGGGATGTCGCCGATGTCGTCGACGCTCCTAATGTAGCCGCGTCCGCGCACGAAGTACTCCGTCGAGCCGACCTCGAAAACCTTGCCCCCGACGTCGTTGTTCGACACGCGGATCCGGTCGACCACGTCCCGGAGGGCGATCCCGTGGGCGACCAGTTTGTCGGGGTCGAGGTCCACCTGGTACTGCTTCACGAAGCCGCCCACCGGGGCCACCTCGGCGACGCCCTTGACCGACTCGAGCGCGTAGCGCAGGTGCCAGTCCTGCAGGCTGCGCAGGTCGGACAGGCTGTTCCTCCCGGTGTCGTCGACCAGGGCGTACTCGAACACCCACCCGACGCCCGTGGCGTCGGGGCCGATCACGGGGTTCACGCCGTCAGGGAGGGCGCCCCGAGCGGAATTGAGGTACTCGATGACGCGCGAGCGCGCCCAATAGATGTCGGTGCCGTCATCGAAGATCAGATACACGAAGGACTTACCAAACATGGACTCGCCGCGCACGAACTTGACGTGCGGGGCCGCGATGAAGCGCGCCGAGATGGGATAGGTGATCTGGTCCTCGACAAGGTCAGGCGAGCGCCCCTCC
>Ga0335078_10004490_pt1 | contig 20672 bp, 17 predicted proteins | sample Lox_Sample_32_FD_206711 | JGI IMG/M metagenome (GOLD analysis project Ga0335078, IMG submission 206711) | Soil microbial communities from Loxahatchee National Wildlife Refuge, Florida, United States - Lox_Sample_3.2 | ecosystem: Environmental > Terrestrial > Soil > Wetlands | place: USA... | reverse complement strand
GGTTTGAAACGCCGGGCGCGGTGCTTTCAGGCGGGGGTATCCAGGCCACGGGAAACTATCCGGGGAAAGCCCGCACCATCGACGAATTGCGCAGCGACATCGAAGCCGCGCTGCGCGTAGTTCCCGGCGAGCATCGCCTGAATCTGCACGCCAGCTATCTCGAAAACGGCGGCACGTTCGTGGACCGCGACGCCATCGAGCCGCAGCATTTTCAGGGCTGGATCGATTGGGCGAAGCACAATCGGCTCGGCCTGGATTTCAATCCGACCTATTTTTCACATCCCAAAGCCGCCGATGGGTTCACGCTGGCGCATGGCGATCCGGCGATCCGGGAATTCTGGATCGAGCACGGCATCCGCTGCCGGAAAATCGGGGCGGAGATGGGCCGCCAGCTCGGCACGGCCACGGTTACGAACGTCTGGATCCCGGACGGGTACAAAGATATTCCCATCGACCGCACGGCGCCACGCGAACGCCTGGCGGAATCGCTGGATCGCATTTTTCAAGAGCCGATCGATTCGCGGCTGCACCTCGACGCCGTGGAAGCGAAACTGTTCGGCATCGGCGCGGAGAGCTACACGGTGGGGTCGTTCGAGTTTTATATGGGATACGCGGTGGCGCGCGGCAAGTTGCTGACGCTCGACGCCGGTCATTTCCATCCCACAGAGAGGATTTCGGAAAAGATCTCTTCCGTGCTGATGTTCTGCCCCGGCCTGCTGCTGCACGTCAGCCGCCCGGTCCGCTGGGACAGCGATCACGTGGTGATTCTCGACGACGAGTTGCTGGCCATCGCCAGCGAGATCGTGCGCAGCGGGAAGACGGACCGGATTCACATCGGGCTGGATTACTTTGATGCTTCCATCAATCGCGTGGTGGCGTGGGTGATCGGAATGCGGAACATGATCAAGGCGCTGCTGGTGGCGCTTCTCGAGCCGACGGGGAAGCTGCGGGAAATCGAACGCGCCATGGATTTCACCCAGCGGCTGGCGCTGCTCGAGGAGCTGAAAAGCCTGCCCTGGCCGGCGGTCTGGGACTACTATTGCGTTCAAAAGAACGTGCCGGCGGGAATCGAGTGGCTGGCCGAAATCCGTCGGCACGAGAAAGCAGCGGGCGCGCGCGGTTGCGCTTGAATCGGCGGGGAGCCTGATGCCGGGGAGTTCGCGTCGTGATCGAGCCGCGGAGCTAAAAAAGCACCAATAGCGGCGTGCGGTGAAGGGGCCGCGACGGCAGCGGAGGCGTGTCAAAAGCCATAATCGGGCAAGAAAGACTAAATTTATCCAAAAATGTAGGCCTTTTGTCGGAATTGGACGTGCAAAGGGCTTGAATCGGATAAAAAGAGTCTTATAATCCTAATATGCAACTCACTAGAGCCGCCGACTATGCCGTCCGGGTGATGATTCACCTGGCCGGGTTGCCGCCTGAGACGCGTGCCAGCCGCGCCGAATTGGCAGCAGCGGCGGAATGTCCCGAACAGTTTCTCTCGAAAGTGCTCCAGAGCCTGACGCGGGCCGGCCTGGTGCTTTCTCATCGAGGGAACACCGGCGGATTTGAACTTCCCAATGTCCGCCGGGATGTCACCATGCTTGACGTGGTGGAGGCAGTCGAGGGTCCAATGAGGCTGAACATGTGTCTCAACTCGGATCGTGCCTGCGCCCGCCAGGAGTGGTGCCCCGCCCACGACGTCTGGGGCGGTGCGCAAGCCGCTCTGGTGCAAGTGCTGCGTGGCGCCACCATCAGGGAACTGGCCCGGCAGGCAGCCGCGCGGAAGCCGGCTTCCGCGCCTAGTACGCCCGAATGGAACTGACCTGGATCGCGGTGCTCGCCAGCCTCATGATGGCGGCCGCGGCGGCGTGTGTCTTTATTTTTGCAGTAAAGAAGGACTACTTTCGCAATATCGAGGACGCCAAGTACCAGGTCTTCTGGAGCGACCTGGACGAAGAACCGCCGCGCCCACCCGCGGCACAGGAGAAACCCAATGACGGTGGCTCCGCAAAGTCACGATAAACGAGTCGCTACCGCAGATTCCCAGATGCCCCGCCGGCGGCTGCTGGCATGGCTTTCGGGCTTCGGGCTGTTCGCCTCCGCGCTTTTGGCGGTGGTGTCGGATTGGCTGTTTTTCAAGCCGCGCGTGACCTACGGCCCGAACGCGCGGTTCGCCATCGGCAAGCCCGACGATTTTCCGCCCGGAACGCGCATCGCCCGCGACGTGGAGCGCGTGTGCATCGTGCGCGAGGGCAACAAACTGGCCGCCATCTCCACCACTTGCACGCACCTCGGATGCATCGTGGCGATCGCCGACACGGGTTTTGCCTGCCCCTGCCACGGCTCGCACTACGACCAGGACGGCAACGTCACCGGCGGTCCGGCGCCCAAGCCGCTCGCGTGGTTCCAGGTGTCGCTCGCGCCCAACGGCGACATCGTGATTGACAAGAATGCTCCGGTAGACCCGGGGACCTACTTGACGGTATGACACCCACGAAAGAACCGGCCGGCGCGCTCGCCACGCTGCGGGAGCTTCCACAGAACATCTGGAATTCGATCTTCCGCAATCCCGTGCCCTCTACGGATCTGGAGCGCTCGTCCACCAGCTTCACCAATTTTTTCCTCCACATTCATCCGGTCAAGGTCCACAAGAACACGCTGCGCCCGGCATACACCCTGGGGCTGGGGCTGATGGCGGTGTTTCTGTTCGTGATTCTGGCGGTCACCGGCGTCTTGCTGATGTTCTACTACGTCCCCTCCACCACGCAGGCATACGACCGCATGCTCGACCTGCGCGGCACGGTGGCGTTCGGCATTTTTCTGCGCAATATGCACCGCTGGTCGGCGCACGGCATGGTGGCCATCGTGTTCCTGCACATGTGCCGGGTGTTCTTCACCGGCGCCTACAAACGGCCGCGCGAATTCAACTGGGTTCTCGGCGTGATGCTGTTGCTGGTGACGCTCTTCCTGAGCTTCACCGGGTATCTGCTCCCCTGGGACCAGCTAGCCTTCTGGGCGATCACGGTGGGGACGTCGATTGCCGGCTACGCGCCGATTGCCGGGCAGCAGATCAAGTTCGTTCTGCTGGGCGACACCACCGTAGGGCAGGAAGCGCTGCTGCGATTCTACGTGCTGCACGTGGCGGTGCTGCCGGCGGTGCTGGTGCTGCTGATGGCCATCCATTTCTGGCGCATTCGCAAGGATGGCGGGCTCTCGAGGCCCGAGAAAGTACCGGCAAAGGCGCCCGATGCGGGGGTGGTGAAACTGAAAAAAGTCTATGGGCTGCAAGGGTTCGTGCGCGGGCCGTTCACCAAGCTGGACAACGTCCCGGACGATTCGGTATTTAGCTGGCCGAACCTGTTGGTGGCCGAACTGTTCGTGTTCGTGCTGACGATTTCGGCGGTGCTGGTTGTCTCGCTGCTCTTTAACGCGCCGCTCGAACAGCCGGTGAACGTGATGCATCCGCCCAACCCGGCGAAAGCGCCCTGGTACTTTCTGGGCTTGCAGGAGATGGTGAGCTACTCGGCGTTCTGGGGCGGCATTGGCATCCCGGGCCTGATGGTGACGCTGCTTTTGCTCGTTCCCTATATCGACCGCGGCACGGCGGGAGTGGGGCGCTGGTTCGCCAAGGAACGCCTGCTGGCCAATACCATTTTCCTGACGCTGGTGATTCTCAACGTGATCTTCATCGTCATCGGCACCTTCTTCCGCGGGCCGAACTGGAGCCTGGTATGGCCATTCTGAGCGGAGCGACTCTATGAGACTGGCACTGGCAGTTGCGAGCCTGGTGGTTCTGGTGGTGCACGGCGTGGTGTTCCGGAATCAGTTCTTCCACGAATGGGAGCGGCACCAGACAGCGTATATCGAGCAGGCGCGATCGCTGGCGAAAGGCGATCGCGAGCGCGCCGCACTGGACGCGCGCTCGCCGCGCATCGAACAGATTATCGTCTCGAGTTTCGGCGACACGCACGTGGACCGCTGCACCACCTGCCACCTGGCGGCCGACGATCCGCGCTTTGGGAATCACGCCGAGCCGCTCAAGGCGCATCCGTATTCCGCAGCGCTGGGCGACGTCGAGCGCAATGGGCAATGGGAGCGGCGGCATAAATTCGCCGATTTCGGCTGCACCGTCTGCCACGATGGCGAAGGGCGCGGGCTCGACACGTTTTACGCCCACGGCCAGGATGAATTCTGGCCCGGCCCGCTCACGGGCTACGTGACGCAGGGAAACTGGCGCAAGGATTTCTCGCCCCACCTGTTGGGGAAGGAATACATGGAAGCCAACTGCGCGCAGTGCCACACCGGGGAAGGTTTCGCGGGCACGCCGCACGTCAATCGCGGGCGCAAGCTGTTCTACGCCATGAATTGCTATGGCTGCCACAAGATCGACGGCATGAGCGAGGGCACGCTGGGGCCCGACCTGACGGAAGCCGGCAAGAAATTCAAGGTGGACTATCTCTGGGAATCGATCGTGGAGCCGCGCGCCAACCTCGATACGTCGTTCATGCCCAACTTCCATCTTCCGCCGGACGATGTGGAAGCGCTGGTGATCTTCCTGAAGAGCCGGCGCGGAGTAAATTTCGCCGAAACGTCGCTCGATCGCTACAAGGCACATGTGGCGAATGTCGCGGTGGTGATTCCGCCGGGAACCGCCGGCGAAAAAGCGGGTGAGCAACTGCTTGGCGACCGCGCCTGCACGGCGTGCCACAAACTCGGCGAGCGCGACGGTGGAATCGCGCCCGACCTGAGCTACGAAGGGCTGATCCGCGACGGCGAGTGGCTGAACGACCATTTCGCCAATCCGCGCTCGCGCGTGCCCGATTCCATCATGCCCGCGTTCCGTTTTCCGGCGGAGGATTTCCAGAGGCTGACGGCGTATCTGGAGACGCTGAAGACACCGCCGCCGTCCAGTTGGGATGCTCCAACGACTTTCGGCAATTTGTGCGCGCGCTGCCATGGCGAGCAGGGCGACGGGAACGGCAAAGTGGCCTGGTACATCGACCCCTCGCCGCGCGATTTCACCAAGCCGGGCTTCATGGCGTCGAAGCCGCGCGCCCGTTTCCTCGCTTCCATTCATGAAGGCGTGGGCGGAACGTCCATGCCGCCGTGGAAACGAATCCTGCAAGACGGACAGATCGCGGGAGTGCTCGACTACGTGATGCAGAACTTCGCCAAGGAGCCTTTCCGGGAGTTGAGGGCGCGCCATATCCCCGAGAAGAATCCGGTGGCGGGCGGTCCCTATTCCATCGCCCGCGGCGAGCAGGTCTTCCTCAAGCGCTGCACGGGGTGTCACGGGCGCAAGGCGGACGGCAAGGGGCCGAATTCGCTCGACATTTTCCCGCATCCGCGCAATTTCCGGAACCACTGGTTCGTGGAGAGCGTGCCGGACCAGCGGTTGTTCGAATCGATTGAATATGGCGTCCAGGGAACGGCCATGCAGTCCTGGATCGACACGCTCAGCACCAATGAGGTGGGGGATGTCATCAACTTCATCAGAAGTCTACAAACTACGCGTAAGTAACGAGTCCGTACAGGGCACCACCCACCATACGGACACGACGGCGAAGTGGTTCCTGGCGAGCGCCGTGAGCTACTTCTTCATCGTAGGGATCATCGCGCTGACCATCGCGGCGAAATTCTGCTGGCCGGAGCTGTTGGGGACGGTCCCTTACCTGACTTACGGCCGGCTGCGTCCGCTGCATGTCAACGGAATGCTATTCGGATGGCTGCTGGCCGCCGATATGGGCCTGGCCTACTACATCGTGCCGCGGCTGTGCGGCGTGAAACTGTGGAGCGAGAAACTCGGAGTGGCGACGGCGGCGATCTGGAATGCGATCGTGCTGGGCGTGGTGGTGGCGCTTCCGCTGGGCTTCAACCACGGGTTCGAATATGCGGAATTCCCGCTGCCGCTCGCGGTCCTGGTGGTGGTGGCGTGGGTGCTGTTCGGGCTCAACATCTTCATGACCATCGCCACGCGCAAATACCCGCAGATGTACGTCTCCATCTGGTACATCATGGGGACGATTCTGTGGACGGCGTTCGTATACCTGACGGGGAACTTTGCGGTGGACTTCACCACCGGCGTCAACCAGGCGAACCTGAACTGGATGTACATGCACAACGCGGTGGGCCTGATTTTCACGCCGATCGGGCTGGGCGTGGCGTACTACTTCATTCCGAAGGCGTCGAACACGCCGCTCTATAGCCATCGGCTATCGATGGTGGGATTCTGGGCGCTGGCGTTCGTGTACGTGTGGACCGGCGCGCATCACATGCTGCACGGGCCGATTTCGCAATGGCTGCAAACCATCGCCATTACGTTCTCGCTGATGCTGCTGATTCCGGTGTGGACGGTGGTCTACAACTTCTTCGCAACGATGAAAGGGCAATGGCAGCAACTCCGCGACAACGTCCCGCTGAAATTCCTGATGTCGGGGGTGGTGTTCTATTTACTGACCTGCTTTCAGGGGCCGATGCACAGCCTGCGCAGCGTGAACGCCATCGTCTCGAAGACCGACTGGATTCCCGGGCACGCCCACATGGCGGTGTTGGGCGCGTTTTCGTTCTTCGCCGTGGCGGGCACTTATTACGTGGTGCCGCGCATGTGGAACACCCGCCTGCACAGCGATGCGCTGGCCAACTGGAGCTTCTGGTTCATGATGATCGGCGGGCTGGGCTTTTTCGTGACGCTGTGGCTGGGCGGCTTCTGGCAGGGCTGGCAGTGGAACACCGCGACCATCCCATTCATCGATACCGTGGTGGCGCTCAAGCCGGTGTGGCTGGTGCGCTTCTTTTCCGGCTGCCTGATTTTCTGCGGGATCGTGAGTTTCGCGTATAACGTGATGGCCACCGTGGTGGGGAGGGAGAAATATGCTGAGTAAGGCCGACAACAGTTTTAGTTTCGCTATTGCCGCCGCTCTGGTGCTGTTCTTTCTGGGCGGACTGCTGACCACCATCGTGCCGCCCATGGTGGACAAGAGTTGGGGGCGGCCGTTCGAGAATCACGACCCGGCAAAAGGTCCCACCGGCAAGCTCCGCCCGTATACCGCGCAGGAGTTGAAAGGCCGCGCGATCTACGTGCGCGAGGGCTGCTGGTATTGCCACACGCAGCAGACGCGGACGCTGGTGGCCGACACCATCCGCAGCGGCTGGCGCGGCGTCCGCTCGCCGATCTCGACGCCGGATGAGTTTGTGTACGACAATCCGCACCTGTTCGGCACCAAGCGGACGGGGCCGGATTTGTCGCGTGTGGGCGGCAAATACGACACCCAGTGGCATCGCACGCACTTCCGCAATCCGCGGGACTTAGTGCCCGGCTCGGTGATGCCGCCGTTCCCGTGGATTGTAAACAATCCCGAAGAGTTCAAGGCACTGGTGGCATATATTCAGACGCTCGGGCGAGCGAAGGATTGGCGCCCGGATAACGATTACGAGAAATGAAGCGGCCGGATGTTCACCACAGAGGCACAGAGACACAGAGGGAACCAAAGGCAAGGCTTCGTTGTGGCTTGGCGTCCCGGCGTCGTTGCTGGAAATTTGAGAGCACAGAGGCTGCGGAGCACACGGAGGCAAGTCGAGTGGAACGGCTCCGTGGCCGGATGGGGATTACGAGAAATGAAGGAAATGTTCACCACAGAGGCACAGAGACACAGAGAAAAGCCAAGGCAAGGCTTCATTGGGCCGGCTGTCTCGGCGTCTTCCCCAGAGCTCTTGGGGGCCAAGGGAAGACGCGGCTGCCGCGCGGTTTGCGGGGGCCCTTTTCAGGTTTCTCTGTGTCTCCGTGCCTCTGTGGTGAACAAGAATCGGAGGACCAATGACTGACTACACCTGGCCGAGCATCTTCTTCTCCTACGCTTTCTTCTTCATCTCGCTGGGCGTGGCGATCTTTTTTTGCGTGAGGTCCGTCCGGCAGGGGTACTGGAAGAAATCGGGCGAAGACATCAAGTATCGAATGTTTGACGAGGATTGACCAATGGAAGCGGAAAAAAGCAAATTGAAGGATTACGCCGGCGGCTGGATCACGGAACGCGAGGGAACCGATATCCCGGCGTTCCTCAAGTTCGCGTACATCGCGATTGCCGGCGGCTGTATCGCTTACTTCTTTCTCTACATGTACGGGGAAGTGAATCATGCCGAACGCGGGCCGCTGGTGCGCGCCTTGAACGCCGCCACGGAAGCCTCGGGCGGGCTGATGTACGCCATCGCGGCGCTGATTGTGATTTTCGGAATCGTCACCGTGGTCTTCTCATTTCGCAAGCCGCACGAATAGGATCGACGATGCAGAACGGTTTCTACGAGGTTCGACTGCCCGACGCCACCGACTACTGGACGGAAATGGTCAAGTGCCGGCATGCGTGCCCCGTGCATACCGACGCCTGCGGCTACGTGACGGCCATCGCCGAGGGGAAATTCGAGAAGGCGTACCGCATCGCGCGCGCGACCAATCCGTTCGCGTCCATCTGCGGACGCGTGTGCGGCGCGCCGTGCGAGCGCAATTGCCGCCGCGGCGATGTGGACGCGCCGGTGACCATCCGACCGCTGAAGCGGTTCGTCGCCGATCGGTTCGGGCCGGAGACCGGCAACTATGTGCTGCATCGCGAGGCCGCCAACGAGGGCATGCTGCCGCCGAATCGCGGCGATTACGAGCGCGTCGCCATCGTCGGCGCGGGAGTTTCGGGGCTAACGGCGGCGCACGACCTGGTCCGGCTGGGCTACAAGGTGACCGTGTTTGAAGCCGAAAGCGAACCGGGCGGTATGCTCACCGCCGGCGTACCGGTATTCCGCCTGCCGCGCGAATTGGTGCGGCACGAAATTTCCGCCATTCTCTCGCTGGGCGTGGAGTTGCGATGCAATCAGCGGCTGGGCCGCGATTTCACCGTCGGATCCCTGCGCCGCGACGGCTTCAAAGCGATCTTCCTCGGAATCGGCTTGCCGAAAGGGCGCAAGCTGCCGCTGCCCGGCTCGGAAAACGAAGACGTGATCGACGGCATGGATTTTCTGCGCGCGTTCAATGCCGGAACGCCGCTCCCGCTCGGCAGGCGCGTAGTGGTGATCGGCGGCGGCAACGTGGCGTACGACGTGGCGCGGTCGGCCGTGCGCCCGGAGGAGGGCCACGAGATGTATGACGTGGCCCGCTCGGCGGTGCGCTTGAGCGGCGACAAGGAAGTCCACGTGGTGTGCCTGGAAAGCCGCCGGGAGATGCCTGCCGACGAGATCGAAGTGCTGGAAGGCGCCGAGGAAGGCATCCGGCTGCACAATCAGCGCGGACCGCGAGAGGTGATTTACGAGAACGGCAAGGTAGCGGCGCTGCGCACCGTGCGCTGCACGGCCGTGTTCGATGCGCGCGGGCGCTTCAATCCTTCCTTCGATGAGGGCTTCATCGAAGATATCCCGGCCGACAGCATTATTTTCGCCATCGGCCAGACCTCCGATCTCTCGTTCCTCGACGCGGCTGACGGCGTGGAATCGGAGCGCGGGCTCGTCAAGGTGAACCGCGAGACCTACCAGACCACCGCGCCCGACGTCTTCGCCTGCGGCGATATCGCGCACGGCGCGCGTCTGTTTATCGACGCGATTGCTTCGGCGCAGGTGGCGGCGCGGTCCATGCACGATTATCTGCGCGGCACGCGGACGGAAGTGGTGGTGCGCAAGCAGTGGAAGCCGGCGGCCTACGCGATGGCCGACGGCTGGAACGTCATCCCGCGCGAGAATCCACCGGCGCTCGAGAGCGACCGGCGCGCCGCTACGCTGGAAATCGTCGAGGCGGCGTTCGGCGAGGCGGATGCGCGCCGGCAGGGCTCGCGCTGCCTGCGCTGCAACGTCAACACCGTTTTCGACACATCGAAGTGCGTGGCGTGCAATGGCTGCGTGGATGTCTGCCCGGAGAATTTGATTCGCCTGGTGGGGCTCAGCAAGCTGATCGCGAATGCGGAGTGGATGGAGCGGGCGGTGGAAGCGTTCGGCGACCTCAGCCAGTACGCGCCGGAGGAGTTGGACCGGATGGCGGGCGCCATGATGAAGGACGAGACCACCTGCATTCGCTGCGCCCTGTGCGCCTCGCGCTGCCCTACCGCCGCGATTCTGATGAAGGAATTCGAATTCTACACCGAGTGTGTGACGGTCGCAGCGCGCAATCCGAAGCTGCGGTGCGGGCCGTGCGCATGAGCATGGTGGAGTTCAGCCTGGTATTCGCGTTGGGTCTGGCCGCCAGCCTGCATTGCGTGCAGATGTGCGGCCCCATCGTCATTTCCTATAGCGTATCCATGGCCCGTTGCGGAGCGCTCCGCCGGGAAACGATCCTGGCGCACCTTTCTTACAACGCCGGACGGGTGGTCACCTATGCCGGCCTCGGAGCGCTCGCGGGCGCGGCCGGATCCGGTATCGGAATGCTCGGGAAAATGGCGGGGTTGGCGTCGGCCGCGCGGCTGATTTCGGGCGCGGCGATGATCGTCACCGGAATTCTGATGCTGCGCGTGCTTCCGCAAAAAGCGCTCGTGCAGGTGGAGCGGCGCGGCGTGATAGCGTTCTTTTCGCGGAGCATCGGCCGATTGCTGATGTCGTCGCGCGCGTTGGGGAAGTTCGGATTGGGGCTGATGCTCGGGTTTCTTCCATGCGGGCTGGTCTATGGCGCGTTGCTGAAAGCCGTGGAGACCGCCCGTCCCCTCGCCGGCGCGATGACGATGTTCGCCTTCGGCATGGGGACGGCGCTGGCGCTCGTCGCTATGGGAATGGCGAGCTCGCTCGCGGGTCTGCGGATGGGCGCGTGGGGGAATCGCGTGGCGGGTGCCTCGATTCTGGTCGCCGGAGGGATCCTGGTGTGGCGCGGATTGACCGCGGGGCCGGTGTGCCATGGCTAATTCCTGGCACCATTTTCGCAAGCGCGTCCACCTCCTCTGCTTCCTCGCCTTCGTCGCGCTTCCGTTTTTGAATATTGTTCGCTTCGATATACCCCGCCAGCGCTTCTACTTTGCCGGGTACGAGCTGTGGATCAACGAATTCGCCATCGTCTTTTTCGCCTTGATGTTTTTGATGTTCCTGGTGGTGGTGTCGTCGGTTTTCTACGGGCGCGTGTACTGCGGGTATCTCTGCCCGCAGATGATTTTCAGCGAAGCCTCTATCGGCGTGGAGAACCGCCTGCGCCGCTGGATCGCCAAAAAACTCATCCGCGTCAGTCCGGCGACGCGCAATCGCCTGCACCGCGTGTTGTTTTACGCGATTGTCGCGGCGGCGTCAGTTTTCCTTGCGGTCATCTTCATTTCGTATTTCGTGGCGCCGCGCGACGTGCTGCACCGGCTGCTCTCGTTCGACCTTCGCACCGCCGGAGGAATTTCGGGCGCCGCGGTCACGCTGATCGCCTTCCTCGATTTCAGCCTGCTGCGCCTGCGCTTCTGCACCACGGTCTGTCCCTACGGCTATCTCCAGGGGATGCTCGGCGACGGGAACACGCTATTGGTGCATTATCGCGACGAGACGCACGAGTGCATCGAATGCAAGAAGTGCGTGCGTGTGTGTCCGATGGGGATCGATATCCGCAAGTCGCCCTTCCAGATCGAATGCGTGCACTGCGCCGACTGCATCGACGCCTGCGACGAGATTCTCGGCAAACTGGGCAAGCCGGGCCTGATCCACTACGTTTGGGGCGAAAAAGGACCGCTTGCCGCCGGCCACAAACAGCCGTGGGACGCGCGGCGCATCATCGTCCTGATGGTGCTGCTCGCCTACGCGTCGGGGCTGGGCATGGCGTTGGCCACGCGACGGCCGGTGCTGGTGCGCGTGGCGCCGGAACGCGCCAAACTGTACCGCGTAGGCGCCGATGGCCGCGTCTACAACCAATTCCGCTACACCATCGCCAACCGCGGCAGTAAGCTGGCGTCTGTCCGGTTCGCGGCTCCCGATCTGCCGGGAGCGAGCCTCGTGCTCGATCCTGTTTCGGTCAAACCCGGCGCCTCGGCGCAAGGCAGTTTCGAGATTTCCGAGCCGGCCGGGCAATGGCACGAAATGGTGACCCACTTTCACATCGTGGCGGGGGCCGACACGATTCCCATGACGTTCCTGGCCCCGGAGGGGAAATGAAACGCGTACCCGTATTGATTCCGTTTCTGGCGCTAATCTCGGCTCTTTTCATCGGCATCCTGATCTTTGCCTACGTGGAAACCAAGAGGGCCAATCCGCAAATGCTCGATGAGCAGGGCCACATCGTGCATCATGCCAGCTAGAAGCGCCGCTCAATTGCTCGCCAAGTGCGAGTCGAGGCCGCGGCTCCGTATTAACCCATGACCTGCACCCTTTGCGGCCTCGATTCGGGCGATGCGGCCTTTTGTTGCGCCGGCTGCGAGAATGTCTACGCCATTCTCCGCGAGAGCGGCTTGGTGGCCTCAGGACAGAATTTCCGCGACACCGAACTGTTCCAGCAGAGCTTGCGGCTGGGACTCATCTCCAAAGGCTTGCCAGCGCCGGCGCCCATCCCCGAGAGCGCCGAGACGCGCGAGGCGGTCTACCACATCCGCGGAATGTGGTGCACCTCCTGCGGCTGGCTGATCGAGCACGCCCTGATGCGCACGCGCGGCGTACGGTCCGCGGAAGTGCTGTTCGCGTCCGACCTGCTGAAGGTTCGCTATTGCCCGCAGTATGTGCCGCCCGACCGCATCGTGGCGCGCGTCGATTCGCTCGGCTACCGCGTGGCGGAACACGGCGAGCCGCTCGCCGGCGATGCGGAACGCAAAGACCTTCTGATCCGCACCGGCATCGCGGCGTTTCTTTCGATGAACGCCATGTTTTTCAGCCTGGTGGTATACGCCAGCTATTTCGAGAAGATCACCGGGTTCGGCCGCTACATTCCGTTCGTCCTCATGGCCATCGCCACGCCGTCCGTCTTCTATTGCGCCACGCCGATTCTGCGCATCGCCTGGACCGGCGCGCGCATGGGCGTGCTGCGCATGGAATCGCTGCTCGCCATGGGGATCCTGACCGCCTACGGATACAGCGTGGTGCTGGCCTTCGCCGGCAGCACGCACGTGTACTTCGATACCGCCTGCGCCATCGTCACGCTGGTACTCGCCGGCAAAATGATCGAACGCGGGGCGAAGGAGAAAACCGCGCGCGGGCTCACGCTGCTCTATCGCCTGATGCCCACCAAGGTTCGCCTGCTGGCGGATGGCGCGGAGCGTTTCGTCTCGCTTGACGCCCTGCGGCCCGGCGCACACTTCCTGGTGAAATCGGGCGAGCGCATTCCGGCCGATGGCGTCGTGGTGCAGGGCCGCTCGCATGCTGACGAATCGGTGCTCACCGGCGAATCGGCGCCGCGCCCGAAAGCGCCCGGCGATAGCGTGATCTGCGGCAGCGTGAGCGCCGGCGGGGTGCTCGAAATCCGCGCCACTCGCGTGGGCGCCGACAGCACGCTGGCGCAGATTGTCCGCACCGTGGAGCAGGCCGCGGCAAGCCGGACGCGGGTGGAGCGGGCCGTCGATCGCGTGGCGCGCATTTTCGTCCCGGTGGTTCTCGCGCTGGCCGTGCTGACATTCGCGGGATGGCAGTGGCGCACCGGCGATCCGGCGGGCGCCCTGATGCACGCCATTGCCGTGCTGGTGATTGCATGCCCTTGCGCCCTGGGGATTGCGACTCCCTTGGCGCTGACGGCGGCAGTCGCGGGAGCGTCGCGCCGCGGCGTGCTGGTGAGCGATACGCGCGTGCTCGAAAGCATCCGCAAGGTGAACCGGGTGGTGCTCGATAAGACGGGCACGGCGACGACGGGGGAGTTCACGCTGCTCGGCGTGAGCGGCGATACCAGCCGGATGGCGGAACTCGCGGCAGTGGAAGCGATGTCCGAGCATCCGCTGGGAAAGATCGTCGCCGAACGCTACGCGAGCGGACTCAAGGCGTCGGACGTGACGATTCATCCCGGCGAAGGGATTAGCGGGGTGGTGGGAGGAACCCGCTACTTCATCGGCAACCGCCGCCTGGTGGGCGCGGAAGCCGGCTCCGCGGAATCGGCCACGGCGGTTTACTTCGGCTGGGACGGCGCCGCCAAGGGCGCGATGACATTCGGCGATCGCATCCGTCCGGAAGCCGCGGAGCTGTGCCGGAGCCTGCGCGAACGCGGCGTACGCACCATGCTGCTTTCGGGCGATTCGGCCGCCGCGACGCATGCCGTAGCCGCGGCGATCGGCGCCGATGCCTGGAAAGCGGAAGCCACGCCCGGCGAAAAAGTCGCCGTCATCCGGGAATTGCAGGATCGCGGCGAGGTGGTGGCGATGGCCGGCGATGGCGTGAACGACGCACCGAGCCTGGCGCAGGCCGATCTCGGCATCGCGCTCGGGTCCGGCACGGACATCGCGATGCAGGCCGCGCCGCTGGTGCTGATGGGATCGTCGCTTACCGGCGTCACCGATACTCTCGACCTGGCCCGCCGCACGTTCCGAGTGATCCGCCAGAATCTCTTCTGGGCATTCGCCTATAATGTCGCCGGAATGGCGCTCGCCATCACCGGAGTGCTGAATCCGATTCTTTCGGCGGCGGCAATGGTGTTGTCGAGCTTGTCGGTGATTGGGAATTCGCGGCGGTTGGGACAACCTTTCGCCGCCGCCACCACTGCCACAGCGCCGTCATCGCCACCATCAGCGCCGTGACCGCAATTACCGCCAGCAGCGTCGCGGGAATCGACAACGACTTGTGAAACATCCCCGTCAGCGGTCCGTAAACCAGCATCAGGTGCACCCAGTAAACCATCAGCGAGTTGCGGCCAAGCGATTGCATCCAACTCCATCCGCCGCTGGCGCCATACGCGGTCCAGGTATAGCAGCACGCCAGGATCACCAGCGAAATCCCCACGCGGATGGCGATCAGCGCCGGATTATCCGTCCAGAAATTCGATTTCGGATAGACCGAATAGGGCAGATTCGAGACATACTGCGCGGCGAGAGCCGCACCGCCGCCGATCAGAGCGGCCCATTGCATGAGACGGTCCATGCGCGCTATTTCCGTGAGCCGCACCGCGGCGCCGGCGGTCATTCCGAATCCTACATACGACGCGCACGGAAAGAATGGAAAATGCCCGCGGCCGTATCCGGCCTGCAAGTATTGCCGCACCGCGTCGGGAACACCCGTCCAATCCCAGTTCGCTACCAACGGCGACACGGCGGCAATCGCGATGGCCGCCAGCAGCACGCCGCGAATGCGGCGGCCGCCGGTAAAAAATGCCGCCAGCGAAAACGCCGCCATGGCCAGCCCCATGCTATTGAGGATGTCGACGCGCAGAATCTCGTCCCACCCGCCATGCGGCCAAGTGCCTACCCAATCCGTCAGCCGGATCAGGTAGGCGATTGCCCAGATGTACCCGGCGCGGCGCAGGCAGGCGAACCAGCGGAGGCGGGCGGGGACCTCTTTGCGCTCCAGGCGATCCATCAGGAACGCGAACGTCATCCCCGCCATGAACAGAAACAGCGGACCGGCCATGCCTCCGACGAACACCGCCAGCGAGAAAATGCCGCTCGACCGCGCGTCCATTCGCGCGAAGGAATTGAACACGTGCACCTGGATCATGATCACCAGGGCCAGCCCGCGCATCCAATCGAGGAAGGGCAGCCGGTTCACGCGCTACTCCGCCAGCTCGTCGGGATTGGTGGTCTTCATTTCGATCCAGCCCTGCTGGGGCACGGCATCGATGGGCAGACCGCCTTGCCACAGCGAGAACTGGAATCGCAGCCCGGCGCCTTTGCGGAGCGAAGCTGCGGCGAGCGGGATGCGCACCTCGAGAACGTGGCCCAGCGCCGCCTGCGCGGGTGGATCGAGTTTCTCCACCACGTGGCCGCCATGGGCGAATTCCACCGTCACGCGATTGCTTTGGCTATCGTGCAACGGCTGCAGATTGAGGCGCGCCTCCATTCCATCCAACTCGCCATCGTAGCCGGGATGAAAATCGGCGCGCACGTAGAAACTCTCGCCGTCGCTGCCGAAAAACACTTCGCGGATCACGAATTTCCTGCCATGCATCGAACCGGAGCGCTCGTCCACGCGATAGGCCCCGGCGCCGATCCACTCGAAGTACGACGTCACTTCGCCATCGATGACCGGCTTGATGGGACCGGACGGCGGCACGTGCACCTCCGGAACGCCGGCGCGCAGAATGGGCCGCGACAGCTCCTCCGGCGGCGCCATGCTGAGGAAGCGATACACATTCGAAAGATGATTGCGGTAAAGCTGGTCGAACTCCGGGCGGTTGGCGGAATCGTGCTCCGGCCCATACCACCAGCACCAGTCGCTGCCTTCGGCGATGAGCAGTTCCTCCATCGCCATGCGCCGCTTGTCTTCGGGGACGGCGCCGGCGGCGTCGAAGGTCTGACGCGCGCGCAAAAGTTGCGTCCAGGCCTGGTTGTCTTCCTCGGCGCCGATCCAGACATCGAAGTTGGCGTTGATCCACGAACCGGGGAAGATGTGGTCGAGCGGCTGCGGCGCCATCAGCCGCAGCGCTTCGCTTACGGTGACGGCGTTCATGCGCCCGTCTTCGGAAATGCGGCGGTAAACCTCGCGCAGGAAGGGACGGCCGTTGTGGTCGTAGTATTCCCAGGCGTTCTCGCCATCGAGAATAATGGGCACCAGCGCGTCGCGCCCGGCCCCGAGAATGCCGGCGCAATTGTCGTGGATGCGGCGCAGAAAATCGTCGGCTGCCGCGGCGGCATCCATGCGCGAGTACACGAACCCGATGAGATCGCTCATGAAGTGGTCGCGAAAGACGACGCTCATGGTGCGCTCGCCCTGCCGCCATTCGTATGGCCGATAGAGCCCGTCGACCGCGACCGATTGACCGACCGTGCGGTTGAGCACGCCGCTATCGGTGGCCGCCCACTCGAAGCCCAGCTCCGCGGCGATGGTGAACACTTCGTCCGAGACCGAGCCTTCCGACGGCCACAAGCCCACCGGTTGGGCGCCGAACGCCTTGCCGCAATATTCGCGCGCCATGGCGAGTTGCCGGCGCGCGTCGCCGGGATAGCGGAAGCGCGGCGGCAGCGGCACGTTGGGGTGAGAAATGCCGGCGATATTGGAATCGCAGAGGAGCGGCAGGATGGGGTGGTAATACGGCGTGGTCGAAATCTCGATTTGCCCGGCGCCGGCGAGTTTGCGGTAAACCGGTATTACCTGCCCGATGATCTCGCGCTGTTTTTCGCCCATGCGGCGCTGGTCCGCAAGGGTGAAATTACGCCCGCGGGCCGCCCAGTCCTTGATGTCGGCGTCATGCGCCTGAAACTCCTCGTCGAACCAGGCAAGCTGCGACCACATCTGCAAGTCGCGGAAATCCTGCACGCCGAAGGCGACATGCGAGCCGCCGCCCTTCTGCCGCTGCCAGGCGTCGTACAGCTCGCCGTAGCGCGGGTAGCGGTAAATCATGCGCTGCGGATCGGAATAGAAGGAGTGGCGGAGGAGGAAGGCGCGGTCGGCATCGTTCAAGTCCTCGGCGGGCTTCAGCGCCACTTGCAGGAAGGGATCGACCGCCTCCCCCGAGGCATACTCGGCCACCTGGGCCAGCATCGAAGGCACCAGGTTGAATGTCTGCCTGACTTTGGGAAACTCCTCCAGCACGCGCACCATGCCGTAATAATCCTTGAGCGCGTGCATGCGCGTCCAGGGCAGTTTATACTCGCCGGAGACCAGGTCCTTATAAAAGGGCTGGTGCATGTGCCAGAGGAAGCACAGGTATATCTGCGGCATCCCCTATAGTGTATTCGCTGGCGCGCACGATGCGCGCGGCGCGCGGCGCCGTCCAGGGTGCGGCAGGGACCGCGCCGCGCGCGGCCCCCCGGCTGAAAACGGCTAAACGCTGACGGCTACTGGTGCAGCCAGTTTTCGTGGTGCGCGCGATAATCCCGCAATCGTTGCAGATCGTCATTCAACATGTCGCGATCGCGCGGCGGCATGCGATTGTCCGCCACCACTCGCTGCATCGTTTCGATCACCTGATCCAGTTTCGGTTCTTCATAGCGGTGGGCGGCGAGATCGTTCTGCAGTTCATTCAGTTCCAGCTTGGCGTGCGCCAGCCGGAACTCATCGCGGCCATGGAACACCGAGGTCTGGACATGATCCAGATCCTCGTGAATTTCGGCGAACATGTGCGCTCTCCACTGCTCGCCCCGGAACCGCTCCTCGCGGTGCGCATACCAATCGGGCGGTTGCGCCAGTGCGATTCCCGCCAGAAGCAAGAAAGCTCCAACCGCCGTCGAACGAAGGAAAATGTTACGCATCCCAAACCTCCTTTTGCGATGCTTTGCACGCGTGGGACCTATGTGACGGCGGCGACATGGGGAGCGGGCTCGGGAGTAAAGACCAGGGCGTCACCCGATGGCCCAACATCCACGACTACGGTCTGGCCGTCGCGCACCGCGCCTTGGAGCAGCAGGCGGCCGACAGGTGTCTCGATGTTCTTCTGAATGGCGCGCTTCAGGGGCCGGGCGCCGTAATTTGTGTCGGAGCCCGTGCGCACCAGGAATCTGCGGGCGGAGTCGGTGAGCTTCAGCCGGATGTTGCGCTCCGCCAGCCGGGCGCGTACGCGCTCGAGCTGGATGTCCGCGATGGCGAGCAAGTTCTCTTCCGTAAGCGAATGGAACACGATGGTCTCATCCACGCGGTTCAGGAATTCCGGCCGGAAGTGATGGCGCATTTCTTCCAGCACCGCCTCTTTCATTCGTTCGTACGATTCGCCGGAGTGGCTGCCGCGGTAGTCGAGAATGCGGGTGCTTCCGATATTTGACGTCATGATCACGATCGTGTTCTTGAAATCGACGGTGCGCCCCTGGCCATCGGTCAGGCGGCCATCGTCCAGCACCTGCAACATGACGTTGAACACGTCGTGATAAGCTTTCTCGATCTCATCGAAGAGCACCACGGAATACGGCCGGCGGCGGACGGCTTCGGTGAGCTGCCCGCCTTCTTCGAAACCGATATAGCCGGGAGGGGCGCCGATCAGCCGCGCCACGGTGTGCCTTTCCTGGTATTCCGACATGTCGATGCGGATCATGGCGCGCTCGTCGTCAAAGAGGAATTGCGCCAGGGCGCGGGCGAGTTCGGTCTTGCCGACGCCGGTGGGCCCGAGGAAGATGAAGCTTCCGATCGGCCGGTTGGGATCCTTCAATCCCGAGCGGGCGCGGATCACCGCTTCGGCCACGGCGAGAACGGCCTCGTCCTGTCCGATAACGCGGCGATGCAGTTCGTCTTCCAGGTGAAGCAGCTTCTGCACTTCGCCTTCGAGCAGTTTGGAGACGGGCACGCCGGTCCAGCGGCTCACCACCGCCGCGATATCTTCCTCGCCCACTTCTTCCTTGATGAGCCTCGCGTGGCCGGACTTTTCGGCTTGCGCGGTTTCGGTCTTCAACTGGCGTTCCAGCTCGCTCAGCTTGCCGTACTTCAGCTCCGCGGCGCGATTGAGATCGTATTGCCGCTCGGCCTGCTCGATGGCGATCTTGGTCTGCTCAATCTGTTCGCGCAGCGAGCTGAGGTGCTGCACGCTCTGTTTTTCGGTTTTCCAGCGGGCCTGGAGGGCGTCGCCCTCGGCGCGCAGATCGGCCAGTTCTTTTTCGAGTTTCGCCAGGCGCTTCTTGGAAGCCGCATCTTTCTCCTTGCGCAGCGCCTCGCGCTCGATCTCGAGCTGCATGACGCGGCGCTGGATCTCGTCGAGTTCCGAGGGCATGGAATCGATTTCGGTGCGCAGGCGCGCGGCAGCTTCGTCCACCAGGTCGATGGCCTTATCGGGCAGGAACCGGTCGGCGATGTAGCGATTGGAAAGCACCGCCGCGGCCACCAGAGCCGCATCCTTTATGCGCACGCCATGATGCACTTCGTAGCGTTCGCGCAGCCCGCGGAGAATCGAGATGGTGTCCTCGACCGTCGGTTGATCGACCAAGACCGGCTGGAAGCGCCGCTCGAGCGCGGCGTCCTTCTCGACGTGCTTGCGGTATTCGTCGAGCGTGGTGGCGCCGATGCAGTGCAGCTCGCCGCGCGCCAGCATGGGTTTCAGCAGGTTTCCCGCGTCCATGGCGCCTTCCGCTTTGCCGGCGCCCACCACGGTATGCAATTCATCGATGAACAGAATAATGTCGCCGCCCGAATCCTGCACTTCTTTGAGGACGGCCTTCAGACGCTCTTCGAATTCGCCGCGATACTTGGCGCCGGCAATCAGCGCGCCCATATCGAGCGACACCACGCGCCGGTTCTTCAGCCCTTCGGGGACATCGCCGCGCACGATGCGCTGCGCCAGCCCTTCCACGATCGCGGTCTTGCCCACGCCCGGTTCGCCGATCAGCACGGGATTGTTCTTGGTGCGGCGCGAGAGCACCTGGACCACGCGCCGTATCTCCTCGTCGCGGCCGATCACCGGATCGAGCTTGCCCTGTTCGGCCAGCTTCGTGAGGTCGCGCCCGTATTTCTCGAGCGCTTCGTAGGTGGCCTCCGGGTTCGGAGAGGTTACGCGCTGGCTGCCGCGCACCTCGCGCAGCGCCTGCATGAGCCGGTCGCGCGACACGCCGGATTCTTTCAGAACGCGGCCGGATGCACCATTGGCATCGAGCGCCGCCAGCAGGACATGTTCCACCGAAACGTACTCGTCCTTCAGCTTCTTGGCTTCATCTTCGGCGGCGGCGAGCAGGCGATTCAGGCGCGCGGTGACGTAGATCTGGTCGGGCGGGCCCGATGCGCCGGTCACCTTCGGC
>Ga0335078_10004489_pt1 | contig 20672 bp, 17 predicted proteins | sample Lox_Sample_32_FD_206711 | JGI IMG/M metagenome (GOLD analysis project Ga0335078, IMG submission 206711) | Soil microbial communities from Loxahatchee National Wildlife Refuge, Florida, United States - Lox_Sample_3.2 | ecosystem: Environmental > Terrestrial > Soil > Wetlands | place: USA... | reverse complement strand
TTTCGAGAGCCGGAGATGGCCGGAGGGCCAATCGATGCAGCCAAGAACCAAGCGCGTCATTACTGTAGCGGCGGCGTTACTTGGGGCTTTCTCCTTAGCCCTGATTCCCGCGATGGGCCGGAGCCACCATCAAGCCTCAGACAAGGTCCAGGACAGGGGCAAAGTCGTCTACGTCTGCGCCTGCCTGAAAACGAAATCCTGCTCGTGCATGACGGAAGCCAAGATGAAGGGGCCGTGCGCGTGCGGAACTGAAGGCGGGCCGCCGATGAAAGCCGTCGCGGCGGACAGCGACTGGGCTAAAGAAAACCGGGATGAAGCGGCGAAGTGAGTAGCGGCTCTGTTTAGCATCCGAGGGCGGAATCTCGTTCAATTTCGACAACCCTTCTATCCTGAAAATGAGACGCGTTTATCTCGGACGTCATGTACTTGGAGCCGCTGCCATCGCGTTTGGCACGATCGCTTTTGTCTCACGCGATTTCAATATCTGGCAGCAAATCCAGCCCCTTGGAAACGTGCCCTATCACCACGCTCTACTGTATGTGGCCGCAGCCATTGAAACTCTTGGAGGCATCGCGATCCAATGGCGCAGGAGTGCGCGAATCGGCGCGCTGCTGCTGGGCGCAATCTACCTCGCATTTGCCGTGCTCTGGGTGCCGCTTATCGCGGCGAAGCCATCGGTTTACGATCGCTGGGGCAATTTCTTCGAGCAATTTTCACTGGTCGCGGGCGCGCTCATCGTCTACGCGTCGTTCCGCGCGGCAGACGCGCAATCGGAAAAACTGGCGAAGGCCGGATACATATTCTTCGCCATCTCCGTTGTCTCATTCACGCTGGAGCAGATGTTTTATCTTCACGGAACGGCCGAGTTCGTTCCCAAGTGGATTCCGCCGGGACAAATGTTTTGGGCGATCACGACAACGATTGCGTTCGCTCTGGCGGCCGTCGCGCTATTCTCCGGGCGTTCCGCACTGCTGGCGTCTCGCCTGCTCACTGCCATGATCGTCGGCTTCGGATTGCTGGTGTGGCTTCCGGCGCCTTTTTCCGACCCGCATGACCTCACCAATTGGGCCGGGAATGCGGAAAATCTCGCGATAGCGGGCGCAGCATGGATCGTCGCCGATTTCCTGAACGAAAAGCGCGCTGCGTCCACCCTTGACGAAGCGAAAGCTCCCACACCCGCCGATTTCGCAGGCGGCTCAACGCACTTGGGATGACATGAGAAAAATCCAGCTCGGCCGGCACGTACTCGGACTGGGCGCTATAGCGTTTGGCGTGATCGCTTTTATCTGGCGTGACCTGAACATCTGGCCGGAGATTCAGTCACTGCGGCAGATTTTTCACCCGCACGTTCTTTTCTACATTTTTGCAGCCGTCGAACTCTTTGCGGGCATCGCCATGCAATGGCCGAAGACGATGCGCGTCGGCAGCCTGGCGCTCGCCGCGTTCTATGTGGTTTTGAGCTTGCTTGCTCTGCAGTTCATCGTCGAGGATCCGCGAACTTACAACGATTGGGGGAACCTCTTCTATCACTTGTCGTTGCTCTCGGGCGCGCTGATTGTTTACAGCTCGTTGAGCGGCGAAAGGGTGTGGACGGCGAGGCTCGCCCGGATTGCGTACTTGTGTTTCGGGATTTGCGTCATTTCCTTCACGGTGGAGCAGGCCGTCTATCTTCACGCGACGGTGGTCCTGGTTCCGAAGTGGATTCCGCCGGGCCAAATGTTTTGGGCGATAGCCACGACCGCTGCGTTTGCGCTTGCGGCGCTTGCCTTGCTTTCCGGACGCCAGGCTCTGCTCGCATCACGATTGCTCACGGCGATGCTCATCGCGTTCGGGGTGCTCGTGTGGCTGCCCGCGATTTGGTCCGAACCACATAAGCTGACGAATTGGACGGAAAATGCGGAGAACCTGGCCATTGCCGGCGCGGCCTGGGTGGTGGCGGAGTTCCTCAGCAAGCGCGATACTGCGAAGCCATCCGCGTCATGATTGGGGATCCGCAGTTTGGCAATCGCTTATTCCGCGGCGCCTCGGGATTGGTCCAGCGAGAAACGGCGCGGCTGCTTAGCGAAAACTGAGCAGAGCGGCTGCTTCATCCGCTTGCACGTCGAAGACTGTGAAAAGGCGCGTAATTTGGATGATGTCGCGAACGCGCTTGGTCAGATAAACGAGCTTCAACTCGCCGCTGGCCCCCCGCACTGTGGTGTAGGCGCCGACGAGCTCGCCGATGCCGGAGCTATCGATATAGTCCACGTCGGCGAGGTTGAGCAGGATCTTGCGCTGGCCGTTGGAAACGAGATCCTTGATAGTCTTGCGCAGAGTAGCGCTGCCTTCACCCAGCGTGATCTTGCCGCTGAAATCGATGATAGCGACGTCCTCGATTTGTCTGCATGTGCCTTGTAGCATGGAAAACCTCAGGGGCGCATTCTACTGCAATTATGCTCCGCAAGTATCGGCTTTGCTGCGGGGAAGCTTCTTGCACATCCTCAGATCGGTGCCGCCGGTTGGCCCGCGCCCGACCGCGAGTTCGTCTGTAAACGCGCGCATCAGAAAAATCCCGCGCCCGGAGGTGCGCAAGAGATTTTCCTCCGCCAGCGGGTCGGCCACATCCTCGAGGTCGAATCCGGCTCCCTCATCCACGATGTGCACCACGATTTGGTCCTTTTCGAATTCGACCGTCAGGAGAATTTTTTTCTGCCTGTCTTGCGCATTGCCGTAATTATAGGCATTCACGACGCCTTCCCGGACGGCCATCCCCAGCTTGTGAACGTCATCCTCGCCAAAACCGGCCGCTTCCGAGATACGCATGACAATGCTCTCAGCCAAGTCGACGCTTTCCAGTTCAGTATCGAGGGTCACTTCGAGCCGTTGGGTTGGAGGGGCCATCAGAAGCGTAAGAAAACCTCGATTTCCTGCCAAAAAACGTCCTGTATGGGTATCACACCCGCCGCACGCCGTCAATCGTAGCCGAGGACCTAGGCCCAGTAGGTGCGGTCGAGGGTACGGTATTGTATCGCCTCGCTCAGGTGCTTGGGCTGAATCGAAGGAGCGCCATCGAGGTCGGCAATCGTCCGCGAAACCTTGAGAATCCGGTCGTGGGCGCGGGCGGAAAGGCCGAGCTTCTGAATCGCCGTCTCGAGCAGCTTTTCGCCTTCCGCTGAAATCGCACAGTGCTTGCGGATCAGTTTAGGAGGCATCTGCGCATTGGCGTACGTACTCTTTTCAGAGGCATAGCGGTGCAGCTGCACTTCACGGGCGCGCATCACGCGTTCGCGAACCGCCGCCGAGCATTCGATCTCGGCTTCTCCGCGGAGTTCTTTGTATTTCACGGCGGGCACTTCGATGTGAATGTCGATGCGATCGAGCAAGGGACCGGAGATTTTCGAGACGTAGCGCTGAATCAGCGGCGGGGTGCAGTGGCAATCGCGCGTTGGATCGCCGAAGAACCCGCACGGGCAGGGGTTCATCGCGGCGGCGAGCATGAAGCGCGAAGGAAAGCTGACGGAAACAGCCGCGCGCGCGATCGTTACGGCGCCATCTTCCAGCGGCTGGCGCATCACTTCGAGCACGTTGCGTTGAAATTCGGGGAGTTCGTCGAGAAACAACACGCCGTTGTGGCCAAGCGAGACCTCGCCGGGCCGCGGCACCGCGCCTCCGCCGATCAATCCCGCGTCGCTGATCGTATGGTGCGGCGAACGGAACGGCCGCGTGCCGACCAGCCCGCGCGAATCCTCGAGCACACCGGCAACGCTGTGGATGCGCGTCGTTTCGATGGCCTCGTCGAGCGACATGGGCGGCAAAATCGTCGGGATACGCTTGGCCAGCATCGTCTTGCCCGCGCCCGGCGGGCCGATCAGCAGAATGTTGTGGCTGCCTGCACAAGCGACCTCGAGGGCGCGCTTGGCCGCCAGCTGTCCGCGCACATCGCGCAAATCGACCGAATACTGGCTGGCCTCCGCCAGCATTTGCGATGTATCGACGGCGATCGGCTTGAACGATTCTGGCGCGTTGATCAAATCCGCCGCTTGGGGAAGCGTCTTCACCGGATACACGCGGACTTCCCCCACGACAGCCGCTTCGCGCGCGTTCATTTCCGGCACCACCAGATTCTTGATCCCGCGCTCGCGGGCCGCCAGCGCCGCTGAAAGCGCGCCGCGGACCGAGCGGACGCTTCCATCCAGCGACAACTCGCCCAGAAAAACGAACGCATCGAGAATCTTGCCGAAGAATTTGCCGTCGCAACCGAGTAGCCCCAGGGCCATGGGCAAATCGAATGCAGAGCCTTCTTTACGAATGTCCGCTGGCGCGAGGTTCACGGTGACGGTGTTGTGATAGGGATAATCGAACCCGCAATTGCGCAGCGCCGCCTTGATGCGTTCGCGGCTCTCCTTCACCGCGTTATCCGGAAGGCCCACCACATTGAACACACCGCTTTCGCCCGGACCAATATCGACCTCGACTTCGACGAGATACGCATCGATCCCGAATACCGCAGCGCTGTAGGTTTTGAAGAGCATGGCGCGCGAATGCTGGCTTTCGCGGCGCAGAGCGTAATTGAAAAGCTACCGAGGCGCTACCCGTACAACTACTGACGCTTCGAACCTCGGCTACTCACCTGCGGCGTCAGAGTTGGTCAGCGAGGGTGTGGGCTATCGACGAACGCGTGGCCGTCCGTGGTGCGCGTCACGTCGGGCGAGGGGTGCCGGTCTTTCAGAACTAGTTCGCCCTTGACAAGCCAAGCCGTGCCAAAAGCGAGGAGCGAAGTCGTTTCGAAGCAAATTCCCGGGGCAATACGTGCGAAGACGTACTGACGGTGCAGGGCAAGGGTCAGGATTGCGAGCAAGGCCAGCGAGACGAGGATCACTATTCCGCACACCGTATACACCAAATTTCGTTGGATCTTCCGGGGGGTTACCTGTTTGTTCTGAGCGCTCATCTTGAACAGCACGAGGCAGAAATAAGCGAGCGTGAGAAAAAGCAGCGCCGCAAACGTGTAGTGAATATACCCGATATTTTGCTGCCGCTGTGATGCACAACCATCCGGCGCGGTGGGAAAGAACGCGACTCCAATGGCGCAGAGCGCCGAGAAGATCCCGGCGATTTCGTCCTTGCGATCGTACCCGCGCGTGCAGAGCATGAACATCGCGATCGCGCACAGACTGCCGACAAATAAATTCCGCATCCCAGTGTAATAGTAAATGCTGATCGAGGTCAGAACCTCGCGGTGTATCAGCCCCCAAGGAACCGCTACAGCGAATGGAAGCGCAAGGGCCACGGTGCCAACCGCCTTACGGAGAGCCAGATAGGAAAGAACGACGGGATCCGCTGACGCGGGCGCAAGTCGCATCGCACTCCTCCGTTCCTCGTTTGCGTGATAACCGATTGGTATCGAAATCTTAGATGAATATTTCAGGAAGGCAAGTACAAGTATGAACCAGGGCTTGGATCATCGGCTGGCAGCTTTCGGCTGGCTATCGTTGCTGATCAGAAGCGCTTTTTCGGCCTCCGCCAGCGCCTCATACACGACTACCGAGTTGATCTGGCGAGCGGTAACGGATTCGGGAGTGGCTCGTATCAGAGCGTTGCGCACTGAGCAGAGAATCGGATTCTCCCACTGCGAAAGCTGCCCAATGCGCCGGGAGGCCATCACAATTCGGGTCGTTCTAGGGATTCGCCGCCGTTCGTATTCGCGAAGCGCGGCATCTGCGCGCGATTGCGTTCCCAGACATGCCGCCAGGACCACGGCATCCTCGATCGCCTGGCACCCGCCCTGGCCCAGGTTTGGCGTCATCGGATGAGCCGCATCGCCGAGCAGGGTCACGCGGTTATCGGACCAGCGCGACAGCGGATCGCGATCGTAAATATCGTTGCGGATAATCGCTGATTCCTGTGTGGCCTCAATCAAGCCTTCAACGAAACCCCAGCCGCGAAATAACTTCAGCAGCTTCCGCTTGGTGCCTGCGGGCGAATCCCGTTCACCCTCCGGCGCGTTCTGGGTCGCATACCAATAGACGCGGCGGCCATCCATGGGAATAGATCCGAATCGCCGGCCGCGCCCCCAAATCTCGGTGGCGGTCACCTCCGTGGGTTGAAACTCCACGACAGCCCTCCACGCTGTATAACCGGAATAGCGCGGCGACTTTTCGCCGAACATCTGCGAGCGAATCGCGCTGCGGAGGCCGTCGGCCCCGATCAGCACGTCGCCCTGTTCCGTGCAGCCGTTCGAGAACTGTGCGATGACTGCTGCACCATCTTGCGCGAATCCCGTACAACAGTGATCCAGGTGAATGTAATCGGGCTTGACGGCGCCGACGAGCAGACTGAGAAGCTCCGCGCGGTGAAACACGGTGAAGGTGAGGCCGTAACGCCAGCTCGATTCCCTCGAATTTGCACCGGAAAGAACCCTGCCGCGAGAGGTGCGCACGTCTCCGGACACCCCCGAATAACTGTGGGCACCGAGCTCGTGTTTCAGTCCCAGCTCATTGAGCGCGTTTATGGCGTTCGGCCAAAGCGAGATTCCGGCGCCGATTTCCAGAAGTGCGGTAGCGCGCTCGTATATGTGGGCGTCGATTCCAGCCCGGTGAAGGCCGATGGCGGCGGCGATCCCGCCGATACCGCCCCCGATAATGATTGCTTTCATCGGTCGTGGTGAAGATCAGGCGTCGGACAGAGATTCGTCGAATCCGGCAGGCCTTTTGGTCGCTTCTTGCGGTTCTTTCGGCATTGGCTTTTCCATCTCGCCCGTTTCGAGGATTTCGCCGCAGTCGAGACACTCGATGTACTGCGCCTCGTTGTCTTTCGCGATGAGTTGGGTGCGCCGGTGCTGGCAGGCGGGTTTCGTCATTGTGGGGTCCGTGGTTCGCTGCCCGGATTATAGCATTCACATCCCATGATGCTGGCGGCAGGCGTGGACATTGACAAAAACGCCGAATGCCACTATCTGTCTCCTTGGCTATATTCCGGAGACACTCGCACGTGACAGCGATACGCACCGACTCGCAAAAAAGAATGGGCACGGCGCTCTTCTACGGCATCGTGATCCTGCTCGTGTATGGACTTTACCTCGTCTTTGCTCCATTCCTCGTGCCGCTCGCGTGGGCGGCCGTGCTGGTGGTCGTTTCGTATCCCGTTTACGAGTGGAGCGCGCATCGCTGGGGCGCGACGAATGCCGCTATTGCCAGTGCGGCCGGCGTGACCCTGATTCTCATCGTGCCATCTCTCTTTGTGATGGTCGCCTTCGTGCAACAGGGCGTGAGCGCCGCGCAATCGATCGAACTCAAGGCTTCGAGCGAGCACTGGATGTGGCTCCAGCGCATCTGGGCCGCCATTCAAAACCACTTCCCCAATTTGAGCCTGGAGGATCTGAATACTTCTCTGCGCCGCTATGGCGAAGAAGCGGCCGCCTACGTTGCGGCTCGGATCGGCACGATCTTGAAAAGCACGGCGAGATTCATTTTCGATCTCGGCGTCACCATCCTCGCCATGTTCTATCTTTTTCGCGACGGCCACTCGATTATCGAACGCCTCCGCGAGGTATTGCCTTTCGAGGATCCTTACCGGAATCGCATGATCTCCGAAGTGCGAACCTTGATTTTCGCCAGCGTGACTTCGAGCCTGGTCGCCGCAGGCTTGCACGGCATTCTGGGAGGGCTCGCCTTCGCCGTTACTGGCATCAAAGCTCCTATATTTTGGGGAGTCATGATGGGCTTTTTCTCGTTTGTCCCGGTCGTAGGTTCCGCGCTGGTATGGGTGCCGATGTCGATCAGCCTCATCGCCGGAGGGCATTGGGGCAAAGGCATCGCCCTGATCATCTTTTGCTCCGTAATCGTGGGAGCGGTCGATAGTCTTATCCGGCCGCTCTTCATCAGCGGGCAAGCTGAAATGAGCGGGCTGCTCATTTTCATCAGCGTGTTGGGAGGCATCGCCGTTTTCGGCCTGCTGGGCGTGGTTCTGGGGCCAATCGTCGTCGCAACGGCGGCCAGTCTGCTCGATCTGTATGTCCCCAGTACCGCGACTGGAAACACCTAGCCGGGTGCGTATGCGCGGCATCGAGCCGCCGTGCTAGAGTAACGCGTCTTGGGAAAAGCATCTCAAGTCGACATGGGCCAGAATTCCAAACCGGGTCACCCCGCCCTTCCACCGGACAAGCTCCGCTGGCGTTGCGATCCCGCGCGCATTCCCTTCGAGACGACCGCTGATATCGATCCCACCGGCGGCGATATGGGCCAGGACCGCGCTCTGCGCGCGCTCCGCATGGGCGTCGAAATGACGGCTTCCGGCTACAACCTCTTCGTTTGCGGCCTCTCCGGCACCAGCCGCGGCGGGATGATCGTGCGCATGGTCGAGGATCTGCACCCGGAGATTGAGCCTGCGCCCGATCGCTGCTACGTCAATAATTTCAAGAACGGCGATCGCCCGCGCCTGCTCACGCTGGCCCGCGGCCAGGCCAACGCCTTCAAGAAAGAAGTCGAATCGGGGATCGATTTTCTCCGACGCCGCATCCCGCAGGTTTTCGAAGGCGAGCCCTTCCAGCGCCAGAAAACGCGGATCGTCGAGCGTTTCACCGCGCGCGAAAAAGAACTGATGGACGATTTCACCCGGCGCATCGCGCGAGAGCAGTTCGCGCTTGGGCGCATGCAAGTCGGCGCGGTCGCCCTGCCCGAAATTTTTCCAGTCCTCGAGGGGCAAATGGTGCCCATCGAGGAAATCCCGAAAATGGTGCAGGAAGGGAAGCTCGAAAACGTTACGGCCGAGGAGATCGAGCGCAAGTACGATCAGTTCCGTCAGGAATTCACGGTCGTATACCGCCGTACGCTTTCACTTTCGCGTGAGCTAGCGAGCGAGATGAGCTACCTCGAGCAGGAAGCCGCTTCCGTGCTCGTCGATGGCGTGATCGAAGAGCTGAAGGAAAAGTATCCGAGCGCGCAAATCGCCGAGTATCTCGAGGAAGTTCGCCACCACATTCTCGATAATCTCGAGCCCTTCAAGGAACGCGAAGGCGAAGAGGAGCAGCCTCCCTCCGAGGGCGGAGGCGCGCCGCGCCAGGAGCGCATCGAGCGCGATCCCTTCCGTGTCTACGGCGTCAATGTGATCCTGGCGCATAACGAGCACGATCGCTGCCCGGTCATCTTCGAGACCATCCCGACGTACGCGAATCTTTTCGGCACTGTCCACCGCAGCTACGAACCGCGAGGCGGCGCTTGGAACTCCGATTTCATGGACCTGCGCGGCGGCTCGCTTCTTCGCGCCGATGGCGGCTTTCTCGTGATGTACGCGCTCGACACCATGACCGAACCGGGCGTTTGGCGCACGCTCAAGCGCACGCTGAATCACGGAAAGCTCGAAATTCAGCCCGTCGACACCTTTTTTCCATTCAGCGTCAGCGCACTTAAGCCCGAGCCGATCGAAGTTCACGTGAAAATCATCCTGATCGGCGACCGCGACATGTATGAACTTCTCTACGACTACGAAGACGACTTCAAGAAAATTTTCAAAGTGCGCGTCGAATTCGACGAGGAAATGAAGTGGACCGACGAGGTCTTTCGCCATTACGGAGGGCGTCTGCGTAAGCTGGTGGAAGACGAAAAGCTGCTGCATCTTGACCGTTCTGCCGTCGCCGCGATTTTGGAGCATGGAGTGCGGCTCGCGGGGCGGCGCGGGAAGATCACCACGCGCTTTTTCGAACTCGCCGACTTGGCGCGCGAATCCTGTTACGCCGCGCGGCACAATGGCGGAAAACTGATCACCGCCGGTCACGTCCGCGAAGCCCTTGACGCGAAAATCGACCGCCACAATCTGCTCGAAACCAAGCTCCGCGAAATGATCGAGCAGAATCTCGTCTTCATCGACACCGAGGGCGGGCGAATCGGGCAGGTCAACGGCCTCAGCGTGCTTGAAATTGGCGGCTATGCCTTCGGCAAGCCGGTGCGGATCACCGCATCGGTCGCGCTCGGCAAGAACGGAATCATCAATATCGAACGCGAATCGAATCTCAGCGGGCGGCTGCACGACAAAGGCGTGCAAATCATCGCGGGCTATCTCCGCCGAACATTTGCGCAGAATAAACCGCTCTCACTTTCCGCCAGCGTCTGCTTCGAGCAATCCTATTCCGGCGTCGACGGAGACAGCGCCAGCTCCACCGAAATTTATGCCCTTCTCTCCGCGCTTTCGGATTTGCCGATTCGCCAGGACCTCGCAGTCACCGGCTCCGTGAATCAGATGGGCGACGTTCAGCCGATCGGCGGCGTAAACCAGAAAATCGAGGGGTTCTTCGATGTTTGCCGCCTGAAGGGCCTCACGGGCGCCCAAGGCGTGCTAATTCCCGCCGAAAATGTCGAAGACTTGATGCTGCGCGATGACGTGATCGCGGCAGTCGCGGACGGCCGCTTCCATATCTACCCGGTCAGCACGGTCGCGCAAGGGATCGAAATTCTCAGCGGCGTGTGCGCGGGCAAGCGCGATTCCGCCGGCAATTTCGAGGCTGAAACGGTCTTCGCCAAAGCCGACGCTTCTCTCAAACGTATGGCTGATACTCTCAGCAAGTTCGAGTAGAGCGTTGCGGCGAACTGCGTGTCGTTGCAAGTGAAGCCGGCTTACCGCGCCGGTTCGAGCAGTCTCTTCAAGGGCAAATTCACAGTCCGGGTCTGATTTCCGCGCTGGATCAGCAGTTTGCATTTTGTCCCCGGCTGACGGAACAGTGCACGCAACTCCGGCAGCGACATATCCGCCGCCGCTTCGTCATTCGCGCCCGCGATCACATCACCGGGGTGAACCTTCGCCTCCGCCCCGGCCGTGTGCGGCCACACTTGCTTCACCTCGAACCTCTTCAGATTCGGGCCGCCCGCGACGATCGCGAGCCCGCTCATGTCCTCGAATTCGTCTGAGCGAAACGCCGTGCTTCCATCAAAGATAATCTGCTGGTGCGGAAAATCGAAGGTAACGATGAAGCGGTGCAGCATTCCGCCGCCGATCTCGCCCGCCAATTTTGGATCTCGATTCCGGAGCGGATTGCCGCGCGGGAAAATGCCGATCGCCTGCTGAACCACGTAAGGCCCGATTTGGAATCCGCTGATCCGTGTATTTAAGGCCGGATCGCCTTCGGCGATATCGAACGTCGTGCTCGGAGTGGTCCGATGAAGTTTCAGATTATGAGACTGCGCGAATCTGGACCACACCACGACAGATGCATCGAGCGCCGTATCCACGGCGAAGTCTCCCTCGATGGGCTTGCCTCCGGTCAGATTGATCTTCGCGCGTATCACCGGCAATCCGCCGGCGAACGTGACAGGGACGGCCTTCCCCGTGCCCGAATATTGAAAGCTCGCCGGGTCGAACATCTTCATCGTCTGCCGCGCGTAATTGATCTCAACGACCATCCCCGCGAGGAAATCGTTTCCCAGAGTCCCCTCGTACGCGCGTCCCACATCAGCATCGAAATCCTTATCGGATTTTTCTGCAAGCGGCCCGAACAGCACATCCAATCCGCTGAGATTCAGCGTCGGCATCTGCAAATCGGAAAGGCCGAGTTCCATAGCGCGTTCGGGATCGATCGCGGAAGCGCCGGCGGCCGTATCCAGCTGAAACAGGCTCGGCTGGCTGCGATTCACTCCCGCGGGCACAAAAACGAGGTTGTCCACGAATCGCGCCGGAATCTGCGCCGCATTGCCGCCCAAATGAAATTTCGCGACGAAATTCTCGGGCAATTGCAGAGGCGGCGGGGCTTGCGTCTGTGGAGCTGTGGGCGCCTGAGCCGGCGCCTGCTGCGAGGGAGCTTGTTGCTGGTCTGATTGATCTTGTTGCGCGTTACGCGCGTGCGCGACGGCAATCTCCCGCATCCCTGCCAGAGCGAACAGCACGAGACAGCCTGCCACTGATCCCTTTTTCCAGTTTTTCATTCGATTGCAGTCCGCCCGATGGAACGACCGGCGAAGAGATTATACGAATCGCGTCCTTAGAGCCACATGCTCCGTGAATGCACGGACTCGCGCCGCCGCTGTCCACTTCGACGGCAAGGCGGTGAAATTGGTTGTCGAAAAGGACCGCAGCTACTGAATGTAGGAGTCGAGGTAGACGCCGTTTGCGTCTTTCCACCAGCCGCCCACGGTGATATGCAGGTAGCGCAGAAATACTTCGGGCTTGATCCAGCTCAAATCCGTTGGCGCCTGGCCACTTGCCGGACCGGCGCTCTGCGCCATCTGATCTTCGACGCTCGCCAGCATCTTGTCCCACGGGATCTTCCCGATATCAGTGGCGCTCAATCCCGAAAGCTTGTCCGGCAGGCGTGAGCGGAGCCCGGCGAAGTCCGGATTCGCCATCACGCTCGGCTGCGCGGGGTCCGCCGTTCCGGTATCGAGCCGCACGATCGCATCGCGCAACATTTGCTTTCGTGGCGCGACCAAAAGCATCTGCGGCGTCACCGCGACGTAGTAGGGCTTCTTGCGCTGCATGTGCGTCTTCGGATCTTGGTAGGGCGTGGCAATATCGATGAACGTCGTCGATCCGGAGGTATCTTCCGACACGATCATCTTGCCGATCACCGCGCGAACGACTCGCAACACAGAGTCCGGCTTCTGGATCGTCGCGGCGAAAATCTGCTGGGACTCACCCTGATCCGAATAGGACGTGCCCGACGCAAATTCGCCGGTGAAGAGATTGAGCGCGTCCATGAGCGACATGCCGATATAACCCTGGGCCATCGCCTCCGCCGCCCCCACCATGGCGCTCTGCTGTGGAGGCAGGCTGCTCATGATCGCATTGCGGATCAGTTCGTAAGTAGCCTCGAGATTGATGCGCGTGATATTGAACGACGGGCCCGCATCCACCATCGATAGCGTTGCGAATTTCGCGCTGCTCGCCCCGGCGATATCGAACGGCCCGCCCGCCGAAGTGTCGCCCAGGACGGCTCCGTGAAACCGTGTCGCTTGTCCTTCGAAAGTCAACGCGCCGCCAATCACATGGACGCGGTCGAGATGAGTCCCCTGCGAAAACTGCTCGGCCGTTTTGGCGTTCTTGTCGCCCAGGTTCCACTCGCTCATATCCGGGACCCGGCCAAAAAATTCCAGCGAAGGGTCACTCCCGGCAAATTTTCGGAACTCCGCATAATGCGGATTTTGCACGATGGAAGCGGATGGCAATTCTGCGGAATGGAAGCGGCCGATCAGGTCCTCCATAATTTCCTTCTGATCGGACATCAGAAAATATTTTCCCGCCTGCGCCGAGTAGGTGAAGTTTTTCTTTGCGGGCGTCTGGGTCCCGGCGGGCGTCTGGCTCTTCTGGTTTTCCCGAACTTCTACGGTGACGCCATCGAAATCGTATCTCGTCACCTCGACAGGAGCCTTACCTCTGGCCTGGCTCAAAGCCTTCCATTTTTGAATCAGGTCCGTTTTGCCTGTCGCGTCATAGACAAGGAACGTGGCGACGGCTTTCGCTTTGTCCAACGGAGAATCCTTCCGCGCCTCCGGGTTCAACGCGACACCCCACGCGAACGGATTGTCCAGCAATGAGACCGCATCCGGCATCATCATCGCTATCACCGAATGGGCATTGTCGGCGATTCCGTGCGTCACTCCAGCCGTCAGCATCGACGTGAAAGCCGGATCGTGCAGCAATTGCAATATGTGATTGTTCTGCCGCGAGCCGGAGAGCGCAGGCGTTCCATGCCATTCGAGATAGAAAAACGTATTGGGAGACAGGCGCTGTGCAATCGGATCGTCTTGCGCAGACACCGGGAAGCACGAAAGGCCGAGCAGGATTGTCAGGGCGAAGGCTGCAGCGCACCAGCGCAGTTGTGCGGCGGGCTTTCGAATCGGATTCACAGATGCCTCCTCCGCTTGCTCATCCGGAATCAAAAGCTCAAGCGGCGCATTCGGAAGATTTTCTCTAGGAATTAGGATGGCATGGAGGACGCAGACGTGTCCCGCAATATCGAACCGCTTTTCGCCTATCTGCCAACCGGATGGCTATTGGCCTGTGGGCGCGCTCGAGGGCGGCGCTGCGCCGGCTGATTTCGGCGTGCTCAGGTAACCTTTCACCTGATCCTTGCCTACGTCGAAGACCACGATTTCGTAGGGCGCGCGGACTCCGCTGACATAAAACTGAATCGGCTCGCCGGCGGTCCGGTCCTTCTTTTCGATGACCTTGTCGTCCGCCACCACGTTCAGTGTGAACTTGTATTTCTTGGGGTCCGTCTTTTTCAGCTGCACTTGAATCGGGCCGACGTGCTGCGGTCCCTTGCTGGATCTGTTGAGCGAGAATTCGAAAATATCGCGCTCGCCGAGCCTTTTCAGTTCTTCCACTTCATCATGGTTTCGCGCAATCAATCCACTCTGCACGCCCATATCGCCCTTCATGCTCTGCATCTCGCTCTTGGCAGCGGCCAGATCGGCCTTGGTCGCGTTGAGGTCGGTTTGGGTGCCGTTCAGCTGGGTCGTAACTTGCCCGAATTTCGTCGTCGCATCGGCCTGCACGGCGCCGATCTGCTGCCGCAACTGCGCGTCGTTCTTTTGCTGCTCGCTCCGGACGCTCTGGGCGAGGCCCCTTGCGCGGGCCAGCTCGTCCTGCGTAAGCCCGAGTTTTTGCGACGTTACATCCAACTCGCCCTTCAAATCCGCGAGGCGCGAATTCGTTTTGTCCAGCTCCGCGGCCATCGCCTGCGTTTTCTTGTTCGCGTCGTCCTGGGCCTTGTGCAGCGCTTCTCGCTGCGAATAATTCGCGTACAGCAGGTAGCCAACTAGCGCGAACGCTACCACGAAAAGTATCGGCACCCATCGCGGCAGTGCCGAGGAATCGTAGACCGTCGTCGTTTCCGCAGGTGTATTCGGACTAGAACTCAAGCTCATCAATCCTCCTTGAAGGAGCGGAATTCCATTCGCATCACGGCGCCACGCGCTCGCGTTTCGGCGGATTATCGCCGAGGCGCCCCGCGAAGTCTATCGCTTCGCTCGAACCCTGTTTCCTCCGCGCCGCGGCCAACTCGCCTCCACAGACGTGGTCAGCCCCCCTCGCGGCGTGAAATCTCCCGTAACCCGGCACCAGGCTGGCTGCACCGCATCCACAATGTCGCGCAGGATTCGGTTCACGGCGTTCTCGTAAAAAATGCCCAGATTGCGGTAAGCTAGCAGATACATTTTGAAAGCCTTCAGTTCCAGGCAAAGCTTCTTGGGTTCGTACTCGACCCGGATGGCTCCATAATCGGGCAAACCCGTTTTCGGGCAAATGGACGTGTATTCGGGCACGCGAATCGTGATTTGGTAACCCGGGAATTGATTCGGCCAGATCTCGATTTTAGGCAGCCGCGCGTTGATTCCCGCCCGCGCGTGCTCCGGCGTGTATCCTGGCATACCGCTCCGCTTCCTTCCTGTAAGTATTATTGCACGCTTCGCAGCGGCGTTGCCCGGCCGTCTTGCGCAATCGGAGGCGTTTGGCTATCCTACCGCCCAATCTCGGGGGTATCTAGGCGGATGATTTGCCCTCAGTGCCGCAGTGCGGATTGTTTTCGCTCGCATCGTGAAGGGCCTCTGGATTTTTTTGGCACGGTCGTAGGACTAAGGCCTTGGCGCTGCCACACGTGCGATCTCCGATTCTACGCGTGGCGTGTCGCCGCCGTTTTTTTCGGATACGCGCACTGCCCGCGATGCGGAAATTTCGACCTCGACCACATCTCTCGCGATCGCGTGCCCACGAGCCTCAAGAACCTGGCGCTCCGTGGTCTCGGGCTTCCCGCTTACCGCTGCGATCCCTGCCGCGAGAAATTTTTCAGCCTGCGACCCTACCGGCGGATTCTCCCATCGATGATTGCGGTCGGCGGAGAAAAAGCGGTCAGCTCCTAGCCAGAATCCCGGGTATTACAGTTCCCCAAGGGCGCACCCATGGCGCTCAGCTTTGGGCGTCAAAGCCGCATCATGGCCAGGTTTGCGCCAAAAGCACACATCAACGATGTGAAGTTTAGGGGCTTTGGGATGCCAAATGGGGCGCGAGAATGCGCCTGGAGGCCTACTTCGGGCTATTCACCGGTGGGGGAATGAACCACTGCGGGATCGGGCCCGCCGAGCGAAACCAGCAAGCGCCGGAGCTTCGCGCGATCCTCAAGGCCCATTCCGACCGTCTCAAATCCAGCCTGGTGCGAGCGCACAAACCGCACGACGGCCTGCATGTTGATCGACCGCAAGCCTGCGGGAATCTTCAACGTCGCCTCCGTGCCAACCGCGAGTTGAATATCGCCGCTGAGCAGTCCTCCTTCGAGGCTGAGGACGCTGATTGCAGACGAATATTTGCCTCTCGACGATGTCACGACGGCCGGCACGCTGCGCGGCAAGCGTATGCGCCGGTAGCGCCGGTGGCGAACCACATCGCGGTCCGGAATGGGATCGAGCGGCGCGATCGCCATGGCCTTGATGTCGAGGCCTGACTCCGGCAAGAAGCTTTGAATCCATTCCGGGTCGAGCTTCAGAAGCGCCTGCGCTGCGGCCATGCGCATCTCTTCGGGATAAACCCAGCCAAAGGCCTTGCGCGATTCCACGAATCTCCGGAGGTGCCCGGTTGCGGCGGCAGCGCGCATGCGTCCAAGCGCCTCGATTGCCTTGACGCGCAGGTAATCCGCTCCTTGCGGCAGGATATCGCCCTCGGCGAGACGGAGGAGCTTCGGCGCCGTCGCCGGATCGGCGCACATGCCGATTTCGTCCAGCGCCTGCGGCAAAACAACCGGATCGAGATGTTCGATCAGGTTCGTAAGAAGCTGGCCTCGTTCGGGAGCGCCGGCAATCGAAAGCTGGCGCACGACCGCATCGTGAAAGCCCCGCCCAGCGTGACGTAATCTTTGCGGAAGCAAGTCTTCAACGCCGGCCACATCCAGACGGCTCAGCAGACCAACGATCGTCGCCGCTTTGGCGGGCGGCTCAGACTTGAGCACTTCTTTCAGGTGCCGCGCGCAGCCGGTGCCAACCGTCTTGGCCATCTCGACAATTTTCTCGCGCTCGGTGCGCCGTCCGGCGCGCGCGAGGCGCAGCGCGAGATGCTCTCCCGCCGCTTGCGGCGCCCGCATCAGCACGCCCACCAAGCCTTCGGGCATCGCATCCGCAGTCATCGCTTCTTCGACGAACTCGGCGATGCGGTTTTCAACTCCGATGCGCGGACGCAAACTCTGCGCCCATGTGGGCCGCAATTCCTCGAGATCCGCCAGCGAATCGAGGGCCTGCTGCATGGCGCGATAGTAACGGCGCGACGCCGATTCCTGGCTGAGCCTCACGAACGCCGCGCTCAGCAGGGTCTGCAGCTCTGCGTCTTTTTCCGCCGCGAGCTGCTGTCCGATTTGCAGCAACGCATCTTGCAAACGCTGGCTGGCGGCTTTGCTATAAAGCTCGGCAAGCTGGCCCAGGCCGATCGCAGCCTTCTTGCGTGCTTCCGCATCCTTATTTCGCACGCACGCCGCGTATTTGAGCAGGATGTCCGCGGCCGCTTCCGATTCGCCGCGCCCCATCAGTTCCTCGACGTATTGCTGGACATTGCGCGGCGGAATGCACCACGCGTCTGACGAAGTAAGCACTGCGCGTTTTCCGGATTCCGGCACGGCCGCCCAGAACTGGCGGTCGAGCACGTCGGCGTGCGATTCGATCGACATTCCCGCCGCAGCCATTTTGTCTTCGCGCGCCTTCAGCAGCTTGCGCAGCGTCTCGAGCTCGTGTCCCATCTTGTCGAGCATCTGCCGCACGGCATTGACGCGCACTTCGCCGCGCTGAAACCGTTCGAGCGCAAACCGAATGGCGAGATCCTCGGCCAAACGCAGCAGCATCGCTTCGTCGACTTTCGCGGACGGCGTTTTCGCGGCCACGGTGGCGAGCGCTTGCCGCAACGTCACCTGCGCGTTTTGGGGCAAGGACGCGAGCTTTGCCTGCCAGGCCATTTGATCGAGCTGTTTAGGGTTTTTTGCCTGAGTCGCTTCGCCGAATTGCGCGAGGAGGCGCAATAAGCTCTGCATTTCCGCTTCGCTGAGCGGTTGCACAGGAACTCCGCCGCTCGAAGGCGTGCCCGGCAGATAGCCGCCGGTTCCATCACCCGTGGCTGTGCCCGCGCCGGTTCCTGTCCCTGCTCCCGCGCCGGGACCAAGGCCCGGACCAAGGCCGGAGACCACAGCGCCGCTACCCGCGACTGCATCTCCTGCGGCGCCGCTATACGCTGAACCTGTCCCTGCCATTCCCGCGCCGGCTCCGCCGCTTCCCGGCCCGCTGCCCGCGCCGGGACCACCCGGACCGCCATGCGCGCCTTCGGCCGCGGCGATCAGCTGAATCATTTTCTCGGGGCTGCGAAACCAGTCCTGCACGCGATCCGCATCCGCGCCGAGCGTCTTCGCCGTAAGCTGCGCGGCGACGCGCGCCTCGGAAAATCCCGCATCCTCGGCCACAAATCGAAGTTCGTTGACGCGAATTCCCGCGCCGCTGTCTTTTCCAAAATAATGTTCGAGGCGGTCGCTCAGCGTGACGGTTTTCGAATTTGCCTCCATGAACGCCTTGACGAGATTGACGAATTCTTCGCGGTCGAGAGTGGGATGGAAGCAGATGCTGGCGACGCTTGCGCCATTGAGAAGTTCGGCGAAGCTTCGCTCCGCGGGAGTCGTTTCCAGCGGGACGCCATCGAGAAGAAGTTGCGAACCTGAAGTGCCGAGCAGTAGTCCCGCTTCGCCGGAAGCGCGAACCGCCTCGGTAAGTTCGCTCCAGGTGATCTCGAATTGGTTGACCGAGCGGGCGTGCTCTAACCCATAGAGTCGCGAATATTTAAACAGCACGTTCAGGCTGCGTACAAAGGCCCGCGCGTTGGGAACTGTCGACTCGCTGGGCATAGCCAACTCTTGGGAAAGGGCCGCCATCTGGTACCACCCCGAAGGTACTGGAGCGAGATGGGCTGAGGGTATGGTACGAATGTACCAAATTCCTGGCCAGCAACTGCCCCGTTTGCCAGCGACGTGCCTTAAATCGCAGCAATCCTGGGGCGTACCCACCGCCAAACCGCGCGTGCCAGTTCATTCAGTCCGAACTGGAAGCAGAATTGAATAATCGGAGGCCGCCGGTTGCACTATGGGAGCAGTCAAACGCCAGCTATTTTCCAGTTCGGGGAGCGCGTTTATGGCGCCGGCTCATTTGTCTTGTACTGGATAAGCTCGATGGCATTGCCGGCGTTGTCACTCACGAACGCGAACGCAGCGCCAGGGTAGTCGTGCAGTTCAAAGACTACTTTCACGCCTTTGGACTGCAATTGTGCGAGGACAGCGCGGACATCCTTCACCCGAAAGGCAAAATGCTTGACGCCGTTTGTGCGAAAGTCCTGCGACGGGTCTCGGCGCGACTCCGGCAGTGGCGTGGCCCCGGGCACCTGGAACAGCTCGATTTTGATATCGCCCCGCTGAATCAACACTTCCTGCATGCCGTTCGGCTGTCCGCGGCGGCTGACCTCCTTGAAGCCGAACATCTTCTGATACCACGCGATTGACTTTGCAATGTCTGGCACGCTCAAGGCGACGTGATCGAGGGTGAAGTCGAAGCCGACCTGAGAATCCTGCGCGGCGAGCGTTTCCACAGATGCCGGCATCAGAAGAAACCCAACGAACGCCAGGACGGCAAATGCAATAAAGAGCTTTGCACGTTTCATCGGGCTATCCTCCTTCGCACTCTCGAGACATTTGCGTGACAAGGGCGCGCGCCCGGCCAAGTTTCTAAGATGGGTTTTCCGGCTAGCCAGCCACGTGCTCGATAACCGCGATTCGGAGAATAGCTGGCTCGTTTGACCTCAGCGTGGATCGCGCTCCGCGGCGGCGCCAACATAGATCACGCCCTGCTTCATCACGAGGACAGGATGCGCCGTGGCTTCTATGTTCGCCAGCGGATTGCCGGGTACGGCGACGACATCAGCGAACTTCCCCGGCTGAAGCGTTCCCGTCTCGCCGGCAACGCCAAGCAGATCGGCCCCGCTCGCCGTTCCGGCGATCAAGGCCTGCGCGGGTGTCAACCCGTTGGCGGCCATCAACGAAAATTCCCGCGCGTTCCGGCCATGCGGCTCGACGCCGGCATCGGTGCCCAGCGCGAGTGGCACGCCGATCTTGACGGCATGCTGAAACATCTGCTGCATGTGCGCCGAGGCCGCCCGCGCTTTCTCGGCAACGGCAGGAGGATACGTGTCCGCGTGCTGGCCAACCCATTCACCGGCGAAGAGTGTGGCGACGAGGTAGACGTGCTTCTGCTTCATCTCCTGGAGCGTGTCGTCCTCGAGGAACGAGCCGTGCTCGATCGAATCAACGCCAGCCGCGATGGCCATCTTTGCCGCTCGATCGCCGTGGCAGTGAGCCGCAACCTTGCGGTGCCAGGCATGCGCTTCTTCGACGATGGCGTTCATTTCCGCTTGCGACAGCTCGGGAACATCCACAGGATCGGACAGCGACAGCACCCCTCCCGACGGCATAAACTTGATCACATCCGCGCCGAACTTCAGCTGGTAACGCACGGCCGCACGGCATTCGTCCGGCCCGTTGCAAACGCCTTTGTCGGGTCCGGCCGCAGCAACCCGCTCAAGCGGCACCGGATCCTGATCGGCATGGCCGCCGGTGGCTCCGATCGCGTAATTGGCGATCAGCATGCGCGGCCCGGGGATCACACCCGCAGCAATCGCGTTCCTGAGGCCGAGCGAAATATAGTCCG
>Ga0335078_10004488_pt1 | contig 20673 bp, 20 predicted proteins | sample Lox_Sample_32_FD_206711 | JGI IMG/M metagenome (GOLD analysis project Ga0335078, IMG submission 206711) | Soil microbial communities from Loxahatchee National Wildlife Refuge, Florida, United States - Lox_Sample_3.2 | ecosystem: Environmental > Terrestrial > Soil > Wetlands | place: USA... | reverse complement strand
TGACGCCGACGCCCAGCGTGACGCCTACACCCAGCGTGACTCCGACGCCCAGCGTGACGCCGACGCCAAGCGAGACTCCGACGCCGAGCGTCACTCCGACGCCGAGCGTGACGCCGACGCCGAGTCAAACGCCAACGCCGACTCAGACGCCTACGCCGACTCCGACTACGACTGCGACTCCGACCGCTACCCGCACTTCCACGCCAACAATGACGCCGACTCCAACCGAGACTGCGACGCCGGTGCCGCCGAAGAAGGTGGTGCTAACGCCGTCGTCGCTGGACTTCGGACGAGTGGTGGTCTACAAGAGTTCGGCTCCGCAGGTCGTGACGCTGGAGAACGGAACCAATAGCTCAATCAGAATCAGCGGATGGAGTATCGGCCCCGATTTCAAAGTCCTCAGCATGACCTGCCCGGTTCCGGGAGTGTTGCCGGCCGGACAATCCTGCACGTTCGACGTGGCCTTCGCGCCGAAGAGCGTCGGAACCAAGAACGAGGTGCTGCGCGTGTTCGATAGCGCCAAGAACAGCCCGCAGACCGTCAAGCTGCACGGGGTCTCAACGCGACGATAGCGATCGATAGATCGATTGGCGCGGATGGGCGTTTCGCGCCCCAACAATCAGGATGCCGAAGCCAGCCGCAAGGTCTTCTCGCGGCTGGCTTCGATCGACTCTTTCAGCCGCTCCACCAGCGCTTCGCTCGGCGAGTGCGCCAGCAGCCGTGTCAGGGTGGCACCGTTAGTCCAGATAGCGGGCTTGAAGTGTCTGGCGCCGTAGCGCCGCACGAGCTTCTCGATGCTGCCGTCGTGATAAGCGCCGATCACGGTCGGATGGATATAGCATTTGCGGCATACGCTCGAAGTGTTGCCGAGATACTGCGCCACTTTCGACACCACCACCAACTCGGTCTTCTTCGAAGGGCGCGGCTCGGTTAAATTCGCAAACTCGATCATCGCAAGATTGGTCGCCGCCCAGGTTCTGAAATCCTTGGCGGTGATATCGCTTCCGGAAATTTCCCTGAGATAGTCGTTGAGATCGCCGGAATCGATACTGTGCGTGATCCCCCGGTCGTCGACGAATTGAAAAAGCTCCGAGCCGGGTAAATCGCGGCAGTTTCGCAGGATGCGGGCGAGCTTCCGATCGCTGACGACGCTATGATGCCGGATTTTGCTCTTGGCGTTGAAATCGAGCTCGATTTTTCCGCCCCTGATACGCACGTGGCGGTTCTTCAGCGTGGTGATTCCGAAACTATTGTTCGCCTTCTCGTATTCGACGTTACCGGCTCTCGCGAGCGTGTGTTGCATCAGGCGGACGACCGCTGCGAGCACCTTCTCGCGGGGCAAACCCTTGCGCGCGAGGTCCCGTTTGATGCGCCGGTTAATCAGGGGAAGTGCGTTGGCAAACTCGGCGACGTGCGCGTATTTGTCGGCGTCGCGCACCTTCCGCCATAGCGGATGATAGCGATATTGCTTGCGGCGTCGCGCGTCGCGGCCGGTCGCCTGGATATGGCCATTCGCGATCGGGCAAATCCAGACTTCGGTCCAGGCCGGCGGCACCGCGATCGATTTGATCCGATCCAGCTCTGCCCGCCCGGTTATCCGCTTGCCGTTGGGATGAAAATAGACGAAATGATGACCCTGGCGTTTTCGAGTGATACCGGGACCGCGATCCAAAACGTAGCGCAGCTTGCCGGAATTTGCGCCGTTCAACGCTGACGCCGATGATCCGCCCCCCTGCCTGTTGTTCGCTCCCTGCTTCGCGCTCATGAAAAAACTGGACGCCGAAAAAAAGCTCAGTTCGGCTGACTAGCGCTTGCTGAATCGGCAGATCGTCAGCAAATCGACTACTCACATATAGTGTAGCCGGTTAAGCGATGGGCGCATGGAAAGTTTTTGTAGGCCGGTTGAGTGGCGAATCGCTCTCGCGATTGCACCCTGACGGAAGCCCGATCCATCATTGGGCCTGAATTCATAGCCACGAGGTGTTCAGATGACCGAATCGATACCGAAGGCGCCGGAGCTTGAAACGGTAAAAATCGAAGTCGAAGGTTCGCTCGGGCGCCTGATCCTCAATCGTCCCGCGCGGCTCAACGCGATCAATGCACAGATCGAGCTGGATATCACCCAAGCGGCGCGATGGTTCGACAGCGTCGAGAGCGTGCGCGTGGTGATCGTCAGCGGTGCGGGACGCGCGTTTTCGGCTGGTGCCGATCTAGCGGCCAATGCCGAGGCGCAAAGCGCGAAGTCAGGCGGGCGGCGTTATCGGCGAAACCTCGGCGATTACGGCCTGCGCATGATGGAGGCGCTCGAGCAGATGCGCGCGATAACTATCGCGCAGGTGCACGGCTACGCGGTCGGCGGCGGCTTCTCGATCGTGCTCGCGTGCGACTTGCGTATCGCCGCCGACGATACTGTGTTTTTTATCCCGGAGATCGATATCGGCGTACCCTACGGATGGGGCACCGTGCCGCGCATGGTGCGCGAAATCGGACCGGTGATGACCAGGGAATTGATCATGACCTGCCGGCGCTTCGACGCACACGAAGCCAAGTCGCTGGGGATGCTGAATCGCGTAGTGCCGGCGTCGGGGCTGCAAGCTGAGACGCTGGAATTGGCCAACGAGCTCAGCAAAAAACCAGTGATCCCTCTTTCGATAACCAAGGATCATATCAACGCGGTCTCGCGCGCGATGGGCTCGACCATGACCGGCTTCGCGGATCGCGACCTGTTTCTGGCGTCGTGCGAAGATCCCGAATCGGTTGCGGCGGCGCAGGCCTACGCGTCCAAGGTGATCAAAAGGAAGCGTTCAGGATGAGCCCGCATGAGGACTCTGGACTTACGGCTCACCATTGATCGCGCACCTGCGCATCCAGCTCCATCATGTCCAATTCGGCTTGCAGCGCTTGATAGGCCGAATCCCCGATAACCCCGGTGAACCGCAACTCGCTCAGGCGCTCGCGTGACGCCGCCTGCGCGCGCGCACGCAAAGTCATCTCGCTTCGACGCGTCTCGACCGATAGTCCGCCCGAGCCATCAACTCGTTGCAAAAGTTCGGTGTATTCGCGCCGGATCGATACGGTTACGCTCTCGTCGGTCTGGCCTAGAATATTGAGTGCCGCCCGAAGCATCTCTTCGCGTCCGATCCGGGTTTCTTCTTCGATCGCATGGTCATCTTCCAATCCCAGCGCGAGCACCAGCGGGCGAAGTGTGAATCCCTGGATGACCAACGTACCGAGTACCACGGTAAATGCCGTCAGCACGATCAGATCGCGATAAGGAAAAGCCGGCGCCGCGCTCGCTCCATCGGGCAGCGCCAGCGCGATCGCCAGGGTCACGATACCGCGCATGCCGCACCATGCAACCACCACTCCTCGCCTGAGCGGCGTCGCTTTCATGATCGTCGGAGTCCGATCCCCGAGGATGCGGTTAATCACCCACAGCGCTCGATTGTAGAACATCACCCAGCCGATACGCGCCACGATCGTGGTTGCGAGCACAGCCGCCGCAAATACGATCGCTTCTGGACGCTGCGCAGGACCGAGCCGATGCAGGATCGGCCGGATCTGCAATCCGATCAAAACGAAGGCGAGCGCGTTCAGCAAGAAAACCACCGTCTCCCAGACCGCAAACGAGGGGACTCGAATCGCGGCCTGCATCCGGACCGGGCTGTGCCGCGAGAGCACGATCGCGAAGGTGAAGATCGCCAGGATGCCGGACAGATTGAGGTGATCGGCGACGATCCACACGCCGAACGTGCCGACGAATTGAACGATGATGGAACTCGGCACGTCGGAGATGCGCCAGATGACGTTGTGAACCGCGATCGCGAACAGTACTCCCATCGCCACGCTGCCGCCCAACACGAAGATCAATGTTGAGACGGTAGCGACAACACCGGTGGGATGAGCGAAGGTTGCCGCAAGTGCCAAACGGTATATGAGCAGTGCGCTGGCGTCGTTGAGCAGGCTCTCGCCTTCGAGGATTACGAGCAGGCGGTAGGGAAGCTCCACTTCCTTGAGCACGGCGGTAGCGGCCGCGGCGTCGGGCGGCGCGACGATCGCACCGAGCGCAATTGCAACCGCCCACGGCATCGCGGGCACCAGCCATCGCGCGGTGAACGCCACGGCCAAGGTAGTAACGCCGACCGCCATCACGACCAGGCAAGTGACCGGAAACCAGTATTTGCGAAGGTCGCGCAAGGAGCTGTCGAACGCCGCGTCGAGCAGCACGGGCGCAACGAATAACGCGAGCGCGAGTTCAGGATCGAGAGACAGCCGCGGGCCGTTCTTCAGCATCGCCGCGGCGACGCCACCGAGCGCGAGCAGCGCCGGCGACGGCACCCCGATCTTGCGCGCCAGGGCCGCCAGCACAACCGCGCCTAGCAGCAGCGCCAGGATCCACTCGAGGACGATCATGTTCGCTTGTACTGAGCGTCTCGCGGTCCTCCAAGGAAGTGCCCAAGCCGAACGCCCTGGTCTGCGAGTCGGGCTCTAGTCCGATTCCGATCTTCGAGCTTCCGGAGGCAGGGCGCGGCCGCGAGCACGCTCTCCTCGTAAAATCATACAGGTACTGGAGGCCCGCGCCACCAAGCGCTCCTGCTCGTCGACAATGTCGCACTCGACTATGCCGACAGTTTTCCCGCGATTGACAACGCGGGCATGTGCTTTAAGCGACGCGACCCATACCGGGCGCAGGAAATTTATTTTCAGCTCGAGCGTGGTGAAGCTCTCACCTGCGGCAAGCGTGCTGGCAAAGGCTGCACCCATCGCCGCGTCCGCGACGTCGCAAAGCACGCCGCCATGAAGCGTGCCCATCGGATTGGCGAATTTTCCGTTGGCATTGAAGCCGATCGTTGTCTGGCCAATCCCGTCATACGTAATCGTGAGACCGAGTAGGTTGCCAATCGGCGCCGGGAAGCGCTCGACTGATACATCGTGCGTTTGACGGAGAGCGGTTGAATTTTCCATAAATTTTTCTTCCTTTCGGCTCAGATTTGTTCAAAACTCGTCCCGAAATACTTGTATATACAAAAATAATCCAAAATTTTTTTATGCCTGGAGCTTGCGCAATGCCAGGCGAAGCGCGGCCACGCACTCGGGACCTAGCTTCTCGGCAACTTTCGCCTGCGCCTCTTCCCAGGCTGGGAGGCCTTTTCTTATCAGCGCCTGCCCCTTGTCCGTCACCTCGATCAGATGACTGCGGCGGTCCAGATCGGGCTTCAGCCGCAACCAGCCGCGCGAGCACATACGCTCGACGTTGCGGCTTAGCGTCGATTCATCCATCTGCAGCATCCGCGTGAGTTCGGATGGCTTGACCGCCTGGCGGTTACCCACCGCGATCAGCACTGAGAATTGGCTGGTTTTAAGTCCCGCGCCAGCCAGCGCGTTGTCATAAATTGCACTGATCACGCGGTTGAGCTTGCGAACGCGAAAGCCAACGCATTCCCGTTCGACTCGTTTGCTCTCCTCGATCACATAATCTTGTATATGCAAGCAAATCCGATTTGTCAAGTTCGTCGCACGCCCGCCTCGCGATTGAAAAAGACAAGGCGCGGCAATTCCCGCGCCCTGTCGGCGAAAATGCGACCAAAATGTTTAAGCTGGACGGCTCAAGCCATGTTCGAAGGCTTCATCCGACCTTGTCGAGCAGAGATTTCATGTCGTCGGCGTGCTCCTCCTCGACTTTGAGGATCTGCTCGATCAAAACGCGCGTGGTCGGGTCGTCGTTGCCCAGCCATCGGATGATCTCGGAGTACGACTCGATCGCGATTCGCTCGGCGACCAGGTCCTCCTTAATCATGTCGGTCATGCTTTTGCCTTCCTTGTATTCGGCATGGCTGCGGCTGGCGAGGCCATCTGGATTGAAGTTCGGCTCACCGCCGATTTGCACGATCCGCTCAGCCACCCAATCCGCGTGTTGCTGCTCTTCGTTGGCGTGTTGCAGAAATTCAGATTTGACCGAATCGGAATTCATGCCGTGGGCCATGTAGTAGTGACGCTTGTAGCGGAGCGTGCACACGGTTTCCGTGGCAAGAACCTCGTTAAGCACTTTGATCACCTGCTGGCGATCGGCCTTGTAGCCCTCGGTAATGGCACCTGATTCCATGTGTGCCCGAGCTCGATCACGGATTTTCTTTACGTCGGCCACGAACTGACTCATGTTTAGGTCTCCTATTTTTAAAGGTTGTTAAAAATTTTTCCCCGATAGCCGTATGAAACGTCAGCGCTGGGTAATCGCTTTGCTTTAATTATACGGCATCGTGCGCGACCGCCCCGAAAATGTTTTTAGTGGGCGCAGACGTGCGAATACCTGCGCGCGCCCACTCCGACAGTTGCGCACGCTAACGCTTGTGCGAGGCGGAAAAAGAGTAAAGAAGCTAGTCTCTAGTCTTTACGAATACCGGCGGGCATCCCGGGAAACTTTTTGAGCTCCGAGTTCATTACATCCCAGGGTTGAGCGCTCTTTGTGTAGATATCCATGGATGGCCGGTACCAGCTCGGATCATCGAGGCTCCCGACCTTGACCCCAACCAAGTCAGGCCGCGCCGTGAGCGTGTGATAGACCGGCGCTCCGCACTGCGGGCAAAACCAGCGGCTGACCGTGCCGCCAGAGTCGACCGTCGCGGTATACACTTGCGGCTTTCCCTTGACCAGCGCGAAGCCGCTTTTGGGCATGCTCAGGACTGCCGCGTAAGCGCTCCCACTCATTTTTTGGCAGTCGCGGCAATGGCAATTGATCATGAATAGCGGTTCGCTCGAGCACTCGTAGCGAATCGCTCCGCAAAAGCATCCGCCCTCAAATCGCGATGGCATCAGAGACTCCTTGGAGGTCGAACGGTCAGATGGCGACACCCCTGCGGCTGCACGCGGGACAAAAAAAGAGAGACGGGCTTGCGCCCGTCTCTCCTGGACCTCCGTCTAGCGGTGAACCTGTTCGAGGTGGTTGATGTCGTAAACCGCCTGCACCTCGTTCATCGGATAGTTGGGGAATCCGTCGCCATAGCCCCGGATAATCGTCGCGCGATCATTCTGCACGTCGACCATCGACAGGCCTTCCCACGTGTAGGACTGGATACCGTGGTTAATCTCGGCGAACTGTTTGAAATTCTCGCTGTATTTCCACGTCCATTCGCAGATCTTCCACAGCTTGTCCTTGCGATCGAAAACCACATGGTAGGGTCCAAGCCAGGTTTCGGGCTCGAGGAAGTTGATTACGGCCGAGTACGGATGGCGTTGCCATTTCGGGGTACGCAACACCATCGCGACCTTCTTCACCGTCCACTGCGGATCGTTGGGCACGGTGCCGTTGGTTCCGTAAGTATGGGAGAAATCGTACTCAGGATCGAAGATACCAAGCACGTCCTTCCATCCGAGGAACTTCCAGTTCCAATCGAGATCGCGGCCGTTAAAGCCGTAGTAGTCCTCGATCGTCAGGTCGGTGCCCAGCAACGAGTCGGATTTAACCTCGGCCGAGATACGGCGGACGCGCCGCAGCGTTGGCACGTAGGCCCATCCGTCGTCCGAGCGATGAGGATCGATATAGCGGTAGACGATAAACGCCGTGCCGCGGATGTCGAACGGCTCGAAGAAGATCGTGATTTCCTTGTGCTGGAAATCGCCGGCGTTTGGAATCGGCAGAGGCTTACCATCGAGTTGCGCCAGGTGGCTGAAAAGGGTCTTCTGATAGAATCCGGACAGCGTACGCTCATAGGTCCCGCCGCCGCCCCAATCTGGTCCGATATTGGTCGGGAACGGGCTGCTGAACTGGATGCCTTCGGTCCAAGCCTTGGGCGGCGGATCGGCGGCTTGCGGTGCGTTGCCATTGTGGTCGCCACCATTACGGACCCAGCCCCACATGTGGTTCATCACGACCAGGCCGTAATTCTGCCACTTCCATTCGTAGTTCCACGCAATCTTGACGCCCGACATCGGGTCGTTCGGATCGAGTGATTCAGTCGGGAAGGGCTGGCCGCAAGTGTAATTCTCCATCGCGCCATCGGCGGCTATACGGGTCTGATGGCCGTACTTTTCGGTACAATCCATGTAGTCTTTGCGCGGCACGTGCGAGAGCGGCGCGATAATCGGGGCCTTGAATTCAGGAAAATTGAACTGTTCCAGCCACCCGGGCGGTACGAATGGCCGCATTCTCTCAATATCCTTGGCGGTAAGGACGTCGCCAGGCTTGAAGTCAGGCTTGGTATCTTTGTACTTGTTCATCCAGTCCACGTAGGTCTGGACGTTATAGTTCCGAAGCCTGTCCTTGTCCTCTTTGGTTTGCGCCCGTGCGTTCCCGATGCTCAAGAATGCCGACAGAGCGGCTAACATGGCCGCCAGATAAAAGCCCCGGTATCTCCTTAACATCGCGCTCTCTCCTCCATGAAAGTGACTGTTTTTAGCTATCTTCCCGGGACGACTCTCCCCTTCTTTCCAATCAGCCCGGCTTTCCTTCCGGTTCTTCAACTCGATCACATAGAGCCACGACCATCCAAAATCACAGTTTCCCAGCTATCTTACGGATGAAATTAGTTGATTGGATTGCCTTGAAATTTTTGCAGTCGGTTCTGCCCTCACTAAAGTAGCCGGTAGTGCATAAGTTAAATTATGTCAAGGACTTTTGGCTAATCGTCATTAGCTTACCGAAAGTCAATCGGGTCAAACACTAATAATAAGGATGCGTTATGTTAGGTCTCGTAATAGCGAGTTTAGCGATAATCGAGATACTCCCTTGATCTGAAACGCGGATTCCGTTCTCGAAAACGGAATTTTTCGCAATGAAAGAAGCGCCTCCGCTGCGGCGTTATCGAAGAGGGAGCAACCGGATGCGCTCGAATCTTTCAGGTAGGCTTCGGGGTATATGAAACGGTGGTTAGATGGCGACGTGCGTCATGAACTGCTCGGCGCCACGCGCGAAGTCATTTTCATCCGCGTAACGGCCGAGATCCAGAATAAAATACGATGCGCCCGCCGCGCGATCGGCTTCGAGCCGGGCACGCGCGCCGGAATGGTCGTCGAGCTTGAGCCCGCGGCGCACAACGATCTCGGGTTCGGCACGGCCGCGCGCGCGAGCCTGATCGCGCAGCGACGCCACCTCCGGTGCGAGCTTTTCCGTCGGCAGCATCGGATGCCATCCGTCGCCGAATTCGAGCACGCGCGCGATCGCATCTTCACCGTTGCCACCGATCCAGATTGGCGGCAACGCGGGGCGCGGCAGAAACATGATCGGCGCAAAGCTCACCAGCTTGCCCTCATAGGATGCGACGTCGTTGGCAAACAGTTGACTGAGCACGCGCAGCGTCTCGGTGGTCAACGCACCGCGCTTTCGCGAATCGACTCCTAAAGCCTCGAACTCGCGACGCATCCATCCCACCCCGACCCCGAGAATCATCCGATTGCCGGACAATTCCTGGATCGTCGCGACCTGCTTCGCGGTAAGCACTGCGGGACGATATGGCAGTACCAGCACCGACACGCCCAGACGAATTCTCTCGGTCGTTCCGGCGAGGAACGCGAGCGTCGCAAGAACGTCGAGATAACGCCCGCCCGAACCTTCGATATCGTCGGGCGGCAGCACAAGATGATCGGAGACAAACAGCGCATCGAAACCGAGACGTTCGGCGGCGCGCGCGCAACTGATGATCGCCTTTCGATTCGACTGCGGGCCCATGTTCCGGATCGCGATTCCGTACTTCATCGTGGGATCTCCGTTTCGATCATCTCAGGTCGGCGTTGTAGGCTGCGCCGATCTATACCAGCAGTTTGGCGAGAACCGCCACAACGCTGCAACCCGAAAGAACTGCGACGCCTCGATCGCCGAGCCGAAGTCGCTGCAGGCGCGATCAGAGCAGAATGCGCGCCGGTTCTTCGATCAGCATTTTGAACGAGCGCAGAAACTCGGCGCCCTGTGCGCCATCAAGCGCGCGATGATCTCCTGATAGCGTCGCCGTCATCACGCGGCCGATCGCCACGATACCGTCGCGCACCCTGGGAGTTTCGCGTGTCGCGCCCAAGCCCAGAACACAGCTTTGCCCGGGAGTGATGATCGGAAAAAGACTTTCGACGCCGAACATCCCGAGATTCGAAATCGTAAACGTGCCGCTGCCCGTGTCTTGCGGCCGCAGACGCCCGTCTCTGCCGCGCTCGACCAGTTCCTGCAGTTCCGACGCGATTTGGCGCAGCGCTTTGCGATCCGCATTGCGAATCACCGGCGCCAGCAGACCTCCGTCGGTCGCGACGCCAACGGCGATATTGATTTCATCCACCAGCACGAGATGCTCGGGTGTCCAGCGGCTGTTGACCGCGGGTACCAGCCGAATAGCAGCGGCAGCGGCTTTGATCGCGAAACAAGTTATCGTGATACGAGCCTCGAGCTTTTCACCCCGCCATCGATCGAGCAGATCGCCCACGGCCGACGCGTCGCATTCGACGCTCAAGTAAAAGTGCGGGATGCTCTGTTTGGACTCGGTCATGCGAGCGGCGATCGTGCGGCGTAGACTCGTATGCGCGATATTTGCGACTCGTGCGCGCGCTTCGACCGCGACTTCCCTTTGCAATGCGGTCGAGCTTCTTCCAGGCCCTCCTGCCGTTTCCAAATTTTGTGGAACGCGCCTGCTGGATCGATCAGAGTGCAACCCAAGTTTTTCTTCGACGTCAGCTCTGATGATGCGGCCGCCTCCGGCAACCTCGATCGAAGAGAGCTCGACCCCCGCGATTTCAGCCATCGCCCGCGCGAGCGGCGACGCGTCGCCAGCTCCGTCGCGATCGTGCTTCGCCTCGACCGGCTCATCGTCGCCATCCGGCGCGGACACCTCGGGTTGATGGCGCTCAGCGTTTTCAGATGGCGCTTCGTGACGTTCCGCTGGCTCATCCGGCTTGCTTGCGGCCACAGCTTTTGTGGACGAGTCGACCACCATCAGTACCTCGCCCACGGGAACGTTTTCGGTGCCTTCGGCGACCAGAATCTGCGCCACCACACCGCTAACAGGCGATTCGAGTTCGACGCCGGCCTTATCGGTTTCGAGCTCGCCGATTATCTCGCCCGCGGAAACCTGCTCGCCCGTTTTCTTGAACCATCGCACGACGGTGGCGGTCTCCATCGCGTCGGACATTTTTTCCAGCCGAATTTCGGTATCCACCGTTATGCCGTCGCCGTGAATTCGGCGTCCTCGATACAGGCCCGCGCCGCAGACTCAATGATCGCCTGCGCGTCGATCCGGTATTCGCGAAAGAGATCGGGAATGTCGCCCGACTGGCCGAAACGAGTGACGCCAAGCGGATGCACACGATGGCCGCGCACCGCGCCCATCCACGAAAGCGTCATCGGATGTCCGTCGACGACGGTGATCAAGTGAGCGTCATCCGAGAGCGGCGCGAGCAGACGCTCGACGTAGCTCTTGCCCTTTTGCCTGGAGACGATTTCTGACCGTGCAAACCAATCGGCATAAAGCAACCCCGGCGAAGTGATCACGGCGAGACCTAGACCGGGAATTTCTTCCGCCAGCATCCGATGAGCCTCGAGCGCTTCGGTCGTCACCGCACCGCAGCAGATGATGGCCATCGCGGCACCTTCGCCGGGCGCTATCATCCAATAACCACCGCTGAGCACCGCCACGCGAAGTTGATCGCTCATGATGCGCTCGGGCTGATCGACCGGACGCGTCGACAAGCGCAAATAAACCGAGCTTCCGTTCTCGTCGTGAAGCTGGTTCAACGACCATCCCAGGATAGCAGCGACTTCATCCCCATAGGCCGGTTCAAAGGAGGTCAGCTTGGGCTGGCCGATACCGATCAGCGGAGTGGTGATCGCCTGATGGGCGCCGCCCTCGGGCGCCAGCGTTATTCCCGACGGCGTGCCCACCAGGATAAAACGCGCATCCTGGTAGCACGCGTAATTCAACGCATCGAGCCCGCGCGGAATGAACGTATCGTAAATAGTACCAATCGGAAAAAGTTCCACGCCGAACAGCGGCGCGGTCAGTCCGAGCGCTCCCAGCAATAAAAACAGATTGTTCTCTGCGATACCCAGCTCGATGTGCTGCCCTTCGGGCACGACCGCCCAGCGCTGAGCCGCCGGCAATCCGAGATCCTTGAAGACGTCGTTGCGCGGCCTGGTGCCGAACATCTGTTTGCGATTCACCCAGCCGCCGAGATTGGTCGATACCATCACGTCGGGCGACGCGGTCACGATGCGCGACGCAAGTTCGGCTTCGACGCGCGACAATTCGGTGAGCGTGCGTCCAAACGCTTCCTGCGTGGAGATTTTTTTGCCGGCGGGCGCCTCGATGCGGCCCGAGCTTTTCACCCGCGGCGCGTGGTAATTGCGCTGGTCGCGCTTCGCGAAGGCGCGGCTTTCGACGTAGCGCCGCACTTGCACCTCGCGCTCACCCAGGCCCGCGAAAGGTTCCCATTCCTGGCCCGCATCGATACTCATCGCTTTTTGCAGGGTCGCGATCTGCTCGAGCGTCATCAGGCCGGAGTGATTGTCCTTATGTCCGGCAAACGGCAATCCGTAGCCCTTGATCGTATACGCAATGAAACAGTGCGGCCGATCGTCGTGAACCGAATTGAACGCCTCGGTGATGCAGTCCATGTCGTGCCCGGCAAGGTTGGTCATCAACTGCGCCAGCGCGTTATCATCATAATTGCCGATCAGATCCTTCACGCCGCGAATATGACCGATATCGGCGCTCAGCCGTTCGCGCCATCGCGCGCCGCTCGCATACACCAGAGCCGAGTAAACGTCGTTGGGACATGAATCGATCCATTTGCGCAGTGCCGCGCCGCCGGGACGGCCAAACGCCTGCAGTAGGCGGCGTCCGTACTTGAGCGTCTTCACACCCCACCCCAGCGTCCTGAAGACCCCTTCAATGCGTTCGTGGAGTTGATCGTCGAGGATGCGATCGAGGCTTTGGCGGTTGTAATCGATCACCCACCAGACATTGCGAACGTCGTGCTTCCAGCCCTCGAGGATCGCCTCGAAAATATTTCCTTCGTCGAATTCAGCGTCGCCGAGCAGCGCGATCATCCGGCCCTTGGCCGGCGATTGATTCGATTCCGACGTCGGCAGCAGCCCTTTGCAATGCAGATAATCCTGCGCCAGGGCGGCAAAGATCGTCATTCCCGCACCCAGGCCCTCGGAGCCAGTGGAGAAATCCACGCCGTCGCGATCTTTGGTTCGCGACGGGTAGCTCTGGGCACCGCCGAGCGAGCGGAAGTTCTCGAGATTGGCGCGCGTCTGGTTGCCCATCAGGTATTGAATCGCGTGAAACGCGGGGCTGGCGTGTGGCTTGATTGCTATCCGGTCTTGAGACCTGAGGGTCTCGAAGAACAACGCGGTTAAAAGACTCACGGACGACGCGGATGAAGCCTGATGACCTCCCACCTTAAGCCCGTCGCGCTTGGGACGGAGGTGGTTGGCGTTGTGGATGATCCAGCTCGAAAGCCACAACACTCGCTGTTCAAGTAGCCGTAAGTTATCAAGCGCCTGTTGATTCGATCGCGAATCGCTGGCCGGAGTTTCTTCGACTTCTATTTCCATATGGGGCGGAGACCTCCCGCTACTGTTCCATTTAAAATTGTAAACGGTCTCCCCGCCCAAGCGTCAAGGGTAAATAGTTGCAAACGTTGCTATTAACCGAGGCTTTTGAGCAATAATATTGCTGCGGACCGCAGCTAATCAGCGGATCATGCTAAACAATCCGCGACAAAAGTCCATTTCGGCCAGGCTTCGGGAATAAAAAGTCAAGGAGAAACATCGAATGTCGGAGCGTGAACTTGACGCATCGGATCGAAAGATCCTACGCATCCTGCAGGAGAACGCTGCCATATCCAACGTCGCATTGGCCCGCAGAGTCGGATTATCTCCCTCGCCTTGTCTGCGCCGCGTGCAGCAGCTCGACGAGCTCGGCTTTATCCGGCGGCGGGTAACCTTGCTCGAGCCGAGCGCCGTGGGCCTGGGTGTGAGCGTCTTCGTGCAGGTCACGCTGGAGAAACAAGCCGACCGCACGCTCAAGATTTTCGAAAAAGCGATTCTCGCGCGGCCCGAGGTGATGGAGTGCTACCTGATGACCGGTGACGCGGATTACCTTCTGCGCGTTGCGGTTCCTGACATTCCTTCGTTCGAACGCTTCATCGTCGAACATCTGACACACGTGGCCGGCGTCGCGCACCTGCGTTCGAGCTTCGCGCTGAAACAGGTTAAGTATACCACCGCTCTGCCGATCTGATCGGAATCGGCCTGGTATCCGGAGATTGCATCTTCGGCCGGTTCGGATCTAATTCTCAGTTGCGGGATCGTTCTAGTATCAAGCCGCGATCGTCATCTGGGAACAGACATGAGCAACGTCGCGAACGATCAAAAATTGTCGAATGCAAACACGATCTTCCGCCAGGCGGTCGATAGCGCGATCCGCGACAAGGGTGAAGTCGGCCTGCAGGTCGCCGCATATCTCGACGGCAAACTGGTGGTCGATGTCTGGGGCGGCATCGCCGACGTAACCACCGGCAAGCGAGTCGATCGCGACACGCTCTTCCCCGCGTTCTCGGTAGTCAAGGCGGTTGCGGCGACGGCTCTGCATCTCCAGGCGGAGCGCGGGCTGATCGAATACGACGCCCCGATCGCGCGCTACTGGCCGGAATTCGCGGCCAACGGCAAAGCGACTGCGACCGTCCGCGACGCGCTGAGTCATCGCCTCGGCATTCCGCAGATGCCGGCGGGCGTCACGCCCAGTCTGATGAGCGACTACGAGTGGATGGTTGCGCAGCTCGCGCAATTGAAGCCGCTCTTTCCACCCGGCACCGCCAACGCCTACATGTGTTACACCTTCGGATGGATAGTTGCCGAATGCGTGCGTCGCACCGATCCAAAAAAACGTCCCTTTGGTGATTTTGTGCGGCAAGAGATCTGCGCTCCGCTCAAGATCGAAGACCTCTGGGTGGGAATTCCCGCCGAGCTGGAACCTCGGGTCGCACGTTTGATCAACTCGCCGAACCGGCCTCTGCCCGAGGATTCGCCGATCTTCGCGGCTATTCCGCCGCAGGTGGCCACCAAGGAAGAAATTTTCGGGCGCAGCGACGTACGCCGCGCGTGCATTCCCGGCGCCAATGGAATCATGAACGCGAGCAGCGCTGCGCGGTTGTTCGCGATGCTCGCCAACGGCGGAGAACTCGACGGTGTGCGCCTGCTGTCGAATGAACGAGTGGCTTCGTTCAGCATCGCGCGCCGCGACACCGACCGTCCCGATAGCGTGTTGAACTATCCGGCCCGGGTTGGGACTGCGGGATTCTGGCTCGGAGGCGGAACTTACGCGGCAGAAGATCCATGCCAGGTTATCGGCCGCAACCCGCGAACTATCTGCCATCCGGGCGCCGGCGGATCGATCGCATGGGCCAACCCTGACACGCGGCTCGCGATGGCGATATGCCACAATCGAATGACGCACGCTCCGGGCATCGCGTACGAACCGATCAGGCAAGCAGTGAATGAAGTCTTCGGCGAGCAGTAGCCGTCGAACGGGCTCGGAGGTCTTTATGGCAAAACGTCCAACCGGGGGATGCAAATGCGGCGCGGTGCGTTACGAATGTACCGCCGAGCCGATACTGATGTCATTCTGCTACTGTCGCGATTGCCAGCTCGGATCAGGCAGCGCCTTCGGCAGCTTCGTCCTCGTACCGCCGCGCAGCATGCGTCTGATTAGCGGACGCACCAAACGCTACGCCTTCAAAACCGACAGCGGGAGAACGATGACCAAGGAGTTCTGCCCCGAGTGCGGAACCCCGCTCTTTTCTTCGACCGAAAATATCTTCGCGATTGCCGCGGCCAGTCTCGATGAGCCTTCGGGCTTGAAACCGTCGATCGCGATCTGGCTCGACAGCGCACAGCCCTGGGCTCCGGTTCCTCACGAGATGGAGCGCTTCGCGAAAAATCCTCCGATCTCCTCGACCGGATGAAAATCGCGCCAGAACTCGAATGAACGATCGCTAAAAGGAAAGGTAGCGCGGATGAAAAATCTCTGCGGTGGATGCCGATGCGGCGCGATTCGTTACGAATGTTTTTGCGAGCCGCTCGCAGTGTCGTTTTGTTATTGTCGTGATTGCCAGAAGGCGTCGGGCGGACCGTTTTGCAATTACGCGGTGGTGCCCGCGGAAGACGTAAAAATCCTCCAGGGACGTCCCAAGAGCTATAAGGTCGTGGCAGAGAGCGGCAATGAAGTGGCGCGCCAATTTTGCTCCGATTGCGGCTCGCCCCTGTTTGCGAGCAATCGCAACGTGTTCGTTATCGCGGTCGGAAGCCTCGACGAGCCCGCGGCGGTCAGGCCCACCATTGCCATCTGGCTCGACAGCGCGCCGCCGTGGGCGCCAATTCTAAATGATGTTGCGCGCTTCCCGAAGAATCCTGGATTTACCCTGGGCGAAGGCTGACAGCCGACGGTTAAGATTCGATGATTCAAAAACGATCGGTGCATTTTTACAGCGAAGGCTCCCGTATCGCGGCCGATCTCTTCCTGCCCGCGGATTTCGAGGCCGGGCAAACTCGCCCGGGCATCGTTCTTTGCCACGGATTCACTGGCGTTCGGCAACTGATGCTCCCCGAATACGCCGAGGTGTTTGCCCGTGCGGGTTACGTCTCGCTGATTTTCGACTATCGCGGCTTCGGCGACAGCGAGGGGACCAGATGGCGGCTGCTCCCGCTCGAACAGGTCGACGATATCCGTAATGCGCTCACCTGGCTCGAAGCCCAGCCGGAAGTGGATTCGAAAAGGATCGGACTTTGGGGCACCAGCTTTGGCGGCGCTCACGCGCCCTATGTGGCCGCGATCGACGAGCGCGTAAAGGCTGCTGTCGGACAGGTGGGATTCGAAGACGGCGCCAGCTTTATCGTCGGTGTTCGCGGTGAAGCCGAGCGCGCCGAGCTTTTCCGCCAGCTTGAAGACGACCGGCGCCTGCGGGTTGTCGAGGGAAAGGGCCGGACTATCGATCCGTTCGAGCGCGGACTCAAGAATCCGCACTCGCGCGATTTCCTCTCCAGAGCGTTGGAATCGTTTCCTCACATGCGATGCGTGCTTTCGTGGCAGACCTGGGAAAAGACCATCGAGTACAAACCCATCGAGGTAGTTCATCGGATCGCACCGCGTGGCCTGATGTTGATCGCCGCGCGCGACGACAACATCTGTCCTCTCAAAGGTTACGAGAAACTCTACGAAGCGACAGGACAGCCAAAGAAATTAATTGTATTTCCGATTACTCACTACGAGATTTACTCAGGACGATGGTTTAGCGAGTCCGCCGATCGTGCGGTAGAATGGTTCGATCAGTTTCTTAAGTAGTTAAGACATTGGTTAGAGGATTGGATAGCCAGTCAATTATCAAGAGAAGGGCGTCAATGAGTTTAGCTGAAAATCGTGCCGAAGAAATCGATCATGTCGATACGCAGATCGCATACATGGTGCCGATGAGCGACAAACCGCGCCGCTATCTATGCTCGCCGCCACCCGGGGTCGAGGAGATCTCGTGGAAATCTGTGCCGCAGCGAATGTCCATCCGCAACGGACGTCTCGCCGGCAACGAACTTCGCCTGGACGCGCAGGGCCTTATTCTGCGGCCGCACGACACCGCGATAAAGAACTTCTTTGACGGGAACGAAATAAAATCGACTTACTATTCGGAAATGGAGCGATTGGTAAGAGACTTGACTGGCGCCTCGAAAGTCATGGTCTTCGACTATAACGTGCGCTCATCTTCGAAGAGTGATCGAGGACGGACCGGTGCCTATCCGCCGGCTCGCTTCGCGCACGCCGACTATACATTGTCTTCCGGCCCGCAACGCGTTCGCGATCTGCTTCCTCAGGCCGAGGCCGCCGAAAGACTCAGGCGCCGATTTGCCTTCTTCAATGTGTGGAGATCGATAAGCGGACCGATCGAAGACGACGCGTTGGCGGTGTGCGACGCTCAGAGCGTCGACCAATCAAATCTGATCCCGACCGATTTGGTGTACACCGATCGGACCGGCGAATTTTACAACCTGATCCATGACGCCAAGCATCGTTGGTATTATTTTCCGCGAATGCGGCGCGACGAGGCGATGATCTTCAGGTGTTTCGATTCGATCGATCCCGCGCGCGCAAACTGCGTTCCGCACTCTTCCTTTCACGACCCACACGCCCCAGCGAATCCTGCCCCGCGCGAAAGTATCGAGGCGCGCACGGTAGCGTTTTACTGATCGTGCTTTTTCGCCTGGCAAATTACTTCGAACCTAGAACGTCTCAAACGGGGGCGTCGAACCGATCACCTTCTCCGGTGTTAATGCGATGAAAAGGCGTGCGCCATCCTACGTTTTGTTTCATTCAGTCCTGCGGGTTTTGATTCTTTCACTTTTTCTGGGGAGTCTTTCAGCTTGCGATATCAACGCGGTGCCGCGGCGAGATGAAGCGGTCAAGGCGGCGTGGAGCGAGGTTTTGAATCAGTACCAGCGCCGCACCGATCTCATCCCGAATTTGGTTGAAACGGTAAAAGGCTACGCTCGCCAAGAGCAGCAAGTGCTCACCGCCGTGACCGAGGCGCGCGCAAAAGTCTCGCAGATGACGCTGCCGGCGGACGTTCTGACTAATCCGCAGGCGTTCAAGCAGTTCGAGCAGAACCAGGCGGCGCTCGGCGGCGCGCTCGGGCGCTTAATCGCGGTGGCTGAGAATTATCCGGCGCTGAAGTCCAATCAGAATTTCCTCGCGCTGCAGTCGCAACTGGAAGGCACGGAGAATCGAATCGCCGTCGCCCGCCGCGATTACATCGAGGCCGTGCAAGCCTATAATACGACACTGCGCACGATCCCGGACAGGTGGATCGCGGCGCTGCTCTACCCCGACGCGAAGGTCAAACAGAATTTCACCATTTCCGATCAGGCACAGCAGGCCCCGCAGGTAAAATTCTGATGCGAACGCGGCTGCCGCTGACGATCGCCGCCGCGATGCTCGCTGCGGCTGGTTTCGCGCGCGCCTCCGAACCGCGATTTCCCGCACTAACCGGACGAGTGATCGATCAGGCCGGTATCCTGTCTCCGGCCACGAAGAATCAGATCGAAACCATGTCGGCCGAACACGAGCGGACGACCGGCGAACAGATCGTCGTGGTAACTGTCGCCTCGCTGCAGGGTTATCCGATTGAGCAGTTCGGCTACCAGCTCGGGCGGCATTGGGGTATCGGGCAGAAGGGCCGCAACAACGGCGCGATTCTGCTGGTCGCGCCGTCGGATCGCAAAGTGCGGATAGAGGTCGGCTACGGCCTCGAGGGGACGCTTACCGACGCGCAAAGCCGCATCATAATAGAGCAATCGATCCTGCCGCAGTTTCGCCGCGGTGACTTCAACGCCGGCATCCTCAACGGCGTCGAGGCGATGATCCAGGTGCTGGGCGGAAATCCGCTGAGCACCGAGACGTCGCCGAATCGAGTTTACAACCGCGCGGCTCCGATGCCTGCGAGCGTGATCGCACTGTGGTTCCTGCTGTTCTTCGGCCTGTGGGGACTCTCCTTGCTCTCGTGGTTTCGCCATCGCCACGACCCGCGACGATGGGTGCGCCGGGGATGGACGAGCGGCGGATGGTATGGCGGATCCTTCGGCGGTGGCGGAGGATCGGGCGGCGGTTTTTCGGGCGGCGGAGGGTCCTTTGGTGGCGGCGGCGCGTCGGGTTCCTGGTAATGAATCTAAGTCCGCTCACGAGCAGCGAGCGCGAACGCCTCGACGCCGCCGTCAAGGACGCCGAGAGTCGCACCAGCGCCGCCTTGGCGCTGGTAATTGTTCCGATTAGCGATCGATACGAGCTCTATCCGATTTTTTGGGCCGCGGTGGTCGCAATTTCGATATTGGGCCTGGCGGCGTTGTTCCGTCCCGATTACTCAATTCTTGCGGGCTTTCTGATTACGAGTGCGATCTTTATCGCACTGACGTTGATCCTGGATTGGAAGCCGATTCGAATGCTGATCGTTCCGGCCAAGGTTAAGCGCCGGCGCGCGAGCGAGCTGGCGCATCGCGAATTTGCAGTCCGGCTGATCGCGCAAGCGGAGCGTCGCAATGGAATTATGCTGTTCGTCTCAATCGCTGAACGCTACGTCGAGATTCTCGCCGATCGAGAAATTCATCAGCGTATCGGCGGCGATCCTTGGAGCGGGATGGTCGCCGATTTCGTCGCGGCGGTGCGGGAAAATCGTCTCGCCGACGGTCTCGGTTCAGCGATGAATCGATGCGCCGCGGTGCTCGAAGCGCGATATCCGCGAAGCCGCAGCGATTCCGCCGCTGACGTCAGCCAGCCGCAACGCTAGTAGTCGTCACGGCGGAATTGGCGCGATCGTCGGGCCGGCGCCTTGGGAAGTATCCCAAGGCCGCGACGACCGCCAGCAGCGGCACGACAGGAGCGCGAAATCTCACGTCGGCCTCGCCGCCGGCGGCCAGTACGAGCATCAGTATTCCGCACGTCAATAGATAAGCGACCCACAACCGATATTCGGTTTCCGCGCGCACGCATCTGACTATAGCCGCGGCGATTCCGCCCCAGAGCACCAAGGTCATCAATAATTGAACTAGTATCAGCACGCTGAGCGCCGGCGATTGAAGTATCGCGTGGAGTGCGTTGCCGACGCGTCCTGCGCTGAGAGCGCCGGCGTTGAGACCGTCTCCCTCGTATGAACCTGCCG
>Ga0335078_10004487_pt1 | contig 20674 bp, 15 predicted proteins | sample Lox_Sample_32_FD_206711 | JGI IMG/M metagenome (GOLD analysis project Ga0335078, IMG submission 206711) | Soil microbial communities from Loxahatchee National Wildlife Refuge, Florida, United States - Lox_Sample_3.2 | ecosystem: Environmental > Terrestrial > Soil > Wetlands | place: USA... | reverse complement strand
CTCGCCTCATGGCGCGATTCCAAGGCGCGTCAAGCCGCTGCACTCCAAGGCGCTTCGCGCGAACGAAGCTAATTCCACTACGACCCGCTATTCGCCTTGTCCCAGGCCTCGCGTGTGAGCGGCTGGATGGCTTCCACTTTTTTCTTCGCCAGAGCCTGGTTTGCTTCTTGCAGGTCTTGGGCCGCGAAGGCGTCGAATTCCTTGACCACGTCCTCGAGCTCGTGCTTCAGGGAATCGATGCGCGCCACCTGGTAGTCGCCCGGGCGTCCTTCGTAAAACGTCAGGTCGCCGTAGAGGTCAGCCGTCTTCTCGCGGATGCGCTCCTCGCCGGTGATGTCGCCGCCTTCCTTGGTGGCCACAATTTCCTTCCGAATCTGATCGGCCTTGGCGGAGAGGTCGGTCAATCGCTTGCGCAGAGGATCGTCAGCACCGACCTTGCGGGCGCGATCCGCCAGGGCGTCGCGCACGCCGTTGATGCGGTCCACCTGGTAGCTCATGTCGCCCAGCAGGTTGTACACGCGCAAGACGGCAGCCAGTTGCAGCTTGCGGTCTTCCACCGTGTACTTGGCGCGGCGATCGAGGCCGATGGGAAGCTGGGTCGTGTAGGTCTGGTCGCCGCGAGTCATCTTGACGGTGTAGGTGCCGGGCAGCACCCGGGGACCGATCACCGTGGCGCCGGCCAGCGAGGCGGCGGGTGGGACCCGCGGACCTTTAAGCCGCATCGACCATTGCACGCGGCTGAGGCCGCGCCGGCTGTTGGCCGGAAGGGTCTCCACCAGCTTGCCTTGATCGTCGTAGATCTCGATTTTCATTTTCCCGAAAATGTGCCGCTTTTTCTGGTAGTAGGTGATTAAAGCGGCTTCGGGTGGGTTCGGACCCGCGAAGGCGGCATCGCCCTCCATCCAACCGCCGCTGGCCTCGAGGCGCTGCTGGGTTGGATTCCCGGCCAGGAAAACTGCGTCCTGCGCCATCACTTCGGGAGTGAGCTTGCGCAGCGGGCTGATATCGTCCACGATCCAGATGCCGCGGCCGTGGGTGGCGAGCACCAGGTCCGATTCGCGCGGATGCACCACGATGTCGCGCACCGCAACGTCGGGGAATTCGTTGCCCTTGTACTGCGCCCATTGCTTACCACCATCGAGCGAGACCCACAGGCCGAACTCGGTGCCCAGGAACAGCATGTTGGAGACGACCGTGTCTTCCTTGATCACGTGCGCATAGCCGCGCACGCCGCTATCCTTGGTCACGATCGAAGTCCAGGTGTTCCCGTAGTCGGTGGTCTTGTAGACGTGAGGATCCATGTCGCCGAAGGTGTGCCGGTCGAACGTAGCGTAGGCGGTGGCGACGTCGAAACGGCTGGCCTCCACCCACGAAACCCACGAGCATTTGGGCAGGTCAGGCACATTGCCGACGACGTTGCTCCACGACTTGCCGCCATCCCTCGTGATCTGCAGGTTGCCGTCATCGGTGCCCACCCATATGGTTTGGCCGTCGCGCGGTGATTCGCTGATGGAATAGATGCTGGTGTGCATCTCGGCTTCAGAGTTATCGACGGTGACGCCGCCCGATTCCTCCTGCTTCTGTTTCTCGGGATCGTTGGTGGTGAGGTCAGGAGAGATGCGGTCCCAGGTCTGCCCGTGGTCGCGGGAGCGGAACAGAAACTGCGCCCCGATGTAGATCGTGCCCGGCTCGTTGGGGCTCATGTGAATCGGTGTGTTCCAGTTGAAGTGAAGCTTCTTTTCGCCATAGTTGGGCTGCGGCTTGATGCTGCGCGACGAAAGCGTGGTCCGGTTCACGCGTGCGATCTCGCCGCCCTGCGATTCAACGTAAACATAGGTGGGATCGGAAGGATCGGGAAACGCGAAGAAGCCGTCGCCGCCACCGAGGTTCTCCCACCGGCTGTTGGTAATTCCTCCCGGATACGCCGAATCGCCTACGAACACACTGTTATCCTGCAAGCCGCCGTAGACGTGGTAGGGATCCGCCATATCCACGCTCACGTGGTAGAACTGCGAGATGGGGAGGTTATTCCCCTTCCAAACCGTGTTGCCGCTGTCGTAGGAATACCAGACCCCGCCGTCATCTCCCATGATGAGGTGCTGGGTGTCGTCGGGATCCACCCACACATCATGAAAATCGCCGTGAGCGAAGGCGATTCCGCTGAAACTTTTGCCGCCGTCGGTACTGAGAATCAGACCCCCGTCCGGCTTGTACACCTTGTTTTCGTCCTTGGGATCCACAATCAGGTTGGCGAAATAGAAGGGACGCCACACCATCATCTGGCTGCGGTCGCGCTCCTCCCAAGTCTTGCCGCCATCGCCCGAACGGTAGAGCGCGCTGTGCGGGGATTCGATCATGGCGTAGACGACATCGGGATTGGAGGGGGCGGCCGTCACCGCAATCCTGCCCCACGGCTTGGGGGGAAGGCCCTTGGCGCTTTTCGCATCAAGATCCGTCCAGGTGGCGCCGCCGTCGGTGGTTTTGAAAAGCCCGCTGCCGCTGAAGGCGGTGGGGTTCTCGCCGCCGGAACGGAACGTCCAGCCCTTGCGCCGGAAGTCCCACATGCCGGCGTACAGCACTTTGGAATCCTTGGAGCTCATGGTAATCATCGAGCAGCCCGTGGAAAGATTGGGGCCTTTCAGGATCTTCGACCACGACTTGCCGCCGTCGGTGGTCTTGTAAAGGCCGCGGTCGTCGCTATCGCTCCACAGCTTGCCGGGCACGCAGGCGTAGACGGTGTTGCCATCCTTGGGATCAATGAGGATCTTGGCGATCCGCTCCGATTCCTTCAGACCCATGTTGGTCCAATTGTCGCCGCCGTCGGTGGACTTATAGATGCCGTCGCCGATGGAAACACTGTTCCGCGTCCATGACTCTCCCGTACCTACCCAGATGGTCTTGGGGGCCGAGGGATCGATGGCGATGGCACCGATCGATTGCACGGGTTCTTTGTCAAAAACCGGCTTGAAAGTGGTGCCCCCATTCATGGACTTCCACACCCCGCCGCTCGCCGCTCCCACATAGACCGTGAGCCGGCCGTTTTCCTTCACTGCCGCCACCGCCGCTACCCGGCCGCTCATCTCGGCGGAGCCGATGTTCCGGGCGCCGAGGCCGGAGATGGTGTCGGAATCGAACTTCACCTCCTGGGCGGCCAAGCGGGTGGCCAGAGTCGTGGCCGACAACAGAACGACGAACAGGACGAAACGAGCGCTTAGTTTATGCATGGTCAAGAAGTCCTTCCTGGAAAAACAGGTAAGTTAACTCTGGGCGCGCAATTGATTTCGAAACTCGAAAATCGAAACTCGAAATTCGCTCTTACATCTTTGCGCGTTTCGAATTTCGAGTTTCGAGTTTCGTCTTTACTTGCCGGGCGTGGGCGCCTTCGTCTCCGGTTTGCCTGCCGGCATCGAGAAGAGCGAATCGTCGAGCGGGACATTCAGCTCGACCTTCTCCACGGTGATCTTTTCGCGATCAGTACTGCCCTTCTGGCCGTATTCGAGCGCGAACGGGTAATAGATTCCGTCCACTTTGTCGTAGTCCCCGAAATACTGTTCGCCCTCCTGGATCGCCCCGCGGATGGTGGTCTGGGTCTCCAGTTTCAATTCCATGTACGAGTCGGTATCCAGGTAGTAGGTCCAGATGTCGCCGTTCTTCAAGGTCAGCTTGATCTTGTAGCAGTCGGTTCCCTCCACCGAGTCGTGGCCCACCAGTTCAGCCTTGTGGCCCTTCTGTTGGTAATCCACCAACGGCCCATCGATGTCCGCCTCCTCCACCAAGCCCTTGGTATCATCCTCGGACAGCCTTTCGGGGTCCCTTCGTCCGCCGAACGGATTCACTCGCCAACCGACCTTGCCGTCGTAGGCCGAGATGGAGGTCATTCCCTGAATGATGAATTCGTCGCGCACTTTGTCGGGGCGCTTGCCCTCCCGCACGATTTCCAGCCGGAAGGCTCCGGCCGGCTTCGCGGTCTGCCGCGCGGTCGCGACCGATTTGAGCTTCTCCATGCCGCCACGGGCCTGGATGTGCCGGGCGATGATCTCATCCACCGTTTGAGCCGGTGCCATAGGCACCAAAACCAGAGCGGCCACCATCATCAACAGCGTCTTATACATTTGAGTCAACTCCTTGCCACGGATCGGACTGCCGGTTTCAACCGCATTCATCCACGCCTACTCGAGACACAGCGCAACCGCGATTTCCATGATCCTACATCCGTATGAGTGTACACCGACCACGGGTTGACAAGGGACCATTTCTGACAGGCAATTTGCAAAACCGGAAGAGTGGCACCTTGTCCCCTCATCCCATCGGCACTCGGCAAGCGCCCGCTCCCGGTGTGGTGTCATTTCAAAAGAGTGGAGTCCACGAATAACCCAGCGCGGCGTGGGCCGCAACCCAAGACGATGTAAGGGAAGGCCGGAGCATGGACTCGGGAGCAGAAAAGGGCCTTGCGGCTCCCGAATGAAAATGGGCTTGTTCTTCAGGGCGTACCGGATAAGACGGCTTTGATTTCGGTTTGTTCCACCGGGCCGCATCGAATCTAAAGGACTTGGCGGCTTTGAATTCGGTTTGATTTCGGTTTGTTTTTTCAGTCAAGTTGTTGATTTCACTAGACCTGTCGGCTTTGATTCGCTATTTTCAGGCTTTTTCGGAGACCTCCCTGCCGGCGGCGATCCTTTCACGTCTACCAGGACCAAGTCTCCTTGTGGCCCACTAACCACGTCCAACCTCCTTCGTCCCGTTCCAACCCAAGCCGCCTTCTACTCGCCTTGGCTTAGTCCTCGAATTCATAAGTACGGCCACGTATTTCCTGACCCCTCACATGTTACCGTACTAGTGAAATCGAGCACTCAGCTCGCGACGCTACCGACCTCAGCGGGCTCCAACCAAAATGCTAGCCTACCGCGACTTTTTTGTCAAGAAGGCAATTTCATCGCCAAACCTGCACCTTTAGCAAATCCCAGCCGCGCCGGCTTATGTGTGCTAGACTGCCAGCACAGGGCTAAGGGAAGGGGTGGGTGGACAAAATACACAAGCATCGCATTTTTTTTCAGCGTGGGCGTCCTCGCAGCTTCGATCGGGCTGTCAGGCCTCCACATCAGGTCGGGCTCGACTCTGGCCAGCCCGCCGCCGGACGTGAGCGCAATCGTCGCCACTTGTCGCAACGCATCACCTGAGCACGGAAAAACCGAGAAGGACGTGATGGCTTTCGCCAACCAGGAGCGTCAAAAGGTCGGGGCTCGGGAGTTGGAGTGGAGCGACGCGCTGGCCGACGCGGCCCGCTACCACAGTTGCAGGATGATGGCGCTGAACTTTCTCGATCACATCGATCCTGAGTTCGGCGAGCTCGCGCAAAGGCTGCGCGTTGCGGGCCTCGACACCAGCAATGTCGGTGAGAACATCTTCAAGGCCAAAGCAGGCGACCCCGCCCGGCACGCAGTTGATCTGTGGATGAAAAGCCCATATCACCGCGAAGTCCTCCTCGACCCCAGCTATCGATGGACGGGCGTCGGGTTCGCCGTCGCCGCCGACGGAAAATATTGGTTCACCCAGGATTTCAGCGGCGCGAACCCGTTGCCGGGTCTCGCTCCGAACCAGCCACCGAAAAAGAACGCCTCCTCCGAAGAATCTTCCCACGCAGAAACGCAGAGGAACAGACGAAGACTGGGATCGCCCCCCAATTCTCATTCTCAGCGCCTCCGTGCCCTCGCGTTTAATGCTTCACCACCCGCCAGCGGCTACTTTTCGTACACCGCCTTGCCGCCGACGATTGTCGTCGCCACCTGAACGTCCTTGATCTGATCGGGCGGAATCCGGAAGAGATCCTCCGACAGCACCACCAAGTCCCCCAGTTTGCCGGGAGCGACGGTGCCCTTCTCGTTCTCCTCAAAAGCCGCGTAGGCGCTGCCCTGCGTATAGGCGCGCAGGGCTTCCTCGAGGGTGAGTCGCTGCTCCGGGAACCAACCTTCGGGATGCTTGCCATCCAGTGTGGCGCGCGTGACGGCGGCGTAGACGCCCAAAAGCGGATTGAGCGGCGCCACCGGCCAGTCGGTACCGAAGGCCAGCGGGGCACCCGCGTCCAGGATCGAACGCCAGGCATAGCTGGTGGAGGCGCGATCGTGGCCGATGCGCTTCTCTGCCCAGCGGCCGTCGTCGATGGCGTGATAGGGCTGCATGGAGGCGATCACACCCAGCTTGCCAAAGCGCGCGATGTCCGCGGCGCGGAGGTGCTGGGCATGTTCGATGCGGAAGCGGTGCGCGGCCGGCGCGGCGCCGCCGATCTGCTGGTAGATATCCAGCATCTCCGCGTTGGCACGGTCGCCGATGGCGTGGACGGCGAGTTGAATGCCGGCTTTATCGGCCGCGCCCAGCGTCGCCAGCATTTTCGTGGGCGGCGTCATCAACGCGGTCGCCAGTCCGGAATACGTGGGATCGTCGGTGTACGGCTCAAACATCCACGCGGTGCGCGAGCCCAGCGACCCGTCGGCGAACGCCTTCACCGCGCCCATCTTAAGAAAGTCGCTGCCCATATTGTGCGAGATTCCGGCTTGCTCGAGACTGCGCCAGGCGGCCACGGGAGTGATCTCGTAAAACCGGCAGGTGAGCCAGCCCTCGCGCTCAGCGCGGCGCAGCAACTCGATCTCGCCCGTGAAGCTGGCGTTGGGAGAGTCCGCGCCCACGCTGATATCCTCGACCGACGTCACGCCGACGCGACGCGCCTCGGCCAGTCCTGCCCGAAACGCCTCCTCAAACTCGTCTACGGAGGGCGGGGGAACCGTGCGATCCACCAGACTCTCTGCCGCGTCCTTAAGGACGCCAGTGGGCTCGTCGGTCTTGGGGTCGCGAACGATGACCCCGCCCTCGGGCGCGCGCGTTTCCTTGGTGACCGCGGCGAGCTTCAGCGCCAGCGAGTTGGCCAGCGCCGCGTGGCCATCGTAGCGGCTGATCCACACCGGATTGTTTGGCGTGACAGAATCAATCATCCACCGCGTGGGGAGCTTGGCGTCGGGCCAAGCCTCCTCGTCCCAGTCGCCACCCAGCATCCATTGACCGGGTTTCAAGGTTCGCGCCTTATCAGCGATCTGCCCGACGAACTGGGCCTCGTCCTTGGTGTGCTTCAAATCGATCTGGAGGAGTTGGAAGCTCCCGTCCATGAAGTGGACGTGGCTATCGATGAAGCCCGGCATGGCAAACCGGCCACGGAGGTCGAGCACCTGGCTATTCGGGCCCACATAGGCTTCCATCTCGCGATCTGAACCCACGGCCAGGACGCGCCCGTTAGCGATCGCCACTGCCTCGGCGAATTGCGCCGACGACGGCTTTTTTCCGGGCTTGGCGCAGGGTTCACCGGTCCAGATTCTGCCGTGCAACAACACGAGGTCAGCACCGCGTACCAACTGCGCACCTCCTGAGCCGGCCCTGCCAGGCTCCGCGTTCGGAGGACGAGCAGAGGGCTGTTGCCAAGCCAGGAGAAGGAGAACTCCCCCAAAGCAGAATTGAGTCACAGAGTCATTGAGCCATTGGGCCATTCAGCGCCTCAGATCTTCTCTTTCGTACCTTCGGACGGGGTTGACAAATCCGGCGATTTAGTAGATCATAGTAGCATATGAACCCATTAACAGGCACTGTGCGCGGCGTTCCGCCGCAACCGACCGCATGCAGGTTCGTGGTCCGAAGAGAAGAGAGTCTGGGGGAAGTGTATCAGTTCGTGGTGGGAGGACTCGAAGTCGGCCAGCAAGTGGTAGCACTGGCCGGACCCACCTGCCTTAAGGATCTGGCTAGCGCTCTCGGTGAGAGTGGTCTGCGTCCCGACGCCTTGCTTCGCAGCGGCCGCCTGGTGTTCATCACCGCGCCCGATTCCCTGCCCACTCTCTTCAAATCCGGCGACCTCTTCCGACGCGGCCAGTTGCGCCTCAATGGTTCTCTGCTGCGCTGGGTCTCCGACTGGTCGTGGGCGTGCGGTTGCGACGACAAGATCGATATGCTTCTCGACTACGAACGCCGCGTCCACCAACTGGTGAACAGGTGGGCCGGAGTTTCGCTCTGCTCGGCAAGCTGCGATAAGATTGGCCGTAGTCCCCTGCTGGCCATGATGGCGGAGCACCGGCGGGGGTTGCGGGCCCCTCACTTGCCGGTGCGCGGTGGGGTGGGTTTGGCTTCCCGCAGCTAAGGAAATTGAGTGATTGAGCGATCGGGTGATCACTCAATCTGTTCACCCAAACCCAAAATCCAAAATTCTTCAGAAGAAAGTTCCCGAATAGTTAACTGGATTGGAAGGTACACCCGTGCAGTTTGACTGATCCGAGGCGTAGCCGCACGTCCAGAGGCCGAAATTACCGATGGTGTAGATTCCGCTGAGAGGCAGGGCGATGAGGTTATACGTACCCGGCGGCACGCCGGTCAGCGCATAGGTGCCATCCGCCGCCGTCAGACTGTCGGTCACGGCGATTCCGGTCTGTGAGTCCAGCAGTACGACGTGGGAGGCAAACGCCGGCGCGCTGCTCAAAGTGACTTTGCCGGCCACGATCCCTGTCGCCGTGGCGAAGTTTCCATTCGGATAGAGGAAAGCTTCCCCCAGTTCGTCGTCGACGCCGAGGGTGCGTTGCGCGCTGGTGCCCGTGTCGCCGAATGGAAACATCGTCGCGTGTCCGAGACCGCTGTGATCGAGTCCCAGCATGTGACCAATCTCATGCGTGCCGATGGCCTGCAAGTCGTAAACCGGGCCGCTCGGACAAGCCGGCAACGAGGTGGGCGGGGGTTGCGCCGTCGAGAAACAGTACTTCGGGTTGAAGACCACATCCGTGTCGGTGATCTGCGCCACCAGAACGCCGTTGAGATTTTTTCCGCCGCACGCATAGGTATAAGGCAGTGTATGCGTTACCGACCCGATGAAGGTCTGCGCGACCACGCCCGTGGAAAAGGTCGTGGCGGAGGTGGGCTCAAACGAGACCACATTCAGGCAGTCGGCGGTGTTCTCATCGTTCACGGTAGTAATAGGGGGACCCTCCTTAACCGTGAAAGTGGTGACCGACTGTCCACTCACCTGCGCTCCTGTCCAGGTTGCGAAAGCACTTTGGAAGGCGACCTCGACGCTTCCTCCGCTGGTATCCACGTTGTTGGGGTTGGTGTTGGGGTTTATTTGCCAAGTGAAGGTTGCCTGGACGTTGCCGGCGGCGGGGGGCCACTTAAGGACCTCTACGGCGCCGTTCAACGTGTCCAGTTGCAACGTGTAAGCACCCACCACAACCGCCGAGAGCGCCACGGCCAGGATCAGTCCGCCAAAAAGAATTCGGTTGCGCATCTTTATCTCCCGGGAGTCGAAGGTTGAACGTCGAAGGTCAAAACGTCGAAAGTCAAGCCGGCGACCATTCTGAACTTTCGACCTTCGACATTCGACGCTTCGACTGTTTTTATCTCGCCTCTACCACCACTCTCATACCGGACAAGCTCTCGCCTGCCGTGAGTTCGGTGGCGCCCCTGATGGGCGCCCGCTTCCCGCGTACCGAAACCGATGTCCAACGGATTTTCCACGTGCCGTCCGCGAGTGTCGCTTCTCCCTCAACGCTGCTGCCGGCCGGAAGCGCCAAGTGGGCATTAGGAAACAGCGGCGCCGTGGTTTGAGCCTCAACGCGCAATCGACCCGCGCCTTCCGGTAGGGTGCGTACCACCGTCAGGGGGAACCGCACGCCGGCGGGAATTACCAGGGGCGTGCGTAGTACGGATTCCATCTCTGACCGGAACCCGCGCAGGGGAAGGGTGTCCGCCGTCAGGTTCTGCGATCCCGGATTGCTGTAGACTACGCCGGCCATTGGCCGGATCACCCGCTCCTCGCCGGTGACGGCATCGGTGTAAATCCGATAGGCCCCCTGGACCAATCCGACCACCAGGTAGTGGGGTGTGGACGGCTCCGACTCGGCGGGCGCAGGCTCAAGAAAGAGCACGTAACTGGCATTGGGCTGGAAGCGCACTGTGCCCGGCACGCTGACTCGATTACTCCCAACCTCGCCGCCCGGCTGCTCCACCACCAGCGTGCCGGTGGCCTCGCCCTTCACCGCTTGTTCAATCGCGATGGTGGTGAGAGTGACGATTTCCGTATGCTGGGCGTTCCAGGTGCTCTGCTGAGCGATGGGCCGCCCGCGCACCACGTCCGACGACGCCTGGACCAGTTGATCCAGACTCAACTGCACCATCGTAGTAGCGCCGGCCGGGGTCGCCTGTACCCCGAACCAGAGAGCACCGGCCAAAGCGCCGACCGCAGAAACATGGGACCACCAACGTATTCTCATGGCTCGACTCACTGAGTAATCAGCAGGCCGCCGGGGAACACCGAGATTTCCCCGCCGGGATTCATGACCGTGATCGACCGCGCCCCCTGCTTCGTGTTCGCACTGACAGTAATATTAAAGCTGACGGCGGTCGGGTTAGCATTGGTGATAAAGTCCGACACCACCGGCTGCGTGACCGTGATATCGCCGGAATCGCCCTTAAAAACGAAGAAAGTGCCGGGCACAAGCCCAGTGCCCACAAGGTACATCTGAACCTGGCCGCCATTCGCGATCGCTTGGGCAAGGCTGACCGAAGTCCCCGCCTGCGAAGCGGAGCAGTTCGCGCCGTTGCAGGTCCCGACGAACTCTAGCGAGAGTGTGGGCATGAGCGGGCTGAGGTTGACGTTGACGCTGCTCTCGGAAGCCCCGCCGGTGACCGTCACCGTCTTCGGCGACACCGAGGGGACAACATAAAAGCTCAACGGGGCCGTGACTGTGCTTCCCGTCTCCACCGCCACCTGCAAAGCGGGAAGCGGCGCGTTAACGCCCGGCAGCGCGATGTCACCGGACGAGACGGACGCCGTCAACTGCGTGGCACCGACGAACGTCGTCGTCTCCGGCTTCCCGTTGAACAGCACCGTGTTGCCTTTGGAAAAGCCGTTGCCGTTCAGGGTGAGCGTGAACGCAGGCCCCTCCTGCATGGCGACGATAGGACCTAACGTGAGCAAGGTCGAAGCGCTCTTTGCGTCGATGGTCACGCTGGCGCTCGCCTTGTTGGTTTTGTCGGAAACACTCGTCGCCGTCACCGTATCCGTGCCACTCGCCGGGGCGGTGTAAAGACCGTTCGCCGTAATGCTGCCGGACACGGCACTCCACGTGACGGCTACCGTTGCTCCTCCTGCCGTAGCGGCGAACTGCACGGTGCCAAGGCCGCCCACGACCGCGCTTGCGGGGCTGACGCTCACGGGCACTGCCACCGCGACCGTCGCGCTGCCCTGCTTCGACGGATCCGCCTTGCTCGTCGCCGTCACCGTGTCGGTTCCGCTCGCAGGGGCCGTGTATAAACCCGAGGAAGTAATGGTGCCGGAGACGGCGCTCCAGCTCACCGCTTGGTCTTTACTGCTTCCGGTGACGGAGACGGTGAACTGCTGCTGCTGACCTACGGTCAGGGTTGCGCTGCTGGGGCTGACGCTCACTGACTCGTTCGAGGCAATCGTCACCGTAGCCGACGCCGATTTGGTGGTGTCAGCAGCGCTGGTGGCGGTCACCGTGACGGACGTGTTGGCCGGCAAATCATCCGGAGCCGCGTAATTGCCATGTTGATCCAGCGTTCCCGGCCCGGTAAGGGACCATGTGACCGCCGTATTGCTGGTGCCGGTGACCGTGGCCGTGAACTGCTGCGGCGAACTCAGATTAACTGATGCCGACGCCGGGCTGACGGCGACAACTACTACCACCGTGACCGTCGCGCTGCCTTTCTTCGACGGATCTGCCTTGCTCGTCGCCGTCACCGTGTCGGTTCCGTTCGCCGGAGCTGTGTATAAGCCTGAGGAAGTAATGGTGCCGGAGACGGCGCTCCAAGTCACCGTCTGGTCTTTACTGCTTCCAGTGAGGGAAGCGCTGAACTGCTGCTGCTGACCTGCTTTCAGGTTTACGGCAGCGGGGCTGACGCTAACTGCCTCGTTCGAGGCGATGGTCACGGTCGCCGAAGCCGACTTGGAAGTGTCCTGCTGGCTGGTGGCCGTTACCGTTACCGTCGCACTGGACGGCAAATCGTCGGGCGCAGTGTAGAGACCACTCGAACTAACCGACCCGGCAGTGGTTGGCGATATCGACCAAGTGACCGCGGTGTTGGAGGCGTTGTTGACTGTCGCCGTGAACTGCTGGGTGAGGCTCAGGTTCACCGTGGCAGTAGACGGCGCGACTGTCACGCTGACCGCGGGAGGTGGTGGGGTCGATGAACCACCCCCGCCCCCGCCGCCACAGGAGACAGCAATACTACCCAATGCAAACGCCACCGCAAGAGGGACCCAGTTCGCGCGCCTTGTTGGCCTCATCCGCAAGCTCCCGCCGAAAAATTCGCATTGTCAACTGCACAACTACCGGTAAGATACCCCAGCCCCTCGACCGAGTCAAGTAAAATCTTTTGCCTTTTGCAGGCTGGTGGTCCATCCAGCCAGGAGCGCTCAAAAACCTGCTATTGATCAGGCCCGCCGGTAGGCGTTGGCGGCGGTTGCAGCGATGGCGGCGCGCCTGGCTGGGCCGGGTTCTGGGTTGGTGAGAATTGACTTGGAGATCCCTGCGGAGCCTGCAATGGAGAACCCGGCGGCGCTTGCGACCCAGTCCCCGTAGAGTTGCACGTGAAGCCCCCGAAGACCCCGACGAACTCCCACTCGTCGTAATGCTTTTTGTGGTTACAGAGGCGGATGGAAGCGTGGTGACTGGTGCTGGCAACGCCGGCGATACCGGCGCCGAAGACTTGCCCCTGCCCGAAGGCGGACGAGGCGCTGGCGCCAGGCTGGCCCCCTTGTTCCTGACCGCCTTGCCCAGCGGTGGCTGCCTGGTCCGGTTGACCCGGTTGACTTGGTTGACCTGGTTGACCCGCTTGACCTATCTGGCCGTTGTCCCCCGCGGGAGATGCGGGCGGGGACTGATCCCCGTTGGCCTGGGGCTGATCGGACGTCGACGATCCAAACGACGATCCGAACGAGGAAGACGACCCAAATGACGATGATCCAAATGATGACGATGATCCGAATGATGAGGACGACCCAAACGATGACGACCCAAATGACGACGACCCAAATGACGACGACCCAAATGACGACGACGATCCGAACGATGACGACGATCCAAACGATGACGACCCAAATGACGACGACCCGAACGATGATGACGCTGAGCCCAATGCAGATGACTGATCGGATTGGGACGAGCCGAAGGTTGACCCCGACTGCCCAAATTGGGACTGGCCAGGACCGCCGGAGTTCCCCGCCGCCGATCCCAACGGCGCCTGGCCCAAGGGGTTCATCCCAGGAGCACTTTGGTTCTTCGAATCAGTCAGGACACCGGTAGAGCTGATGTGGATCAAGCGCCATTTACCGTCCTTGGTCATGGGGTCCTTATACTCTTTGCGCAGAAAACGAAGGCCGTTCGTCTGCAGCATTTCCTTGACCGTGTTTGGATAGCGGTTGTACTTGGCATGGAACATGGCGGCGGCCCGCGCGTACTGGCCGCCACGGAAAATCAGCTCCTCCTCGCGCTCGCGCCGGTCCTGGGTGAAGATGTCCGGAACCGCAACCATGAGGGAGACCAGCAGAAGCGTCACAGCCATCATCACCAGCAGCAAAGCGTAGCCGTTGGCCCGTCGTCCGTTGTCCGTTGGTTGGTGTGTCCCGGGCGATTTGCCGCTACCCATTTCCTTTGTCCTTGGTCGTTGGTTCCCGTGACGACCGTTTTGCCTTTAGCCGAGAGTAAATAGCAAAGGCTTATCGACCCCGGGGCCTGCGCCCTGGGCTATTCTCTGCCGCCGCTCCGCGGCTCCTCAAAAAGCCGCTGGCTTCTGCCTGTTGCCTACCGCCTTTCTGCCTGCTGCCTACTGCCTTCTGCTAACTGCCGGCTACCGACTGCCTTACTGCGGGAACGGGAGTTGCGCCTTCTGGTGGACCGATTCATCTTCGACTTCAACCGCCGTCGGCGTAATCTCCAATAGCTTATAACGGTTCGCGAACGACTCACCCGGCCGGACGTTATACACATCCATTTCCTTATCGCCCGACGAGCAAGTGGGGTCAACGCAGTCGGTGATGAACGCCTGCCTGGCCCCGCCCCGTCCCTCCTCATAGCCGAGAGCCTTCAGCGTGATCGGAGGCGGTGGCGGGGGAGCAGCCGCAGGAGGATTCTCGGCGAGTTTCTGCCTCTGTTCCTGCTCTTGCGCCTGCGCCTGCTTCTGCTCCGGCGTGAGGCCGAAATCAATCGGGCTGCGATCAAACTGGGGCGCCGGACGCGCCTGGAATTCCTGCAGTGCGGCCACATCCACCTCCGGGTCATACGATGCCAGAGGGTCGTCCGGCGTGCCTTTGGCCGCACGTTCAGACCGGGCGGCCGGGGCCGGGGCGGCCATCGCCGTTGGAGACGCCGTCGGCTTCGACTCCCCGCCGGAGCCGCCGGCGTGGCTCCATTCCAGGTAACAAATCCCTATCACCAGCACGCACACCGCTGCCAGGGCCGCGACCTTCTTCTTGTCGTCTTGTACGGCGTTCTTCTTGTCTTCCTTCTTATCTTCCATGTGACCTTCACGAGTTCTATGCTGGTCCTCAACTTTCAACTTTCGACTTTCAACTTTCGACTGCTTCTACGGCTCCACATAAAGGTCGGCCGCCAACCGCAAACTGGGCTGACCCTTATCCCCGATATCGAAGGCGACGTTGCGGATCAGGAGAAAATCGTCTCCGGACTCTAGCTGGTAAGCGAAGTCCATAAGGTTCCTGAAGTCTCCGTCCGCGATCACTTCGATGCGCAGCCACCGAAGGGGGTTAGGGTTCTTATGTTCCGGCTCCTGTTTGTAACCGACAGCCGTGAGCTGTACGCCGCTCTTCTCGGCCAGCTTCGCCACCAGGCTGTCGGCCGTCGAGTATGCCGACTTCCGCTTGGGCACGTGCTTTTCCAGAAACTGACCAATCTGGCCGTCGGCAGTGGGCAACTCGGAGGCGTATTTCTGGAGGCGGTCGACGGTTTTCTGGACCGGAGCCAAAGTCGCGCGCGCCTGACGTTGGCGGGCTTGCTCGTCCTGGACACGCTCCTGGAGCGGGCGGAGCACGGCGAAATATATGGCAATGTCCAGGAGCACCAGCGTCACCGCCAGCCCCTCCAGAATGCGGGTCGCGAGCTTGCGACGGGTCATGTTCATTGGTCTTCTGACTCCTCGGAGGGCATCGCGCCCAGATAACGCGCCTGGCAGTTCAACGTCACGCCGCCCGCGCCCGGCGGGTTTTGCTTGTCAAAGCCCACCCCCGCCACGACCGGATCGGCAAAGTCGGGTGACTTTTCCAAATTGCTCATGAACTCGTCCAGCGCCCCTTGGCTCCTGCCGTTGACCTCCAGTCGCACGGCGGCGCTGTCAATCCCCTCGGCGTACAGCAGGCGGACCAACTTCACATCCGCCGGCAGCAAGTCGGTGACCTTGGCAAACAATCCGGGCACGCTCAGTTTTTTCTGAGCGATCAGCAAGTTCACGAACTTCACCTCGCGGAAAGTTCCGGAGTACTTGGGTTGTCCGAGGTAGCGCCGCAGATCTGCCTCCTTCTGCTGCAACGCCGCCTGTTGCCGGGCGTAGCCGGCCGTCTGAGCTTGCGTGACTTTGTACCTCACCCATGCCGAGTGCGTCAGGTAGGCGAGAAAGATCAAAACCAGTAAGGCGATGCCCGCCGTGGGCGCGGACACGACCAAAGCGTAGCGGTCACGCAAACTGGGGTTCGCTGCCAAGTTCAGTGAGATCTTCATGCCTTTCTCTTTCTTCAAGCTCTCGGCAGTCAGCTATCAACGCTCAGCCATCAGCCGTCAGCTTTCAGCCATCAGCAAACGCAGACTATCCTTCTCGCTCACAGTTGAGAGCTGATAGCTAACGGCTGATAGCTGCCCCGGCTGAAGGCCGATGGCCGATAGCTTCTGAATTATGCGCCAAGCCAGCGGCCACCACGCCATAACGCGCGAAGTTCAGTCGCTCCTCCCCCACCAGCAGCGAACCGGGTTCGGGAGGGGGGGCCAGTTCCTTGACCTCGCAACCGGTAGCGCGCGCTAGTTCCTGCTCCAACCCCGGAGGCGCCGTGGGTCGCGCGCAGAGCCACACTCCGCCCATTTCCACCTGCAAGTGATCGCGCGAGCCAGCCAGCACCCGCGCCGCCTCCGTCGCCACGTCCGCCACCATATCGGCGGGGTCAGGGCGCACCTCGCGCGTTCTCCAGAAGCAGACCCGGCTGCCCAGAACCACCACCGCAGTCACCCACCGGCAGCAAAGGTGCAGCAAAAGCTGTCCGGCGTTGCTGCGCTCCGGGACCAGCGGCAGAAGAGCCATCGTGCACGGCAGGACTAAAGCCGCGGTGCCGCGGGCCGGTCCTAAAACGGATTCGTACTGGCCGAGGACCGTATCCCTGCCCGCCACGGCCAGAATTTCCACGCGGCCCGGTTGGTTCAGCAACACCTGATAGTGAACGCGGGCCTCTTCGGCCGGAAACGGCAGGCTCTCACCCAGCTTCCACCGCACCATAGCCTCCGCCTGACGGTGATCGTCGGGAAGGGTCTCAAACGCGAGGACGCCGACGCGGGTCGCCGCGTCCGAAAGCAAAAGCCCGAATCGATCGCTGCCGTTGCCGAGAGCCGACGTCACGGCGGACGCTGCCTCGCGTACCGCGTCCGGGTTGGCCACGTTAGTATGGCCGGCGTGAGGGCTCACCGCCTGTGGCGGAAGCGCTTCAACGTGGATGCGGCGAACCTCGCGCTGGTGCTTCACGGCAGCCAGGCGCGTACCAACGATGAAGTCGGGCTGAATCTCAAGCAGGAGGGACGGCAGCGTGAAGGGCGCCGTCCGGGTTGAGCCGGTGGTCGTGAGCCGCTTTTTAAGGCCTTTCCAATCCATAAATGTCAAGACCACTTCTGATTTAGCGATAGGGTGGTCGATAACGAACGAGTTTTTCCGGCCAACCAGCACCTATCTCCAACATAGCAAAGGGCGAATTGCTAAATATTTCGTTCATCGAAAAATGGTCTATCTCATAGAAAAAAAATGAGATAATCCGTTGTATTTCGTTTAACCGTTTTAGTTTCAATAGATTAACTCACGGTTGCCCTATTCCGGACACATCTGCAATCGTCAATTCTTCCTCTCACTCCACAAACGTGACCTTGTTAATCTCCTTCCAAGTGGTGATCCCTGCCCTCACCTTTTCGACGGCAGACTCACGCAGGGTTACCATACCTTCCTGTTTGGCCACGCGACGCAACTCTGAGGAAGGCCGCCGATCGAGAATCAGCTCTCGAATCCGGTCGGAAAGTTCCAGCAGCTCGGCGATGGCGGTGCGGCCGTGGAATCCCGTATTGCTGCAATGCTGGCAACCAACCCCTTCATAAAACGCGGCGTGCTGCCACGCCGCCGGGTCCTGTCCTGATTCCTCCAGCACTTCGCGCGGGACCTGCACCTGCCGCTTGCAGCGTTCGCAGATCACACGCACCAGGCGCTGCGCCATGATGCAGTTGAGCGCCGAGACAAAGTTATAGGCCTCCACCTTCATGTTCAGGAAGCGGCCGAGGACGTCCACGACGTTGTTGGCGTGCACGGTGGTGAACACCAGGTGTCCGGTGAGCGCCGACTGGATGGCGATCTGGGCTGTCTCCTCGTCACGGATCTCACCCACCATGATTTTGTCCGGGTCGTGGCGCAGGATGGAGCGCAAGCCGCGCGCGAAGGTCAGCCCCTTCTTTTCGTTCACCGGAATCTGGGTGACGCCGCGGATTTGGTACTCCACCGGGTCTTCGATGGTGACGATCTTGTCTTCCTCGGTTTTGATCTCGGACAGAGCCCCGTAGAGAGTGGTGGTCTTGCCGCTGCCGGTGGGCCCGGTCACCAGCACCATGCCGTAAGGCTCGCGAATGAAGCGCCGCAACCGCTTCAGCTCGCGGTCCGGGATACCGAGCACATCCAGGCGCAAAGTGCGGAATTTTTCGCTCAACGATTCTTTGTCGAGGATGCGGAGGACAGCGTCCTCGCCGTTGATCGAAGGCATAATGGAGACGCGAAAGTCGATGGGCCGGCCGCGGTAGCTCACCCGGAAGCGGCCGTCCTGGGGAACGCGCCGCTCGGCGATATCGAGTTCGGCCATCACCTTGATGCGGGTGATGAGGGTGGACTGGTGCTCGCGCGCCAGCGCCGAGGCCTGTTGGAGCACGCCGTCGATACGGTACTTTACGACCACCGAGTTGTCGCGGCTTTCGATATGGATATCGCTGGCGCGCCGCTCGAGTCCGGCAAAGACCAGCGAGTCCACCAGCCGGATCATGGGGTCCCTTTCGCGAGCCTCCACCATGTGCTCGAGCGAGAGACCCTCCTCGTCGCCTTCTCCATTGCGAATGACGTCGAGTCGGAACTCCGACGTGGCTTCATCGAGGACGCGCTGGGAAGGATCGGTCTTCTTCAGGAAGTCGCGCACCTGGCTGGGCGCCGCCACCTTGACCACCAGGTGGCGGTCGAGCTTGGTCTCCAGTTCGTCCAGACGCGTCAAGTCGGTGGGGTCGGCCATCGCCACCACCATCTGGTGGTCGGGAGCCGCGAGCGGAAGGAACTGATAACGGACCATCAAATCCAGGGGTACCGATCGCAGGAGCTCGATATCGGGACGAAAGTCCGCCAGATCCACCACCTCAAAGTGGTAGCGCCGGGCGATGTCGCGCGCCCGCTCGAGTTCCGCATCAAGAACCGCCTGCGTTTCGGCCACTTTTCCTCCATCAGTAGCTAGTGGTTAGTGGCCAGTGAAGAATTGCTGATTGACGATTGACGATTGAAAGACAGACCCGGCCCGCGCCAGAGTCTGTCGGGACCGTTTTGCAATCGGCAATCGGCAATCGTCAATTCCCCACTAGCCACTAACCACTAGCCACTGTTCCTAATGCACTGCGCTGGCCAGGTTAAACAGCGGCAAATAAAAAGCGATCAGAATGAACGCCACCACGAGGGCGATAACGCCCAGCACGATGGGATCGACCAGGGAAACAATCCTCGCCAGATCGATCTCCACGTCTTCCTCGTAGAATTCGGACAGATTCTCGAGCATGTCGGGCAAGGCCCCGGTGCTCTCCCCGACCTCGATCATGTCCAGTGCCATGGGGGGAAAAAACACGTTCGCTTTCAAGCTCTTAAAAAGGGACTGGCCGCCCAGCACTTCCATGCGGGCCGCTTCAAGGGCACGCGCCACCAGGGGGCTCGAAACCGACTCACAGGTGGTTTTGAGCGCCATGATGATCGGCAACCCCCCTCGCAGCAGCGTCGCCAGCGTGCGCGCGAACTCCGCCACCGAGAACTTCAGCAGCAACGGCCCCACCTTGGGGACCTTGAACTTGAATCGATCCCACGCCAACCGCGTGCTCTCGCGGCGAAAAGCGGAGCGAAGGGCGGCGACCAAGGCGCCCATCGCGATCAGAATCGGCACGATGAGGCGGTTGAGGTTCTTGGAGAACGCGATCACAAACACCGTCATCGCCGGCAACTCGGCGCCCAAGTCGTTGTACAGCAAGGCGAATTTAGGCACAATAAACGTAACCACCACCGTAATCAGCACGGCAAGGAAACAGACCAGTATCGACGGGTAGATCAACGCGGAAATGAACTTCTTGCGGAAACCGCGACTCGCTTTCTGCAACTTGACGTAATGCTCCAGCACCTTATCCAGACTTCCGCTTCGTTCGCCGGCGCGAAGGTTGGCGCAATAAACCTTGGGAAAACGCCCTACCGCCTCGAAGGCCTCCGAGAGCAACTTGCCGCCGCTGAGTTGTTCACGAACGCCCTGCAGGGCTTCCTTCAGTTCGTCGGTCCGCGTCTGCGCGACGAGCAAGTCGATGGCCTTTTGTAGGGAAAGACCGGATTTCGACAGGGTGAGAAACTGCTGGTTAAAAATAAGAAAATCGTCGGCCTTGATCTTCTTCCGCCGCTTCGTAGCGACCCCGACGCCCAGCCCGCCGCGGGAATGAATCGCAAAAACCAGGTACCCTTCCGTTACCAAGCGCTGGCGCAGCGCGGCCTCCGAGGTCGCCTGTTCCAGGCGAGTGAATACCTGTCCGGTGCTACTGCCGATTTTGCAGACGTATTCCATGAAAAAGTTCTCAGTTTTCAGTTTTCAGTCTCGGTTCACCAGTGTTTCAAGTTGGGAGATCCAACACCTTCGCGCCCAGTCGTTCTTGGCTGATAACTGAAAACTGATGACGGTCCTCCCCTACCACGTATCGTACGTCGTCCCGTCGAGCGCGGTCTCGTCCGAGCCGCTGTGAACGTCCGTGATGCCGGTGACCCCTTCCGTTCCCGAGGCAACCTCCTCCGTCACCGTCTGCCAGGTGTCGTTGCGGCCGGTAAAGGGATCCGCGGGAAGCCCTCCTCGCAGGTAGCCAGCGTCCACCAGGTCGTCCAACGACTCGGGCGGCTGCTGCTTGTCGATCGTGTACTGGTCGATCATTTTGCGCATCGTGTAAAGGTCATCGCGCAGCACCGCTTCCCGGGCGTGGACCACAGCTACGTGATAAGTGGGGACGGCCATCGAGGCGACAATCACAATCAGGGTCAAAACGATCATCAGCTCCAGCAGGGTGAAGCCCCTGGAAAGTCGAAAGTCGAAAGTCGAAAGTCGAAAGTCAAGACCGCAAACCCGAAT
>Ga0335078_10004486_pt1 | contig 20674 bp, 20 predicted proteins | sample Lox_Sample_32_FD_206711 | JGI IMG/M metagenome (GOLD analysis project Ga0335078, IMG submission 206711) | Soil microbial communities from Loxahatchee National Wildlife Refuge, Florida, United States - Lox_Sample_3.2 | ecosystem: Environmental > Terrestrial > Soil > Wetlands | place: USA... | reverse complement strand
TTCCCTTGCTCGTACCCGGCCTGATCTTCTTCGCCTGCTCCTGGAACGGATAGAAGAACTGGCGGACGATGCCCTTGGGCAGCGGGATGCCGATCGTGCCGTATTTGCGCGGCCAGGCGGTGCTTTCCTTCGGCAGGTAGAACGTGCCGAAGATCCAGTCGATCGCCGGCAGGTGCGCGACATAGTTCTTGTCGATCGCCTCGTCGTCGCTCGAATGGTGCCAGTGGTGATAGCGCGGCGAGCAGAAGACGTATTTGAGCGGACCCAAATCCCAGCCGATGTTGGAGTGGATGAGCCCCGCCTGGAACCCGGCGAAGACGATGTAGACGGTCAGCGGCTCCTTGGCGATGCCGAGGATGAAGGCCGGGATCAGCACCAGGGTACGGGTAACCAGCGGCTCCAAGAAATGTAGCCGCGAGCCAGCGATCCAGTCCATGTGCTCGACCGAATGATGCACCGCGTGGATCGGCCAGAAGAACTTCACCTCGTGCATGGTGCGGTGGATCGCGTATTCGACGAGGTCGGCCAGCACGATCGCCATGAAGAACTGCACCACCCAGGGCAGCGACGAGACGAAATGCTGGAGGTCGGCATTGATCGCCCAGGAGAAGAAGGCCGGCGCGAACATCGTCGCGGCGAAGGCGTAGACGCCGATCAGCAAATGATTGAGCAGGAAATAGCGCGAATCGTGCCACCAATCGGGGCGCAGGATCGCCTGCTCGCGGATATGCGGCCACATCTTCTCGAGGAAGATGAAGATCATCGCCGACAGCATCAGGTCGAGGATGAACCAGTCGAGACCGACATAGCCGGGCGCCGCGTACCGCGGCCCGACCTGCACCGAGGCGCCGCCGCCCCACATCGCCAAGAGGGTGAGGGTGAGCCCGATTGCCCCCATGACGCGGTGACCGCGCAGCAGGAACGTCACAAGGCCGAACGCAGCCGAGAAGATCATCCCGGCGCCGAGCAGATAGCGCATCTCGTCGACGGTGTAGGCGGCGCGCAGCTGCGGCGTGGTCAGGAAGTCGGGGTAGTGGAAGCACAGCACGCCGAGCACGCTCAGCGCGCCGAGGATCACCGAGATCCAGCCGCTGATCTTGCCCTCGCCAAAGCGGAAATAAGGTTCGGAGGTCTGGTCGCTCATGGTGCGATGTTAGCACGCGGTGGCTACAACGCGCACGAGCCAGCGCTTTAATTCGCCGCCTCCCCCCGGGCTTGACCCGGGGGTCCACGTCTTGGCGGGGAGCGTGCGCTGAATTAGGAAGACGTGGATGGCCGGATCAAGTCCGGCCAAGGGGAAAAAAGAACCAATTCAGCTGACACGGGCTACGCGCTAGGGTCGGGCAAACGATAGCGGGAGGCAACGATGAAACTGGTGTTGTTCGAGGGTGTGGGACACCCTGAGCCGGTGCCGGGGCTGATGACCGAGCGCGGCATCGTCTCGATCGCGCCGGCGGTCGAACGGCAATACACCCCGCAGCTGACGATGCAGTGGATCATCGACCATTTCGACCGGCTGCGCCCCGCGTTCGAGAAGCTGGCAATCGAGGCCGAGGCCTACCCCGAACATTCGCTGCGGCTGTGCGCGCCGCTGCCGCGGCCGGGCAAGATCCTGTGCTGCATCGCCAATTACTGGGAGCATGCGCAGCGCGAGGCGCGCCCCTTGAATATGTTCCTGAAGAACCCGGAGGCGGTGGTCGGGCCGGGCGACACGATCGTGCTGCCCAAAATGACCGAGCCGTGGATTTTCATGCACGAGGCCGAGCTGGCGCTGGTGATCAAGGGCCCGGCCAAGGAAGTGGCGCAGAAGGACTGGCGCAGCGCGGTGTTCGGCTATACCGGGCTGATCGATGTGTCGGCACGCGGCGAGGGGCGGCGCACCTGGAAGGCGGGAAGCTGGCTCGGCAAATCGTTTGACACCTTCGCCCCGATCGGCCCGTGCATTACCACGGCCGACGAAATCTCCGATCCCAACGACGTCGTCGTGCGGTTTTGGAACGACGGGCAACTTCGGCACAACTACAATACCGACGACATGGAGCACCGGGTGCCCGAGCTGATCGAGTTCGCCTCGACGGTGATGACGCTGAACTCGGGCGACCTCATCGCCTGCGGCACCAACCACGAGGGGCTGGGCGCGCTGCAAGACGGCGAGACGGTCGAGATCGAGGTGCAGCATGTCGGCAAGATGGCGCTCAAGGTCTCCGACCCGCTGAAGCGGGTATGGGAGCGCGGCGTCTATATGGGCGCGGACTCGACCAACCCCGAGGCGGTGAAGAGACACAGGCCGCAAGGGTAGCTCGAATTGCTGCGGTCGTGCGTCCTTCGAGGCTCCGCTGCGCGGAGCACCTCAGGATGAGGGAGGTTGGTGCAGCAGTGGAGGCCCGACTCCAACGTTCGCCTGAGCGGAGTAGCCCAGGATGAGCGAGGTCGGTGCGGGAGGGGGAGCTTGGCTCTATATTTTGTGTTGCTCCGACGGTGCGTATTACGTCGGCACGACAAGAGACAGCCTCGACCGCCGCGTCGCGGAGCACCAGGCTGGAACTTTTGGCGGCTATACCGCCCGCCGACGACCGGTGACACTTGTTTACTCTCAGCACTTCGCTCGGATTACCGAGGCCATCGAAGCCGAGCGTCAGGTCAAAGGCTGGCGCCGCGAAAAGAAGGAAGCCCTCATCAGAGGCGATTTCGACCTGCTGCCGGCCTTGTCTAAGCGCAGCCATTTGGTTGCCACAGCGACCGCAGCGCTCAGGTTCACCTCATCCTGAGGTGCGACCACCGGTGAAGCCGGTGGGAGCCTCGAAGGACGCACTACCGGCTGCCGATGCCCTCGAGCGCGTAGTCGCGGTCGTGGAACACCGTGCGACGGGTGAAGAGCCACCGGCCGTCGCGTTTGACCAGTTCGCACTCATAACGTCCTGGCGGCAGGGTGTGGTGGCTGCCGTTCTGCGAAATCAGCACCAGCAGGTAGGCGGTCGCGGTGGCACGGCCGGCATCGAGTGCGACCGCGATGTTGGTCACCATGTGGCGGAACTGGGTGCCGGCGGCGCGCTGGGCCGCGAAACGGCCGGCGAAGGCGCGTATTTCATCGTGGCCCTTTAGGTCGATGACCGGGCTCTTGAGCACCGCGTCTGCCGTGAAGCAGGCGGTGACGGTCTCGACCTCGCCATTGTCGAGGGCGCAGCAATAGCGGGTGAAAAGGTCGTGGATCGCGGCGCGGTCTTCGAGGTCGATCGTCATTGCGAGGAGCGCAGCGCGCGACGAAGCAATCTCCCGCCTTGGGAGGCTCCATCGGAAGAAGATTGCCGCGCCGCCCGTGGGCGGCTCGCAATGACGGCCAAGAGGATTACTCGATCGGGATGAAGATCGAGTGGCGAATCTTGTTCTCGATGTGGTCGGACAGGTGGCCCTTGCCGTGGGTGTCCTCGACCAGAATGATCTCGCCGGCCTTGATGAAGCGGCTCTCGCCGTCGCTGGCGGTGATCTTCACCCCGGCGTCGAGATTGACGATGTACTGACGGCGCGGCGCGGGGTGCCAGGTAAAGTTCTCAGCCTCGGTCTCGCGAAAGATGACGCCGGTCGCCGGCAGCTTTTTCGACAGCTTGCTGCCGCGCCTTTCCTCGACCCAGTCGATCTCAATGTCGCGGAAATGCGACTCGCCGTTGGCGTCGGTGTAGAGGTTGTGGATCTTCATGGTCATCTCCCTTACTCGGCGGCTTTCGCTGGCACATCCCGGGCGAAAAGCGGCATCACCTCGCGCGCGAAACGGCGCATGCTTTGGCGACCGCGCTCGCCGCCGCCCGAGCCGCCGCCGTTGACCAGCACGTAGCCGACCCCGGCATCGCGCAACTCGTCGAGCTTCTTGGCGATCTGGTCGGGGGTGCCGTACATCGCGCTGCCACGGTTGATCACATCGGGGTCGCCGGTGGCGCGGTCGGGGCCGCCATGGACGGTGCCGTCGGGCCGGGTGGCGAGTTTGAGTTGCCGCACCCGGTTGGCGAGGCGGCGCTGCAACGCGGCTTCCCTGTCTTCCTCCCTGTCGCAGACAAAGAACGCGCGCGTTACGCCGACCGACATCGGGTCGAAGCGGCGGCCCTGCGCCTCGACACCGGCGCGATAGGCGGCGATCGACTTGGCGACATCGGCGGGCTGGGCGTATTGCCCGAGCAGCAAATTGTAGCCCTTGTCGGCGACGCGGCGGACCGAGGACTCGCCCCCCGCGCCCATCCAGATCGGCGGGTGCGGGCGCTGCGCGGTCGGCGGCTCGACGACGACGTTGTCGAACGCCCAGTATTTGCCGCGATGCGAGAACGGTTCGTTCGAGGTCCACGACTTGACGACGACGTCCAGGCATTCGTTAAAGCGCGCCCCGGCCTCGTCCATGTCGACGCAGAAGCCGCGGAACTCGTTGTAGCGATAGCCGCTGCCGACACCGAAATCGAGCCGGCCACCCGAGAGCAGGTCGAGGGTCGCCGCCTGCTCGGCGAGCAGGACGGGGTTGTGCCACGGCAGCACGATGACCGCGGTGCCGAGCCGTAGGGTCGTGGTGCGCGCGCCGAGCCAGGTCAACAGGTTGAGCGTCGCCGAGACCTGGCCGTAGCCGGTGAAATGATGCTCGACGACAAAGGTGCCGTGAAAACCGAGCCCTTCGGCCTCGACATTGTAGTCGATAAAGTCGCGGAACCCCTCGGCGCTGTCGAACTCCGCCACGTCGGCGCTCGAAGGACGCCGCGCCGCCGCGCTGCCGAACAAACCGAACCGCATGGTGCGCTCCTCACATGTCTGGGCGCAGCGTAGCCACGGCGCCATGACATTGAAAATGCCTGTTTTCGATCTCGTCCATAGCAACCGGGCATGATGCTCTGATTTGTCATTACAGTAGGCGAATGCCGAGCAATCCCCGCCTCCCTACCCTGCCGGTGCAGCACAGCTCCGCTTAAGGAGCGGCCGACGAACAGGGAGTAGGACATGAGCTCATCGACAGAGTGAAATGCTGCATAATTAAATAGTTAAACTTCCATTTATTGTTTTCACTTGCCCCAAAAACGCGGCATATATTTCAATAGTTTTAGATTCAACCCACCGTCTCTAGCGACCGACAACGCATGCTTCCGCACTCGGACGACAACCGTCTCGCAAAAACGATCCGCTTGTTCGACAGTCCAGTGGCTGGTGAGCGCGCGGCCGCGCTGGAGGCGGCCTGCCGCCAGCTCGAGTCATTGGGCCTTTCCTGGGCCGACATCGCGGCCAAATGTGGGGCCGTCGTCGGCGATCGCAAAGCCAGCGCAGCCCATTTCGAGCGTGCCGAGAAGTCCCTATTCGATACATGCCGGTGGAGCGGGTGCTCGACCACACCGCTCCGAAGATCGCCGTTTTGCGAGGACCACATCGCGGAGATCATCGCCGAGCCGCTGAGCAACTTCGTTCCGTTCCTGAAGGAGCTTCCCGATGCCGTCAGCCCCGATATCGCGGGCGAGGCGCTTTATCATGCCATCCACGCGGCGGTGCACATCGGGATGTTCAACCGCTATCTCGGGCACGATCTGATGAGGGCAGCCAGCGCCTCGCGCGACGGCACCGGGATCGAGGCGACGATCGATAGGCTGGCGATAGCGATCCGTCCCCATGAACGGGGCGAGTTCATCATGCACCTCAAGCGCCAGCTGATCGTGCCGGAACGCCGCTCAGCCCGCCGGGAAGTCGGCGACTGACCCAGTCGGGACTATCGAAGGCCGCTGCGAGTAACTGCGTTTCGACCTAACCCGCGACCCGTAGCGTGCGCCGAGCCGAGCTCCCGGCGTCGAGCGCCAGCCGGCCGTCGCCGTCCATCTCATCGATCATCGCCCGCAGCATGCGCCCCGCCGCCTCGCGCGCCGGCGAGGCGTTACGTCCGGCGCGCACCCCAAGCGCCAGCGTACGGTAGACCCCGGCCTCGGTGATGCGATGCGCCGCGACCACGCCGCGGGCGCATTCCTTGGAGACCGAGGATAGCGGCAGCACCGCGGCGCCGGCGCCTTGCTGCACCATCAGGCGGATGGTCTCGTGGTCGTTGAGCTCGGTTTGGACGTTGAGCTCGATGTCGAGCCCAGCGAGCAGCGCGTCCATCGCCGCCCGCAGCCCGTCGCCGAGAATTAGCGGGGTGGCACGCAGCTCGTCACCGCCGACAGCGCCCGGCGGACGCGCGCCGGGCCGCGTCACCAGCACCATCTCCTCCTCGGCGAGGCGGGTCGAGACGATGAGGCGACTGCGCGACAGCTCGGAGAGGAGCGCGATGTCGACCCGGCCGTCGATGACGAATTCCTCGAGCCGCACCATGCCGGCGTGCATGACCTTGAGCTCGATCATCGGATAGTCGTGGCGCATCCGCGCGAATAGGTCGGGCACCAGCACCGGGCACAAGGTCGGGGTGATGCCGAGGATGATCTTGCCCGAGGGATGCGCGTCCTGGGCGCGGATTTCGTCGCCGGTGCGTTCGAGGTCGCGCAGGATGCGGGTCGCGCCGTCGAGCAGCTTCTGCCCGGCCTCGGTCAAGCGCACGCCGCGATTGGCGCGGGTGAAGAGGGCAACGTTGAGCTCGTCCTCAAGGCGTTGGACATGCCGGGTCAGCGCCGGCTGGGCGACATGGAGATGTGCCGCCGCGCGGGTGATGCTGCCCAATTCGGCGATGCGGACGAAATAGTGCAGGCTGCGCAGCTCCATCGCGGCATCCTTGTTGCGAGCCGACAGGCCCAAGCATAGCGACTGTCATGCTTCTACGGCATGCAGCGGATCAAAGAACAGTATTTGTTTGATGGCGGGGCGCAGCCTAGGGTGGCGCAAATCGAGATGAGGACAAGGGCCATGGAGTTCGGCTGGTACCACGAATTTCACCGGCAAGTGGAAGGGCAGTCGGATGCCGACGCCTTCGCCCAGGGGTTCGAGCAGGTGGAGGCTTCCGACGAATGGGGTCTCGACGTGTTCTGGCTCGCCGAAATCCACCAGCAGGCGCGGCGGTCGGTGCTGAGCGCGCCGATGAACGTCGCCGGCCAGATCGCCGCGCGCACCAAGCGCATCAAGATCGGCACCGCGGTGCACGTCCTGCCGCTGACGCATCCGCTCCGCCTCGCCGAGGAAACGGCGACGGTCGATCAGGTCAGCCGCGGACGCTTCATCCTCGGCGCCGGGCGCAGCGGCAACCCGCGCGGCTATGCCGCCTATGGCGTGCCGTACTCGGAAAGCCGCGAGCGGTTTTACGAGACCCTCGAAATTCTCAAGAAGGCGTGGACCGAAGAGACCTTCTCGCACGAAGGCACGTATCACAGCTTCGATCAGGCCAAGGCGGTGCCGCGGCCCTATCAGCGGCCGCATCCGCCGATCCGCATCGCCGGCGCGAGCGAGGATACCTTCCCGACCTTGGGCCGCCTCGGCTATCCGCTCTTCGTCTCGGTGCGCAGTGGCTCGCTTGTTGGATTGAAGCCCGACCTCAAGGCCTATCGCGACGCCTGGGAGCAAGCCGGCAACCCCGGCAAGCCCGAAGTCTATCTGCGCCTGTCGATGCACTGCGGCGAAACCGACAAGGAGGCTCAGGTAGAAGGCGAGCCGAGCATCATGGCGGGCTACAAGTCGCTGATCACCCGGCTCGAAGGCTCACCCAACGCGCGGCGCCGCGCCGAGGTCGAAGAGGTGAAGCGCGCAACCTACGACGAGGTCATCCGCGACAAGGTCATCGTCGGCGAACCCGGCACGGTGGTCGACCGGCTGAAGGAGCTTGAAGACGAGCTCGGCATCGATGGCATCCTGTTCGAATTGAATTTCGGCGCGGCCATCCCAGCCGAGACGATGATGCGCTCGCTGAAACTGATCTGCCACGAGGTGATGCCCAAGTTTCGCTAACTCCCGCCGGCATCGGTCGAGGCCAGCTCCGCCAGGGCTTGGCTCAACTCGTTAAGCCGGTATGGTTTGCGCAGAATGTGAAAATCCGTGCGAGCATTGCGACCGGCGTCGCTAAATCCCGTGGTTAGCAGGATTGGCAGCTGGGGGTAACGTTGGCGCACTATTTTCGCCAAACCGAGCCCGTCGATCCGCCCTGGCATGACGATATCGCTGAAGATCAGATCGATGCCGTTCTCGGCGAGCGCGTGGAGCGCGTCACCGGCGTCACGCACCCATTGGACCTCGTAGCCCAGCTGCTCAAAAAGGCCGATGGCGGCGCCGGCGACGTCCGGATTGTCCTCTACGATGAGCACAGTGCCGCCCTGCCCCGCCACCGCCGCCGCCTCTTCGGCGTCTCGGGCGGGCGGGCCCGACGCGCGCGGCAAAAACAGCGTGAGAGCCGTCCCGCGTCCGACCACGCTCTCGACCTTCACTGTCCCTCCTGCCTGGTGGACAAATCCGTATACCTGCGACAATCCCAGCCCGGTGCCCTTGCCAACTGGCTTGGTGGTGAAGAACGGCTCGAACACCTTGGGGAGGATGTCACCGGGAATGCCGAGCCCGCTGTCCTCGATGCAGATCGCCACATAGTCGCCGGCCGTAATTTCCGCGTCGTCAGCGAGTCGCTCGTTCTTCGCGGTGATCGTCAGAGTGCCACCCTCGGGCATCGCGTCGCGAGCGTTGACGACAAGGTTGACCAGGCAGATTTCGAACTCGCCGATATCGACCACCACCGGCCAGACACCCGCGGGGACGTTAATGACGAAACTGATGCTGCGCCCCAGCCCGCTGGTGAGCACCTCGCGGATTGCATCGATCCGCTCCCGCACATCGATGGGCTGTGGGTTGACCCGGGCGCGCCGCGCGAAGGTCAGCAGCTGAGCAGTCAGAGTCGCGCCGCGCTCGGTCGCGTGCTCGATCGCCTGCACTGCCCGTATCCCGCTCGGATTGCTGGCAACGATCTTCTTCAGGGTCTGAATGTGGCCACTGACGACCATCAGCAGATTGTTGAAATCGTGGGCGACGCCGCCGGTCAGCTGGCCGAGGGCGTCCATCTTTTGGGATTCGGCAAGCTGCTGCCGTACGCGTTCGAGCGCGATCTGGGCGTTGCGGCGCTCGGTGATGTCGCGGGTTACCTTCGCGAACCCGATCAATTTGCCGTCGCTGTCGCGGACCGGATCGATGACGACGCTAGCCCAGAAATGGGTGCCGTCCTTGCGAACCCGCCAGCCTTCCTCCTCGAACCGGCCATTTTTGCGCACAGTCGCCAGCACCTGCTCCGGGCGTCCCATGGCGCGGTCCACCTCGGTATAGAAGCGCGAGAAATGCTGGCCGATGATTTCCTCAGCCTTGTAGCCGTTGATGCGCTCGCCGCCGGCGTTCCAGCTCGAGACGTAGCCCTCGGGGTCGAGCATGAACAAGGCATAATCGGTCACGTTATTGACCAGCATCTGAAACCGGCGCTCGCTCTCATGCAGCGCACTCGCCGCCGCTTGCCGCTCGGTGATGTCGCGGGTGACCTTGGCGTAGCCGACCAGCTCGCCCGCATCGTAGATCGGATTGATCGTCACCGAGGCCACGAACCGGCTACCATCCTTGCGAACGCGCCAGCCCTCGGCGGCGTATTTTTCGTCATGCAGGGCGATCGCGAGCGCCTCGGCGGCCAAGCCGGCGGCGCGCTCCTCGGGCAGGTGGAACATGCTGAGGTGGCGGCCGATTGCCTCATCGGCGGTAAAGCCGTAAATGCGCTCCGCACCGGCGTTCCAATTGATGATGCGGCCTTCCGGATCGAGCATGAAGATCGCGTGATCGACGGCGCCCTCGACCAGCAAGCGGAAGCGGCGCTCGCTTTCGAACAGCTGGCGGGATCTTCTCTGCGGCGTCTCGCTGCGTCGGGCCATGTTCCTTCGCCTCTAAACTCCAAAAAGCCCGGCTACGCAGAATCGTTCCGAGTTTCTGCCCCTTATCGCCGTCAACAGTAGAACTTCCTCGTCGATCCGCTACCGCCCGGCAAACGTTCGCCGGGGTTTGCACTGAACGCAGCTCTTGTGCGAGCATTTCGCGAGAAGCGCCGGCCCAGGGCGCACTCACGGGGAGGATCGGCATGCGATTTCCAGGACTATTGATGGCTTGCGCCGTACTCGCCACGGGTCTCGCTCAGCCTGCTGCGGCGCAGGCGCCGGCGGCGCCCGGGGTCTATGTCGTCACCTATTTTGATGTCGACCCGTCGGCCGTGCGCAAGGCCGACGGTCTGCTCCGTCAATTTGCCGCCGCGACGCGCAAGGAAGACGGCTACGGCGAATTGACGTTGCTGCGCGAAATCGGCCGCCCCGGCCACTTCGCCATCGTCGAGGCGTGGCGCGACAAGGCCGCGCTCGACGCGCACGGCGCGGCGATGAAGGCGCTCGGCGACAAGCTGCAGCCGATGCTGGCGAGCCCGTTCGACGCGCGCCCGTTTCTGCCGCTGGCCGTCGCTGCGCCGCAGCCCAACGCCGACCTCAGCGGCGCCGTCTGGGTGCTGACCCATATCGACGTCTTCCCGGCCGGCAAGGACGAGGTCGCCGTGATGGTCAAGCAACTTGTCGACGACAGCCGCAAGGACGCCGGTGTGCAGCGCTTTGATGCGATCGTGTGGGATGGCCATGCCAACCACTTCCACCTGATCGAGGCGTGGAGCAACCGCGCCGCGCGCCAGGCGCATGCGCTCGCCGACCACACCAGGCAATTCCGCGCCAAACTCGTCCCGTTCGAAGGCGGTCTCTATGACGAGCGGCTCTACGAAGTGGTCAAGTAAAAGCTAGTCCACCGCCGCGATCATCTCGATCTCGACCATCGCCCCGGGCTGGGCCAAGCCGCTGATCCGGATCGTCGTGCTTGTGGGGATGGCGACGCCGAAATAGCGCATGCGGATATCGCGGCACTGCGAGAACGCATCGTAATCGGTGACGAAGGTGTTGGTCTTGATCACGTCGGCCCAGGTCGCGCCGGCTGCCTTCAGGCAAGCGTCGAGGTTCTTGAAGGTCTGCTCCATCTGCGGACGCATGCCGCCGCCGACGATATTGCCGTCGGCATCGCGGCCAAGCTGGCCGGCGATGAAGATCAGCTTGCCGGAACCCGACACGGTGACGACGTGCGAATAGGCCGCCTTACCCTCCTGCATCCTCACATCCAAGCCCGGTGGCTGGAACCGTTCGATCTTCAAGGCCATCTCCGCTCTCCCCGATGAGGTGCGATGCGGCTAGCATCGCGTCATTCCATTTAAGCCCGAGGCAATAGGTCATGGCTATCGAGACCGACGTCGCATCGCATTACGGCAATGCCGATATCGCCGAGCGCATCCTCGCCGCGCTGAAGGCCGCAAACCAGCCGGTGACGGTCGACGCACTGTCGGTGCTCGATCATTTCCACGGCCGCGGCATCGTCGCCACCAAGGAGCTGGTGCAGCTGCTGAAACCGCTGCCGGGCGAGCATCTGCTCGATATCGGCTCCGGGATTGGCGGCCCGGCGCGGTGGATCGCGGCCAAGTGCGATGTCCATGTTACCGGCATCGACCTGACCCCGGAATTCTGCGCCGCGGCGGAAGCACTCAACCGACTCACCGGGCTCGCGGATCGGGTGACGATCAAGAACGGCAGCGCCCTCGCCCTGCCCGTCCCCGACAACACGTTCGACCGCGCCTATTCACAGAACGTCATCATGAACATCGCCGACAAGCGTCAATTCTACCGCGAGGCCTTCCGGGTACTGAAGGCCGGCGGCATGCTGGCGCTGTCCAACCTGTGCGCCGGAAACGGCGAGGCGCTGATCTACCCGGTGCCGTGGGCCGAGAGCGCCGCGACAAGCTTTCTGGCGACGCCGGCAGAGATGGAAGCGGACCTTCGCGCCTCCGGGTTCGAGATCGTCTCGTTGCGCGATACCACCAAGGATGTCGAGCCGGCTACCCAGCGCAACCGCGAGCGGCTGGAAAGCGAGGGGTTGGCGCCGCTCGGCACGCATCTGATCCTCGGCGAGCGGCTGCGGCAGATGCAGATCAATTCGAGCCTCAACCTCGAACAGGGCCGGGTCGCGACGGTCGAGGCACTGCTCCGCAAGCCACGCTAGGCCGACGCGCAAGCCACAAATCGGACGGCTTTACGCTTATTCAACCAAGTGGGCGGCAATCTCGCTTCTGGGACGAAAGGCGTATGAGGATCCGCGTTGAACTTGATCGGCTTATGCAAGCATTGGCCGGCCATACTCGTCGCGGCCCCCGGCGTCGGCGGCTCGCTCTGGGTTTTCGAGCATGCCGACGGGAGCGCTGGCGCCGGCTGGTATGGGCTCGCCAGCGGGCTGTTGCTGACGGCAGCACTTGCTCTCTATCTGGCGAGCAGCCGATCGCGCGCGGAGCGCCTGCGCGACCTCGCCGAAACGCTGCAGCGCGAGATCGCAATCCGCCACAGCACCGAAGACGATTTGCTGCTGACTAGAGCGGCGATGGACTGTTCTTCCGAGGGCATCACGCTGATCAACAAGGCCGGCAATTTCGTCAACGTGAACGATGCGGTTTGCCGGCAGCTTGGCTACAACCGCGAGGAATTGCTCCGGCTAAGCGTGTTCGACATCAATCCAACCCTCGACCGCGCGCGGTGGGAGGAGCGCTGGGAGGAACACAAATACGGTTCGGCCGAAACCTTCGAGAGCCGCCGGATCACCAAGGACGGCGGTCTGATCCCCGTCGACCTCACCGTCAACCATCTCGAATTCCGCGGCATCGAATATCTTTTCGTCGTTGCCCGCGACGCCACCCATCGGCACGCGATCGAGCATGAACTGCGCCAGGCCAGAGACGAAGCCGAGACCGCGAACCAGGCCAAGAGCCAGTTTCTCGCCAACATGAGCCACGAGCTGCGCACGCCGCTGAACGCGATCATCGGCTTTTCCGAGGTGCTCTCCTCCGCGCTGTTCGGCCCGCTCGACGCCCGCTACCGCGATTACGCGCAGGATATCCACGGTTCCGGTCACCATCTGTTGCAGATCATCAACGACCTTCTCGATTTGTCGAAGGTCGAGGCCGGACGGCTCGAGCTACACGATGGCTGGGTTCGAATCGCGGCCATGTTCGAGACTTGCCGACGCATGGTCTGCGACCGCGCCGCCGCGGCTGGCGTCACACTTGACATCGAACCGACCCAGCTTGAAGTCAGCGGCGACGAGCTGCGGCTCGAGCAGGTGCTGCTTAACCTCGTTTCCAACGCGGTGAAGTTCACCCCGTCGGGCGGCACGGTGCGCATCGCCGCCGCGCTCGGTCGTGATGGGGAAGTGTCGATATCGGTCGCCGATACCGGGATCGGCATGGCCCCCGACGAGATACCACGCGCCCTTCAGCCGTTCGGCCAGATCGACAATTCACTAACCCGGCCGCATGGCGGGACCGGGCTCGGCCTGCCGCTGGCGAAGCGGCTGGTCGAACTGCACGGCGGCACATTGTCGCTCGATAGCGAGCCTGGGCACGGCACCACCGTAACCTTCAGCTTGCCGCCCGAGCGCACCCGTCTGCTAGGTCCAGCGGCGGCAGTTGGCGGGCTGGTCGCGGGCTAGGCCTGGACGCGCCGAACCGGCGGTCGGCGCAGCGCCCAGAACGCGACGACGCCGCACAAATACGAAACGATCGACAGGATGAAGGCGAGCTTGTAGCTCCCCGACAGGTCAAAGATCGCGCCGGCACCCCACGAACCGACCGCCGCGCCCAAACCGCTGCCGATGGTGATGACCCCGAGGATCGTGCCCAATTGCGCGCCGGGGAAGAGATCGGCGGTCTTGGCGGTGATCGCCGGGCCGCGCGCGCCCCAGGTCAGCCCGAACAGGCACGCGTGCAACCACAGCAGCAAATGTTGGCTCGAATTGGTGATGAGCAGCGCGCAGACGACGCCGACGATGGAAAACCCGTAGGCCATGATCGCCGATACCTCGCGGCCGATATAATCGGAGAGAGTGCCGGTGACGATCGTGCCGAACACCGCCAGAAACGCCCCCATGCCGAGCACCTCGGCGGCATAGAGCCTGTCGAAGCCGCGATCGACGGCAAAGGCGAGCTGGTGCAACGAGACGAAAAAACTGCCAAGCCCGGTAAACAGGTACACCGCGAACAGCAGCCAGAAATGCGGCGTGCGCATCGCCTCGTCCAAGGTCCAGCCGCCGCGCGGCGCAATCGCCGGTGACGACATCGGCACGTCCTCGCCGCCCGGATCGCGATCGGCGGCGGCGCGCGACGGATCGGCACGGCGGAACCAGGCGGCGAGCGGAAACACCAAGGCAGCCATGAACGCCGCCTGCACCAGGTAGCTGGTGCGCCAGCCAATCGTCGAGATCATGTACTGCACGGTCGGCGCCGACACCGCGCGGGCGAACCCGTTCGCCGACTGCACGATCGAGATCGCCATGCCGCGCTGGCGCACGAAGACTCGCGAGAGCAGCGGCACGAAGACGACAAGTCCAAGGCAATTCGCCCCGAACGTCATCACCACCCCATAAAGCGCGACGATCTGCCAGAGACGGACGACAAAGGCGCTGCCGGCGAGCCCCAGCACCAGGAGACCACCGCCGAGTAGCAACAGGCGCCGCGGGCCCAGCCGGTCGACCAGCGTACCCACGAGCGGCGAACTCGCCCCAGCCACCAGCTGCGACACCGAATAGGCGATCGAGGTCTCGCCACGGCTCCAACCGAATTCCTCGATGAAGGCGATTAGGAAAACCGCGTAGGAATGCATCAGCCCGGCGCCGATGGTGAACGCGCTAAAGGCGGCGGCGAGAATCAGCCAGCTCTGGCGGGGAACGCGAGAGGCGGAAACCCCGCCGGGCATGCTCATCCGACGATTGTAGGCATGTCCGGCGGCGTGCCGCTGCGCGTATTTGGCGCTTCAGATAATCCGCGCCGGACCGGTCATATCGATATGCGGGATGCCGCCATCGTCATAGGGCGCCGAGATCGTCGTAAATCCGAGGCTTTGGTAGAACGGCTCGAGGTAGGTCTGCGAGCTGAGCCCCAGATCGCGATGCGGATAGACCTCCGCGGCGCGCTGCATCGCCGCCTCCATCATCACCCGCGCCAACCCGTGCCCTCGCTCGCCGGCGGCGACCGCGACGCGGCCGATCCGCACCAGCGGATCGGGCTCGATCAGCCGCAGGCAGCCGATCAGCGCATCGCCCCGGCGCACGAGCAGGTGCTCAGCTCGCGCATCGCGACCGTCCAGATCGGCATAGGGCGAGGCCTGCTCGACGACAAAGATCGCCTGGCGGAATTGCAGCAGCTCGTACAACTGGGGCGCTGTAAAGTCTATCCAGCGGCGCCATTCGAAGCTGATCTCGTCGGTAATCTTCACGCTAGCGCCGCCGTTTATCTTTTATACTCCTGGCTCCGATCCTGCCGCGAAGGCGCTTCGAATGGAACAGATCGCTCTCAACGGCCGCGCCTACCGCCGCCCAAGCCGGCCGATCGCAGTGATCTGTGCCGATGGCTGCGATCCGGCTTATCTCGAAGCGGGCCTCAAGGCGGGGGTATTGCCGGCCATCGCCGCCTCCCGCGAAACCGGCTTTTTCGGCGTTGCCGAGGCGGCGATGCCGACCTTTACCAATCCCAACAACGTCTCGATCGTCACTGGCGTCACGCCGGCCGAGCACGGAATCTCCGGCAATTTCGCGCTCGACCGGGAGACCGGCGCCGAGGTGATGATGACCGACCCGGCGATGCTGCGCGCGCCGACGCTGCTCGCGGCGATGTCGCAGGCCGGCGTGGCGGTTGCGGCGATCACCGCCAAGGACAAGCTGCGCCGGATGTTGGGCCACGACATGAAGGGTATCTGTTTCTCGTCGGAATTCGCCGACCGCTGCACCATCGACGAGCACGGGATAGGCGAGGTCGAGGCGCTGGTCGGACGGAAAAAGCCCGACATGTATTCGGCCGATCTGTCGTTGTTCGTGCTCGACGCGGGGATCAGGCTGGTGGAGCAACGCCGCGCCGAACTGCTCTATCTATCGCTGTCCGATTACGTGCAGCACGGCCACGCACCCAACGAACCGGAGGCGTTGGCGTTTCACCAGGAGCTCGACCTGCGCGTCGCGCGCCTCATCGAGCTCGGTTGCGTCGTCGGGGTCACCGCCGATCATGGAATGAACGACAAGGCGCTACCCGACGGCAGCCCGCATGTCATCTTTCTGGAGGACGTGCTCAACCACCGGTTTGGCGCCGGCGCGGTGCGGGTGATCTGTCCGATCACCGACCCGTTCGTGCGCCATCACGGCGCGCTCGGCTCGTTCGTCCGGGTCTACGCCAAGACCGGCGTCGCGCCGGCCGAGCTGGCGCGCGCGGTGCGCGGCCTGCCCGGCATCGACCAAGTGCTCGACCGGGCCGCCGCCGCGGCCGAATACGAGCTACCTTACGACCGCGAGGCCGATCTCGTCGTCACCGGCGACGCCAACACCGTGCTCGGCGCGACGGTCGCCGAGCACGATCTCGCCGGGCTGGCCGGACACCGCTTGCGCTCGCATGGCGGGCGCGGCGAACAACGCGTGCCGTTCCTGCTGTCGCATCCGCTCAACGCCGAATACCGCGACAAGGCCCAAGGGAAACAACCCACGCGGCTACGCAATTTCGATATCTTCGACTTCGCGCTCAACGGAGTGACGCCATGAAAGGCGACAAACGCGCGGTCATCGTCATCTGCGACAGCCTGCGCCGCGACCTGATCGGCGAACAGGACACGCCGTTCCTGGTCGAGCTGTCGCAGCGCGCCACCGCCTTCGCGGCGCATCGCAGCGTGTTCCCGTCGACGACGCGGGCGTCGAGCGCTTCGATCGCCACCGGCTGTCTGCCGGCGCGGCATGGGCTTTACGGCAACACCCAGGCGCTCGACGAGGGCGAAGGCCTGGTCTGCCGCAACGCCGGGTCGCCCGATTTCCGCGAGCGCATGCGCCGCGCCACCGGCCGCACCCTGCACGTGCCGACGCTGGCCGAGCGGCTGCGTTGGCACAACGAGGTGGCGATCGTCTGCTCAAACGTGTCGCCCGGCGCCGCCTATTTCCAGGACCCGGACGGGCACGGCACCGTCTACCACTCGGCCGGCAGCTATGGTCCGGGCGCGACGCCCATCGACGACCCGGCGAGCGCCGGCCTCAAGAAGGGCATCGCCGGCGACCAGGCGATGACGGACCGGTTCTGCGCCGAGATCGTCGAGGGCCGCGCCCCCGCGCTGGCGTTGATGTGGCTCTCCGAGCCCGACTATACCGGCCACCATTCGCCGCTCGGCTCGCCGCAGCATCGCGAGGCCATCGCCGCCGCCGATCGCTGCGTGCGCCAGGTGTTCGAGACGGTGCGCCGGCTCGATCCGACGGGCGAGGACATATTGTTCCTTACCGGCTCCGATCACGGCATGGAGACGGTGTCGGAGGCGATTGACCTCAACGAGATACTGATCGCCGCCGGGCTCAAGGAAGCGCCGCAATCGCGCGATGTCGTCGTCGCGCCGCAGGGCACTTCGGCGACGATCTTCTTCAGCAAGGCGGCGCGAAACCGGGTTGCCGCGACCGCGGAGTTCCTCGCACGAGAGAACTGGGCAGGGCGGGTCGTCGCCGGGCCCGGGCTCGCCGAAATCGGGCTGCCGACCGACGGCGCGCTACAAGTCGCGGTGGCGATGGCGACCGACGACCGGGTCAACCCGCACGGGGTCGCCGGCTATGCGCCCATCGTCTTCAACCCGGAGGACAGCGAAAGCAAGATCGGCTTCGGCCAGCATGGCGGGCTCGGCGCCAACGAGCAGCGCCCGTTCCTGATCGCCGAGGGCGGCGGGTTTGGACGGCGGGTCGAGACCCGCCCGACCTGTCTCATCGACATCGCGCCGACGGTGTTGCGCCACCTGCGCATGGACCACGACGACATGGACGGGCAGGCGCTGCCGCTATCGGCATAGCTAGGAGCGGTTCATTTGACTGTTGCGCAAGCCGCTATCGTCAGTCAATATCGACATTCGATTTAGTTCACTCCATGGATGACCGGTTTCTCTACGCTGGCCTCGTTCGTCTGCACGTCTTGCACCATGCGGCGCGCGAGCCGGTTTACGGCTTGGCGATGATCGAGGAATTGGCCCGGCACGGATACAAGCTCAGCGCCGGGACGCTTTACCCGATCCTGCACGGGCTCGAGGAGCGCGGTTATCTGGTGTCGACGGAGGAACGCACCGGCAGCGTCGCGCGCCGCGTCTACCGCGCGACAGAGGCCGGCGGGGCGGCGCTCGCGTCGGCCAAGCACAAGGTTCGTGAGCTCTTCGGCGAGTTGTTCGAGGACGATCAGGAGCACTGACGCCACAAGGGTGATCGCAATGCGTTTCGACCTGTCGGGATGCGGGGCCGGGTTGGACGAGTCCGCGAAGCGCCTGCTGGAGCTCGGGCCGCTCGCGGAGTCGCTCGGCTATGACGGCCTGTGGATCAACGAGGAGCATTTCGGACAAGGGAGCCGGGTCTGCCTGTCGCCGATTTTGCTGGCGACGGCGCTGGCGATGCGGACCCAAACGATTCGGATCGGTTTCTCGGTTCTGGTGCTGCCGCTGTTCGAACCGATCCGGCTAGCGGAGGAGATCGCCACGCTCGACGTGCTCTCCGAGGGGCGTGTCGATCTCGGCGTGTCGCGCGGCAACACGAGCCGATATTTCGAAGCCTGGGGCCTCGACTACGCGGATCGCTCGCAAGCCTTCGACACCGCTTTCGAGACGCTGACCCGCTACTGGACCGAGCCCAAGGTTGAGGTCGGTTCGCGGATCGAGTCAATCGAGCCCAAATGTGTTCAGCGGCCGCATCCGCCAATTTACGTGGCGACGTACCGCGAGGAGGGCGCCGCCTGGGTCGGCGCGCGCGGCTTCACGCTGTTTCAAGGCAGCCAGCAATCGGTGCCGAGCATCAGGCGCTGTATCACGGCATATCGGGATGCTGGCGGCGATGTCTCTAAAGTGCCGATCGGCCGGTTCGTCGTCGTCGCTGAAAGCGACGAGGCCGCCTGGAAGGCCGCCTGGCCGGCGGGCGAAAGGCTGACCGCGGGCTATCGGCGCGGCGGCGAGCAAGTGCGCCGGCAAATCTCTACCGAAGACGAACTCGAAACGGATCGTTGGCTCAACGAGGTCGCGATTGTCGGCGGGCCCGAGACCGTGGCTCAGCGGGTGTTGGCGCTGCACGAAGAATTTGGCTTTGGCAGTTTTCAGCTGGTGACCGGTTTTCTCGGCAACCTCCCGGAAGAGCACGTCGTGACGACGCTCGAACTGTTCGCCAAGGAAGTAAGACCGCGGTTGCGCCAACCCATGCCCGCGGCCTAGGGGGCGAGGGAAACGATGGCCGCAGCCGTGGAAGCAGCCGAGGCCGAGAACCGCCGCGGGACACCGTTCGAAGTGCTGCGCATCTTCCTACGGCTCGGCCTCACCTCGTTCGGCGGGCCGGTCGCGCATCTCGGCTATTACCGAAGCGAATTCGTCGCACGCCGCAAATGGCTCGATGAGGCGGCGTTCGCCGACATCGTCGCGCTGTGCCAGTTTCTCCCCGGTCCCGCCAGCAGCCAGACCGCGATCTCGATCGGCATGCTGCGCGCCGGCCTTTCCGGCGGGCTGGCGGCATGGCTCGGCTTCACCATGCCGTCGGCGCTGGCGCTGATCGCGTTCGGCTACGGGGTCACATGGTTTGGCGATCTGTCGCACGCCGCCTGGCTGCACGGGCTGAAGATCGTCGCGGTCGCGGTGGTCGCCAACGCGGTGTGGGGCATGGCGCGCAACCTCTGCCCGGACAAGGAGCGCGCGACCGTCGCCATCGCAGCGGCGATCCTGGCGACGGCGCTGCCCTCGGCGGCCGGACAGGTCGGCGCGATCGTCGCTGGCGGGCTCATAGGCTGGGCGTGGATCAAGGCTACGCCGCGCGGCACCGGCCCGCCTCTGGCGGTCCACGCCTCGCGGGTTCTCGCGTTCGGCTCGCTGGCGCTGTTTTTCGTGCTGCTCGCGGGGCTGCCGCTGTTGCGAGCGGCGGTGCCCAACCAAGCCATCGCCGAATTCGACTCGTTCTACCGCTCCGGCGCGCTGGTGTTCGGCGGCGGCCATGTCGTGCTACCGCTGCTACAGGCCGAAGTGGTGCCGCCGGGCTGGGTGTCGAACGATGCGTTTCTTGCCGGGTACGGAGCGGCGCAAGCCGTCCCCGGCCCGCTGTTCACTTTCGCCGCCTATCTCGGCACGGTGATGGGGCCGGCGCCGAATGGCTGGCTCGGCGGCCTCATCTGCCTGGTCGCGATCTTCCTGCCATCGCCGCTGCTGCTCGTCGGCGTATTGCCGTTTTGGGATTCGCTGCGGCAGCGCGGCGCGGTGCAGGCCGCGCTCAACGGCGTCAACGCCGCGGTGGTAGGACTGCTGCTGGCGGCGCTCTACAACCCGGTGTGGATCAGCGCGATTTTCACGCCGCGCGACTTCGCCATCGGCATCACCGCGTTTCTCGCACTGGCGCTGTGGGCGGTGCCGCCGTGGCTTGTCGTCATTCTGGGAGCACTGGGGACCGCGCTACTCGCCTCGACTTTCGGATAGGAACCGGCATGACCCGACGATCGATTGCCATCGCCTTCACTGTCTTCGCCGCATGGCTCGCGCCGCTCACCGCCTCGGCCCAGCAGCACAACATGCCGGGGATGAGCATGCCGGGCATGGATATGGAAGACGTCTATTCCGGCAAGCCCTTTCGTCCCGGCCTTGGCGAGCTGATGACTGCCTTTGTC
>Ga0335078_10004485_pt1 | contig 20676 bp, 15 predicted proteins | sample Lox_Sample_32_FD_206711 | JGI IMG/M metagenome (GOLD analysis project Ga0335078, IMG submission 206711) | Soil microbial communities from Loxahatchee National Wildlife Refuge, Florida, United States - Lox_Sample_3.2 | ecosystem: Environmental > Terrestrial > Soil > Wetlands | place: USA... | reverse complement strand
GCGGCTCGCCGCCTCGGCGAGGACGGCATCGACCGCGTGCGCGATCGCGCCTGCGGCCTGCGCCAGGGCCGCCGAGCGGTGATGCTCGCCGAGCCACGCCAGGAGCATGGCAACCGACAGGATCATCGAGCTCGGGTTCGCCCGGTCCTGTCCCTGGATATCGGGCGCCGAGCCGTGTTGGGCCTGCGCGCAGCAGAGGCCATCGCCCGCCATCACCGAACCGGCAAGACCGATGCTGCCGGTGAGCTCGCCGGCGAGATCGCTGAGAATGTCGCCGTAGAGATTGGTGGTCAAAAGCACATCGAACCGCTCGGGAGCTCGCACCAGATGGGCCGTGCAGGCATCGACGAGCAGCGTCTCGAGGGTCACCTCGGGAAAATCCCGGGCGACCTCGCGCACCGCCTCGAGGAAGAGTCCGTCGGTCATGTGAAAGCAGTTCGCCTTGTGAACGGCGGTCACTTTCCTGCGTCTGCGCATCGCGAGCTCGAATGCGCGGCGCGCGATCCGCTCGCTCGCCTGACGGGTGATCTTGCGCACCGAGAGCGCCATGTCCCGGCTCGGCATCATCTCACCCCAGCCCTGAGCCATGTTGCGGTCGGGATAGAAGCCTTCGGTGGCCTCGCGCACGATCACGAGGTCCATGCTCTTCCCGGGCTTGAGATTCGAGGGCAGGAACGGCCGGGTCCGTGCCGGCCGGATGTTGGCATAGAGATCGAGGCCGGTGCGAAACACCGCGGATACGTTCCGCCCGCCCTGCGCGGGCGGTGGATAGTCCGCGTGGGAGATCGTACCGAGGATCAGGCCGTCGTGGCTGCGGGCCTGCTCGAGAACCGCCTCACGCAGCGTGGTGCCGTACTGGCGCAGACTTTCGAGGCCGATGACCTCCTCATCCAGCCTCAGGCGCAGCCCATAAGCCGTGTCGGCGGCCCGCAGTACCGTGAGCGCGGCGGCCGTGATTTCCGGGCCGATGCCATCTCCGGGCAGTACCAGTAGGCGCATCTCGAGAGCTCCGATCTAAGGTTGGGCGCCGAGCACGGGCGAGACGAGCGGTGTCGTCAGGATGCCGTCGGTGCGCCGGTAAGTCCTCATGTTGGCCAGGCGCAGCAGCACGGCGGCGCAGGGCCACTCTGGTGTTGTCATGTTGATCATTATACCGAGCGGGTGCGTCGGCGCGGACCCCTGCGAGCTGGGCGCCGCTCTCGCGCTCGAGGGCTGTCGTGGCCAGCGTCGCGAGGGGCCCTCGGTGCCGGGCGAGTGCGCCACTGGAGCTGCGGGCTGCGGGCCAGGGCGCGAGCCGGGTGATCGAGGACCCGCTGAAACGGAAGGTCAAATTCCGCCGCGAACGCTAAACTCTCCCGGGGCGATCCTGCCCATGGGGAGGAGGCGATTCCGGCGTGGTCACTCGAAGCGGCCTATCGGCCTGCATCATCACCTACAACGAGGCCGAGCGGATCGAGGCCTGTGTGCGCTCGGTCGCCTTCTGCGACGAGGTGATCGTGGTCGACTCCCATTCGAGCGATGACACCCGCGAGCGCGCGGCGGCACTCGGCGCGCGCGTGATCGAGCGGGACTGGCCGGGCTACCGCTCGCAGAAGCAGTTCGCCGTAGAGGCCGCGCATCATGACTGGGTGCTGTGCCTCGATGCCGATGAGCGGGTGAGCGAGGAGCTGCGGGCGCAGATCGAGAGCTGGCGGGAGCGCGGCTGCGGCGACTATGCGGGGTGGTCCGTGCCGCGCATAACCGAATATTTCGGCAAATTCCTCCGTCACGGCAACGCCTACCCCGACCGGCTGGTGCGCCTCTTCGACCGCCGCCGCGGCGGTTGGGTGGGTCTCGAGATTCACGAGAACACTCGTGTTCACGGTCGAATCGGCAAGCTCGGGGGTCACCTCGAGCATTATCCCTATCGGAGCCTCACGGAGCACCATCAGCGGATGCAGCGCTACGCGCAGCTGATGGCGCAAGCCCTCTATGCCGACGGCAAGCGCTGCGGCTTGGGCAAGGTGCTCTTCAACCCGCAGTGGCGGTTCTTCCGCGGCTATGTGCTGCGGCTCGGGTTTCTCGACGGGTGGCGCGGTCTCGTGTTCGCGCTGGTGGAATCGAATTACGTGCGCCGCAAGTACCTGCACCTCTATGTGCGCTGTCGCGGATTGCCGAGCTGAGTAGAATCGGCGCTGGCCGTCCGGGCTCACCGCCCGAGGAGAGCTTCACATGGCTTATACGATCACGGTGAATGGCGAAAGGCGCGTCGTGGACGCAGCGGCCGATACGCCGCTGCTCTGGGTGCTGCGCGATGAGCTCGATCTGAAAGGCACGAAATTCGGCTGTGGGATGTCCTTCTGCGGTGCCTGCACCGTGCACCTCGACGGCGTGCCGACCCGATCGTGCATCACACCGGTGTCGCGCGTCGGCGAGGCTTCGGTGGTGACCATCGAAGGCATCGGGGACAGCGAAGTCGGTAAGCGGGTGAAGGCGGCCTGGCTGGCACTCGATGTGATGCAGTGCGGGTATTGTCAGTCGGGTCAGGTGATGTCGGCGACCGCGCTGCTGACGAGAACGCCGCGCCCCAGCGATCGGGATATCGATGAGGCCATGAGCGGCAATCTCTGCCGATGCGCGACCTACAGCCGCATTCGCGCGGCCATCAAAGCAGCCGCCGGGCTCCCGACGGACGATACCAGGGAGGTCTGACATGACGAGCCTCGATGCCTTCGATCCGACCTCGAGCGACGCTGCCCTGCAGGCCACCTCACTCTCGCGGCGCGCTTTCCTCAGCGCCGGGCTCGCCGCGGGCGGCGGATTGCTGCTCACCTTGAGTCTGCCTCGCACCGCGGATGGGCACGAGCCGACAGGCTTGGGGGAGGGCGCGGCTGCGGAGCTCAATCCCTTCATCAGCATTGCCCCCGACGGCCTCATCACCATCGTCGCCAAGAACCCCGAGATCGGCCAGGGAATGAAGACCACGCTGCCCATGCTGATCGCGGAGGAGCTCGATGCCGAGTGGTCGCAGGTGCGCACCGAGCAGGCGCTGTTGAATCCGATCTACGGTGAGCAGTTCGCCGGCGGCAGCATGGCGACGCCGCTCAACTGGGAACCGATGCGGCGGGTCGGCGCGGCGGGCCGGCAGATGCTCGTTCTCGCCGCCGCGCGGACCTGGGAGGTGCCGGCGGACGAGTGCGATGCGAGCGCGGGCGTGGTGCGCCATCGGCCGAGCGGCCGGGCGCTGAGCTACGGAGCGCTCGCCGCCCAGGCGGCGGCGCTGCCGCCGCCCGATCTGCAGTCGGTGACGCTCAAGGACCCGAAAGACTATCGGATCATCGGCAAATTCACCGGCGGGGTCGACAGCGCCCTCGTGCTCGAAGGCAAGCCGCTCTTCGGCATCGACGTGGTGCTGCCGCACATGCTGTACGCCACCTATGAGAAGGCACCGGTGTTCGGCAGCCGGGTGCTGAGCGCCAACCTCGAGGCCATCAGGAAAATGCCCGGAGTGCACGCCGCCTTCATCGTGCACGGCACCTCGTCGCAGGCCGTGTTCGAGATGGGACTCGTCGACGGCGTGGCCATCGTCGCCGACAGCTGGTGGCAGGCGCAAAAAGCGCTCGCGCGACTGCGAGTTCGCTGGGACCGCGGCCCGGCCGCGGGCCAGAGCACGGCGGACTTCGAGCGGGCGGCGGCGCATCTTTCGCGGCAGAAGCCGCAGTCGATCGTGCGTCGCGACGGTGATGTCGAGGCGGCGTTGTCTCACGCGCACCAGGTGTTGGAAGGAGCCTACGCCTATCCCTTCCTCGCGCACGCGGATCTCGAGCCGCAGAATTGCACGGCGCACGTCAAGCGCGACGGCAGTGTCGAGCTCTGGGCGCCCACCCAGCTGCCCACCCGCGGACAGAAGCTCGTCGCGAGCGCCCTCGGGATCGATGAGAGCCGAGTCACCGTGCATCTCACGAGGGTGGGGGGCGGATTCGGTCGGCGGCTTCAGGGCGATTACATGGTCGAAGCCGCGATGATCTCGAAGCTCGCTGGTCGGCCGGTGAAGCTGCTCTGGAACCGGCGCCAGGACATCCAGCACGATGCGTATCGGCCGGCGGGTTTCCATTACTTCACGGCGGGACTCACGGCGCAGGGCAGGATCAGCGCCTTTCGCGATCATTTCGTGACCTTCGGGCAGGCGCGCAAGGCCGCCGATACGGCCGATCTGCCTCGAAGTCATTTCCCCGCGGGGTTCGTCCCGGATCTGGAATACGGGCAATCGCTCATCGAGCTGGGCGTCCCGACTGGAGCGCTGCGCAACCCGGGAGGCAACGCTCTGGCGTTCGCGTTCGAATCCTTCATCGACGAGCTGGCGCACGCCGCGGGGCGCGATCCGCTCGATGTGCGTCTGGAGCTTTACGGGCCGCCGCGAGTCTTGCCTGCGCCGCGGGCGAATCGGCCGGGTTTTGCGCCGCCGCCGTTCGACACCGGACGGGCCCGCGGGGTTCTGCAGCTCGTGGCGCAGCAGTCAGGCTGGCGCGAGCGTCAGAAGCTGCCGCGGGGCGCGGGTCTCGGACTCGCCTTCTATTACAGCCATCTCGGCTATTTCGCGGAAGTGGTCAAGGCGAGCGTCGCGACCGACGGCACTCCCAGAGTGCACAAGATCTGGGCGGCGGGCGACGTCGGCCGTCAGATCATCAATCCCGCCGGTGCCTACAACCAGGCGCAGGGCGCCATTCTCGACGGCTTGGGCGCGGCGCTCCATCAGGCGATCACCATCGATGGCGGCCGTGTGGTACAGGAGAATTTCGATACCTTCCGGCTCCTTCGGATCCATGAAGCGCCTCCGGTGGAGGTGCGCTTCCGGATCACCGACAACCCGCCGACGGGTTTGGGAGAGCCCGCCTTGCCGCCCGTGCTGCCGGCGCTCTGCAATGCGCTCTTCGCCGCGACGGGCAAGCGCATCCGCAAGCTGCCGATCGATCCGCAGGAGCTTCGCGGCGCGTAGTCTGGCGTCCGTGAGGCCGCTCGGCGGCCGGCGCCCGATCGATCTGCGGGTCCGGCCGCTGCCTGTTCGGCCGAGCTATCGCGGCGGCGGGGTGGTGCTGGCGGAGCGAGTCTTGCGCGCGTGCACGCGCGTGCGCTCCTGTCTCTCGCCTTTCTTCACCTGGTGCTCCGCGCTTGCGACGCGCATCTCTTTCGCTCGCGCCTCGTTCATCTGATGGGTCGTGCGCTTGAGCTCGGCTGTGGCACGGTTGAGTCTGGCGGTGCTCGCCTGCATCTGTTCGCGCTCGTTCTTCACCTGCGAGGTGAGCTGTCGCACGCTTTTCTTGCTCGCATGCCGGTGACTCGTCGCGGTGCTGCCCGTGTTGTTCCGGGTCGTCTGCGCCAGGGCCGTGCCAGCCGTCAGGCCGAAAGCCGCGGCCACCAGGGCGGCGATGACGTTCTTCGAGGATGAGCTCGGTTTGCGCATGAGAGGCACTCCTGTGTTCTACCGATCGGTCACTCGACCGCAGCTCAAGCAAAGGGCGTTCCGGACCGGCAACGGGTGCGGACAGCGTAAACCGCAGCGCGTGCGCTTGATCTTGGCCGTCCGCTCGTCCATCCTGATTTCGCGAAACGCAGGGGCAAGCATGCGCAGACGACAGATCCTGAAGGGCTTGGCGGCCGCTTCGCTTCTTCCGGCGCTGCCACTCTCGCGGACGGCGCCAATGGGCCGCTCGCGGCTCGCCGCTCGTGTTCGAGCCTCTGATCCGGCGTGGCCCCGACCCGCGGAGTGGGCCCGGCTGAAGGAGGCCGTGGGCGGAAATCTCATCGAGCCTCGGGCGCTCTTTGCCGCCTGTGAGAGCTCGCCGCAGTCGCTGGCCTGCCTCGCGCTCGAGAAGGACTTCCGCAATCCCTTCTTTATCGGTGATCAACCCGCCGGCACGGAGGTGTCGGGTTGGCTCGATGCCTGGCGCCCGGCGCCGAGCGCCTACGCCGTCAAGGCGCGCCATGCGGCGGATGTGGCCGCAGCGGTGAATTTTGCCCGCGAGAAGCGCTTGCGTCTGGTGGTCAAGGGGGGCGGCCACAGCTACCAAGGCACCTCCAATGCGCCGGATTCCCTGCTGATATGGACCCGAGCGATGAATCAGGTCACCTTGCACGATGCGTTCGTGCCGCGCGGCTGCCCCAGCAGTCAGCCCGTGCCCGCGGTCAGCGCGGGAGCCGGCGCGGTGTGGATCGATCTTTACCACGCAGTGACGACGCGGGCGGGGCGCTACGTGCAAGGAGGCGGCTGCACGAGTGTCGGCACCGCCGGGTTGGTGCAAAGTGGCGGCTTCGGCAGCTTCTCCAAAGGCTTCGGCACCGCCGCGGCTCATCTTCTGGAAGCGGAGGTGGTCACCGCCGACGGCCAAGTGCGGACCGTCAATGCTTGTCGGGACCCGGATCTTTTCTGGGCGCTGAAGGGTGGCGGGGGCGGCAGCTGGGGCGTGGTCACCCGACAGACGCTGCGGACCTTCGAGTTGCCGGAATATTTCGGCGCGGCCTGGGGCAGGATCCGTGCGCGCACCGATGCGGCCTTTCGCAAGCTGATCGCCCGTTTCCTCGAGCACTATGCCGGGCATCTCCTCAATGCGCACTGGGGCGAGCAGGCGCACTTCGCTCCTGACAACACACTCACGCTCTCGATGGTGTGTCAGGGCCTCGATGCGGCCGAGGTGAAAGCAGCCTGGGACCCCTTCTTCGGGTGGGTGCTCGCCGCGGGGCAGGAGCTCCAAGTGACCGATGCCTTGGCCTCGCACGTGGTGCCTGCACGGCACTGGTGGGACCTCATCGGCAACCCGTCGATGATCCGCGACCCGCGGCCGGGCACTCCCGCTTGGCACGGCTGGTGGGAGGGCGACTGGGCGCAGGTGGGTGCCTTCATCCACGGTTTTGACTCCCTGTGGCTGCCGGCCGCGCTGTTGCGTCCGGACCGGCAGGCGTCGCTAACCGAAGCGCTCTTCGCCGCCAGCCGTCACAAGCGGCTGCAACTGCATTTCAACAAAGGGATCGCCGGGGCCGGCGCCGAGGCGATTGCGGCCACGCGCGCGACGGCGACCAATCCGGCGGTGCTGGAGGCCTTCGTACTCGTGATCATTGCCGATGGGGGAAAGCCGGCGTATCCGGGCATGCCGGGTGCTGCCATCGACCCGACAGCCGCCCATGAGGATGCCGACCACATCGCCGCGGCGGCCCGGGAATTGCGAAAGCTGGTGCCGGATGCAGGCTCATACGTGTCGGAGAGCAATTACTTCGATCCGCGCTGGCAAGCCTCCTATTGGGGCGGAAATTATCCGCGGCTCCGAGCGGTCAAGGCCCGATTCGATCCGCAGGGGCTTTTCTTCGGCCACAACGGGGTGGGGAGTGAGGACTGGAGCGCGGATGGGTTCACGCCGCATGCGTGAACGTCCTCGGGCAGGCGCCAGCGGGCAGCGTTCATGAAGAGCCGTTGGTCCGATGAAGAGGCGGGCCGATGCGCCGGTGATCTGGCGCTACGGGTGTATACCTCGCGGCTGCTCGGGGCCGAGCCGGCGCTCGTCCTGCACGGCGGCGGCAACACCTCGGTCAAGAGCAGCAGCGTCAATCTCTTCGGCGAGGAAGAGCGCCTCCTCTACGTGAAGGGCAGTGGTTGGGATCTCGAGACCATCGAGCCCGCGGGCTTCGCGCCCTGTCGCCTGCAGCCGCTGCTCGCGCTCTCCCGGTTGCCGGCGCTCTCGGACTCGCAGATGGCGGCGGAGCTGCGCAAGAGTCTGACGGATCTCAATGCGCCGTCGCCTTCCGTCGAGGCGATACTGCACGCCATCCTGCCGGCGCGCTTCGTCGATCACACCCACGCGGACGCCATTCTCACCATGACCAATTCGCCGCGCGGCGATGAGCGCGTGCGCGAGCTCTTCGGTGATCGCCTGGTCTACATCCCGTATGTGATGCCGGGGTTCAAGCTCGCGCGTTTGTGCGCGCAGCTCTACCCCGCACAGGCCGGTCGGAACACGGTCGGGATGCTGCTGCTCAAGCACGGCCTCTTCACCTTTGGTGAGACCGCGCAGGAGTCCTACGAGCGGATGATCGAGCTGGTGAGCCTGGCCGAAGGCTATCTTGCCCGGCGAGGCGCCTGGGCGCCCGTCTCCCTCGAGCCGCACGAGCGCGCCGCGGGTGAACCGACCGCAGAGGCGCTGCGCACGGACATCGCGACTCTGCGGCAGGCGGTTTCCGAGACTGCCGGCTCGCCCCTGATTCTGAGCGTCCATAGCGATGCCGGGACGCGCGCGTTCGCGACCCGCCCGGACATCGCGACCCTCTCGCAGCAGGGACCGGCGACTCCGGATCACGTGCTGCGTACGAAGCGGGTGCCGCTCCTCGGCCGCGACCTGGCCGGCTACGCAGCCGCCTATCGGGAGTACTTCCGTGCGCATGGCGGGCCCCCGCTCACCATGCTGGACCCTGCGCCCCGCGTGATCCTCGACCCGAAGCTCGGACTCATCGCGATCGGCCGTACGGCGAAGGAGGCGGCGATCGTCGAGGATATCTATCGGCACACCATGCAGATGATCGCCGGCGCCACGCTCCTGGGCGGCTGGGAGGCCCTGCCGGCACAGGACATCTTCGATGTGGAGTATTGGGATCTCGAGCAAGCGAAGCTGCGCCAGGGAGCATCGCCGCCCGCTTTCACGGGTGAGATCGCGGTCGTGACCGGTGCCGCCTCCGGTATCGGCAAAGCCTGCGTCGCCTCGCTCCTCGCGCGCGGCGCCGCCGTGATCGCGCTCGACCGCTCGGCGAGCGTGACTTCTCTGCATCGGCGCAAGGACTATCTGGGACTTACCTGCGATGTGACGAGCGAAACGGGGATCAGACAGGCGCTCGAGCAGGGCGTGCGGGCCTTCGGCGGCGTGGACATGCTGGTGTTGAATGCGGGCATCTTCCCGCCGAGCGCACCTGTCAGCGCGCTCTCGAGCGAGAGCTGGCGGGATACGATGAGTGTCAATCTGGATGCGAATCTCATCCTGCTGCGGGAGAGTCATCCGCTGCTCGAGCGTTCGCCCCGTGGTGGTCGGGTCGTGATCATCGGCTCGAAGAACGTGCCGGCTCCCGGGCCCGGCGCGGCCGCGTACTCGGCCTCCAAAGCTGCGCTACAGCAGCTCGCGCGGGTGGCGGCGCTCGAGTGGGGTGCCGATCGCATCCGGGTGAACACCATCCATCCGAATGCGGTGTTCGATACCGGGCTATGGACGCCCGAGGTCCTGGCCGCCCGCGCCGCCTCCTACGGGATCAGCGTCGAGGAATACAAAACCAACAACGTGCTCAAGGTGGAGGTCACGAGCCGCGATGTCGCCGAGCTCGCCGCGGAGCTTTGCGGCCCGATCTTCGCCAAGACGACGGGCGCGCAGATTCCCGTGGACGGCGGCACCGTCAGAGTCATCTAGAGCGGCTGCCTCGCATGCCGATTCACGAGCGTGATCCCTGGCGGCGCGCGTACTTCGCCGAGACGAGCTGTCCGCCGGACGTTCACATCCCCACGGACGATGCTGACGCCTGGCGCTGGTATCCCGAGCAGCGTTGGGTCTACAACAAGCTGCTGGTCGCCGAATCGCAGGGACTCGAATGCGCGCCGCACGGCATCGATCCCCCGCACTACCCGATATTCAGCAAGCCCGTGATCAATCTCGAAGGCATGGGAGTCGGCTCGAGGACGCTGTGGAAACCCGGCGATTACCAGGCCCACCTGAGCGCGGGACACATGTGGATGAGGCGGTTGAGCGGCGAGCACGTGAGCAGCGATGCCGCGGTGATCGACGGCAAGGTGCACGACATCCGCCACGCGCAAGGCCTCTCCCTGCCCGGCGGCCTGTTCGATTACTGGATCATCGAGTCGGCGCCGAAGGCGGCCCTGGATGCCTATCTCGGCGCCTGGATCGAAGCGCACCTCGCGCGCTACACGGGAATGGTGAATCTCGAGTCGATCGGAGGTCGGATCATCGAGGTGCACCTGAGAGTCACGGATCAGTGGCCCGATCTTTACGGGAAGCCCTGGCTGGATGCGGTCGTCGCGCTGTACTCGCAAGCGACCTGGCCGCCAGTTGCCGCGATCGCTCGGCGCGGCTACAGCGTTGCCCTCTTCGGCCCGCACGGACGTGCCTATCGACCCCCGGATGAGCGCGAGCTCAGTGACCTGCGCGGTCAAGCGCAGATCAGCAGTGTGCAGATCACCTTCCATCCTGACCGGCCGCCCTCGAGTCACGCCATGCCCCCGGGCGGCTTCCGACTGGCCGTGATCAACGCCTGGGATCTGGCCGCAGGCTGCCGCGTGCGCGATCGCCTGAGGAGCCTGTTTGCTCTCGATGCGCCGCGCCCCGCGCACGAGAGATGACCGGTACTGCAGCGAGCATCTAGTGTGATGTCCCATAAGAAACTAATACACAGATTGGCTGTCGAAGAGGTATCTTTGGTGCCTCGGGGACAGCACTCATGCTCAAACACAAACGCGGTGCGCCGTTGCAACTGACGCCGCAAGAACGCAGTGATTTGGAGGCGATCACGGCCTCACGCAGCCTGCCGCACGGGCTGGTGCGCCGCGCGAACATGATATTGATGACCGAGAGTGGCGTGTCGATCCGGGACGCGGCTCGTCGGCTGAAAGTGACGCCGCCGGCGATCACCAACTGGCGCAAGCGCTTTCGGGAGCAGCGCCTGGCTGGGCTGCACGATCAGCTGAAGCCCGGCCGACCGCGCACGCATGGTGAGGATGACATTGCGGCGCTGCTGAACGCGGCGCTGCAGAGCCGCCCGCAGGGCGCGACACACTGGAGTGTGCGCGAGCTGGCCAGTGAGACCGGCATCTCCAAGAGCACCGTGCAGCGTTACCTGTCGCTCTTTGGCGTGCAGCCGCATCGCTCCCGAAGCTTCAAGCTTTCCACTGATCCATTTTTCATCGAGAAGCTGCGCGATGTGGTCGGGCTGTACCTCAATCCGCCGCAAAACGCCCTGGTTTTGTGCGTAGACGAGAAGAGCCAGGTGCAGGCCCTCGAGCGTACTCAACCAGTGCTTCCGATGGGGCTCGGATACATCGAGGGGATCACGCACGATTACATCCGTCATGGGACCACGACGCTCTTTGCCGCTTTGGATATCGCCAACGGGCAGGTCTTCACCCAATGCAAATCTCGCCACCGCCATCAGGAGTTTCTCAGCTTCCTGCGCCACATTGAAGCGAATGTCCCTCCGCAGCTGGAGGTGCATCTGGTCATCGACAACTACGGCACTCACCGGCACGCTCGCGTCAAGGCTTGGCTCGCTCGCCGTCCACGCTTCCACGTTCACTTCACTCCCACTTACTCCTCGTGGCTCAATCAAGTGGAGCGTTGGTTCGGGTTGATCACGCAGCGCGCCATCCGTCGCGGCTCGTTCGAGTCCGTCCCAGATCTCAAACGCAAGATCAGCGAGTTTGTCGAACACTACAATCAACACCCGAAGCCCTTTATGTGGACAGCTACCGCAGACTCGATCCTCGCGAAACTCGAACGCCTTGGCAAAGTTATTTGCGGGACATCACACTAGGCGGAAGCGCGCGTTTCCTCAGCCACCCCGCGGGCTTTCTCCGCGGGCCACCGCCAGCCACTGCCCTGCAGAAAGCAGTACGCGCACCAGGCCGCTCGCTCCGCCGGGCAATCCGGGATGAAGAGCACCAGCTCGCGATCGATCTCGAGCCCGTAGCCACCCTTGGCCATTCCGAGCAGCCGAGCGCGTCGTCCCGCCGCGGTCATCATCTCATTGAAGCTCTCGATCCCGGAGAGGCCTTGAAGTCTCTCGGCGGCTTCGATGACCGCGCGCCGCGCCTTGTCCCGCTCCGCCAACGCCTCGATTCGGCCACGCAGGCCGGCGAAACGCCTTTCCGTGGCATTGTCGAACAGCGGGTCGTCCTCATCGAACATCGTGAAATCGAGCAAGTCCCAGTCGTCGCGAGACAGTCGTTCCTCGGCGAGGCGAAAGAAACGCTCCTCCTCGAGTCGCATGTGCTGCCGGTAGTGGGTGGTGAACTGCACGATCACATCGCGCGCCGCTGGCTCCGCGGTTGCCGAATTCCCGGCTGGTGGGCGCACGGCGTCTGAAAACGCCTGCGCGAGCTCATGAAGCTGGCGATGATCGGCGACCAGATCACGCAGTTCCGCGCGCGCGGCCGGGTCGCGTTTGACCAGGAGCTGGTAAACGAGATCTTCCTTCGGATGATGGCATCGGTCGGGATAGTCGCAGAAGTACTCGGCGGCGAGCCGCAGCAACTCCTCGTCCATCCGCTCGCCCGCCTCGGCGAGCGTAACCTGCTCCTCGATCACCGCGAGCAGCCGGCTCAGGTTCCAGTGCTCCAGGCGCAGCAGCGAAAGCGTATCGCGCATCTCGACCCCACATCCCCCCGGTAAACCGTGAAGCGGAGCATAGGTCCGCTCGCTGCGGCGTATATACGCACATGCCGCGAGGGGTGCGCGAAACTGTTGCGCTCTAGCTGAGGTTTGTGCACTAACTTATTGATTTAAAATGAATAACATGGCGTGTTTTGGAGCAGACTAAGCGGTCCGGGTGCGCAGTCGACCTTCGTAATCGCGTTTTCCGAGCGGCACACCCCGCGTGCGCAGGATGTCGTATGCGGTGACTGCGTGGAAATAGAAGTTGGGCAGCGAAAACGAAAGAATGAGGGTCTCCGACGTAAAGGCGAGCCTCCGCGGCCCGATCTGGAGATCCAGGTCCTTACCCGCCCAGCTGTTGACCTCTTCGGGGGTGAACCCCTGCAACGCCGTTTCCGCCTTGCCGATCATGAGTTGCAGATCGGCGAAAGGAACCGGTCCGACCAGTGCGGGCGGGGCGAACACGCCGGTCTTCATGGCCTCCAGCCCCCACACGGAATGATGCCACGCTGCTTCGATCTGAAAGTGGAAGGGCGCCATATCCTCGAAGAGCCGTGCATGCACGAGGTCGTCCGGGTCGGCGCCGGTCTCGGCGCAGTGCTTGGCCGCGCGGTCGAGGAAGCCCCCGATGGCCTTTATGGTTTGCAGGAAGGTCGGCACGCTGAGGTCGTAGAGTGATGTCGCCATCAGCTTCCCCCTGTTTGAACCGGCCCCGTCAGTGCTCAGCGAATCCTACGCTGTCACGAAGGACAAGGCCGAGTATAGCCGGCGCCGCCGATCTCGCTTTGCGCCTGCAGACCGTCTGACGTCTCCGAACGGGCGGGTGACGGTGGACAGCACGCGATCATCGGTGCGGAGAGGGACGCGCGGTCCGACGGAGCAGTCGGGCGCGCGACGGTGCAAACCGTTGCAAGTGGTAGCGGGGGCGTGATTTGTATTTCGCACACCCCTGATTTCATTGATATTCCTCTGCGCTGATCGCGATTCCCAATCGCACTTCGCGAGCGAGAAGGAGCGTCCGGCTGCCGGCAAAGGGGAGCTCCCCGTCCCTTCCCCACAAGCGGGTTCGATCGAGGCGCTGGAACAGCCTGGCGGCTATAAACCGCCATTCCGGGGTGGGTCGGGTGGTCAGCCGGTAGCTATCGAGTTCGTTGTCCTGTTGCTCCTACAACCAAGCACCGAACCGACGAATATAAATTCGTTTGATGAATTGCGTAAGCAGGCAGTAGCAGACCAAAATGCCGGCGACACAGTAGAAATATGCTTTGGGCGGAGGCTGGAGCCGCAGGGATGCTGCGAGGGGCGAGAAGGGCAACCACACCCCGCAGGTGACCACGAGCAGTGTCAAAATGATCAAGGGAAAGGTCGCCGTGCTTTCGATGAACGGTATCTTCTCCGTCCGGATCATGTGCACGATCAGGGTCTGAGTCAGCAATCCCTCGATGAACCAGCCGGATTGGAACAGCGATTGCCCGGCGGCCGTATTGGCGCCGAACGCGAACCACAGGATGAGAAAGGCGACGATATCGAAGAGAGAGCTGATGGGGCCTATGCAGAGCATGAAGCTCGCGATGCTCCGCGGTTCCCACTGTCGCGGCCGCTTCACGAATTCCTCGTCCATTCGATCCCACGGAATGGCCGTCTGCGATGCGTCATAGAGCAGATTCTGCACGAGCAACTGAATGGGCAGCATCGGCAGGAAGGGCAGGGCGGCGCTCGCGATCAGCACACTCAGTACGTTGCCAAAATTCGAGCTCGCGGCCATCTTGATGTATTTGACGACGTTGCCGAACGTGCGGCGACCTTCCACCACGCCCCGCTCGAGAACGAGAAGGCTCTTCTCGAGGAGAATGATGTCCGCAGACTCCTTCGCTATGTCGACTCCGGAGTCGACGGAGATTCCAACATCGGCCTCACGCAGGGCGTTCGCATCATTGATGCCGTCGCCCATGAAGCCGACCGTGTGATTGCGCGCCTGCAGGGCCTTCACGATTCGGGATTTCTGCAGCGGCGAAACCCTGGCGAAGACCGCAGTGCGTTCTGCCAGTTCGGCAAGCACGTCATCCGAGAGATGCTCGATCTCTTCGCCGGTGGCGATCGGTTGCGTCTCCAGTCCCACCTCCCGGCATATTTTGCGCGCGACCGCCGCGTTGTCGCCCGTCAGGATCTTGACGGTGACGCCATGCTCCCGAAGCAGGCGCAGGGCTTCGGCGGCGCTTTCCTTTGGCGGATCGAGAAAGGCGATGAACCCCGAAAAGGTCATTGCGGTCTCGTCGTCGATGTCGACCAGCGTCGGGTTATCGGGAATGGCCTTGAAAGCGACGGCAATCACCCGCAGGCCGTCCTCATTGAGCTGATCGCGCAGCCGCCTCAGTCGCTCGCGAAGCTCCGGGGTGAGCGGCATGACACCGGCATCAGCTTCGATTTGTGAGCAGATCTTGAGGGTCTCTTCGACTGCGCCCTTGCATATCAAGAGACGGGTGCCACTCGTGTGTTGCAAAACAACCGACATGCGGCGCCTGCTGAAGTCGAATGGTATTTCATCGACCTTGGAGACGGACCTCGCGAGCTCGCGCAGGGCAGGCTCATCGGAATGCTCGACCACCGCCCGATCGAGGAGGTTCTTCAATCCGCTCTGGAAATAGCTGTTGAGGAATGCGTGCTCGAGAACCCGGTGACTGCTGCGGCCGTTCACGTCAAGATGGTGAATCAGCGCCACATGATCCTGTGTGAGAGTGCCGGTCTTGTCGGTGCAAAGAATGTCCATCGCACCGAGGTTCTGGATCGCATTGAGGCGCTTGACGATGGCCTTGTGGCGCGACATCGCGATGGCGCCGCGCGCGAGGTTGGCGTTTACGATCATCGGCAGCATCTCCGGCGTGAGGCCGACTGCCACGGCAATCGCGAAGAAAAACGCCTCCATCCACCGTCCCTTCGAAAGGCCGTTGATGAAAAAGACGATGGGCACCATCACGACCATGAAACGAATCAGGAGCCAGCTCACCTCGTTCACGCCTCGGTCGAAGGCCGTGTGTGCGCGCCGGGCGGTCAGCTTCCCGGCCGTCGCACCCAGGTACGTGTGACGACCCGTCGCGAGCGCCACGCCTTTGCCCGTGCCGCTGATGACGCTGCTACCCATGAAGAGGAGGTCGGGCCGCTCCAGAGGGGAGGTCCTATCCGGTGGCCCGCCAGCAGCCGCCGCCGCTTCGCGGCGATCGAGGGGCTGCTTCTCGACAGGCATGGCTTCGCCGGTGAGCGCCGACTGAGCCACATAGAGATCGCGTGACTCCAGGAGACGCAGATCACCGGGCACCATATCGCCCGCCGACAGCAATACGATGTCTCCGGGAACCAGCTCCTCTAGAAGAATCTCGGATGCGCGGGGGTCCAGAGGGCTGGGCTCGCGATCCGCCTCGGACTCGTTGTCGGTGCGCTGCACCGTAACCTTGTTGCGGACGAGCTTGCGCAGCGATTCGGCTTGAATCCGCGATTTCAATTCCTGCCAGAAGCGCAGGCCCGTGCTCAGGATCACCATGACCGCCATCACGACGGCTGCTTTGGGGTCGCGGGTCAGAAGCGACACGACTCCGAGGAGGATCAGAACGCCGTTGAATGGATTGTTCGCGGCGTGCCACAGGAGTGCGGACCAGGTTGGCGCGCGCGTGGTATCGACTGCATTGGAGCCGAAATGCGAGAGGCGGCGGCGCGCCTCGCTCCAAGTCAGGCCCTGCCAGCCGGTTCGCAAGCGGGCGAACAGCTCCGCGCGATTCGCCCGAGCGGCTTCCTCGGGTCCCGTGAACAGCTGCGGCAGCTCGGTTCCCTCGTGCCTCGGGGTCTCCATGCCTGGCTCGAGCGACTCGACCCAGCGCGCAAGCGGCAGCCGCACACGAAACGCGCTGCCTTGCCCGACTCTGCTATCGAGTTCGACGGCTCCGTGCATCCGCGCGGCGGCCCATTTCACGATTGCCAGGCCGAGGCCAGCTCCGCCGTCCACACGCGCACGCGACTTGTCGACCCGATAAAAGCGCTCGAAGACTCGCGAGTGGTGCTCCTGCGGGATTCCAGGGCCTTCGTCCGAGACCTCGACGATTGCATCGGTCGCGGAAGCCGTGGTGCGCAGCCGGATCGTTTTCCCCTCCGGGCTGTAACGGATCGCGTTTTGCAGAAGGTTCATGAGCGCGAGCCGCAGCAGCGCCTCGTCGGCTACTGCGCTCACCTCCCTCACTTCGTGCAGGTCGACGGTCTGGCGCTTCTCCGCAGCGAGGACTCCCAGTGAGTCCGCAACGTCCACCACTACGTCCCGCACTGCGACAGGCTCCAGCCGGACGGCGATCGCTTCCTGATCGGCTTGCGCGAGGAATAACAGCCGCTCGATGAGCCGGTTCATGTGATCCACTTCTTCGAGCATGCTGCCGACGCTGTCGCGCAGCTTGTCCGGATCCTTCTGACGCAAGGCGACCTCACCGACCGTACGAATCGCGGTGAGTGGCGTGCGCAGCTCATGAGACGCATCGGCGGTGAACCGCCGCAGCTCGGCGAAGGAGTCCTCCAGTCGCTCGAGGGTATCGTTGAAGATCACCGCTAGCCGCCCGATCTCGTTCCCGGGATCGGACACCGGGAGGCGCTCGCTCAAGGACCTGGCAGACAACCGCCGTGCGCGCTCGGTCATGACGGCTAGTGGCGCGAGCGCGCGGCCAGCGACGAGATAGCCCACTGCGGCAAAGATGCACGCGGCGCTCGGAAGTCCAATGATCAGTACCAGCACGACGTCGAAGCGCCGCGTTGGCACCCACGCGCCAGCAATCAACGCGAGCATCATCGCTGCGACGATTACGGCGAGGCCCGCGCCCGCGAACCACAGTGCCAGCCGGACGCGCAGCGTGTTGCGCTCGCGGCTCTCAGTCACAGACGCGGCTCCTCCCGAAGAACGAATCCGACGCCGCGAACTGTTTGAATGAGGGTGGTCTCGTACCCGTCATCCACCTTCCGACGCAGGTGCGCAACGTGTACGTCGATCACGTTGTCGAGTGGCGTCGCTCGTTTGGTCTCGCGCCATACGTCCTTCGCGATCATCTCGCGCGTGACGACCTGGCCGGGTTGGCGCAGGAGATAGGCGAGCAGATCGAATTCCCTTGCCGTGAGATCGATTCGGCGATCGCCTCGCCGCACAACGCGCATCTCCAGATCCAGCGAGAGGTCGCCGAGGCGGCGCCTGAGCGGCTCGGCGGAAGGCGCGCGACGCAGAAGGGAGCGGATTCTGGCTACCAGCTCGGCAAACGCGAACGGCTTGACGAGATAGTCGTCGGCCCCGGTCTCGAAGCCGCGAACCCGATCGGGCACGGCATCGCGGGCCGTCAGCATGAGGACCGGGACTGTCATACCGCGCGCCCGGATCGTCGTGAGCACCTCGATGCCATCGCGCCCCGGAAGCATCCAATCCAGCACCACGGCATCGAAGCTCGCCGCAGCGAGGGCGGCGAGGGCCTCCTCGCCTGTGGACGCCGCGGACACATCGTATCCTTCTTCGCGCAGCCCGGAGGCAAGGGCACCCGCCGTCTTTTCATCATCCTCGACGATCAGCAGCTTCATATGAGAATTGTCGGCCACGGCCGGATGGCCTGCAATGTGATCGTCGGGGTAGAGCGCCCTCTCTGAACGAAACTTCAGTTTTTCGCGTCGACTGACCCTCGTAGAATCGCGTCCGGCATTGGGAACGCGAGGTCGCCTTGATGGGCGGTTGTAGTCACAGCGAAAGCACGAACATGGGCGGTTGCAGGCGTTGCGCCTCGCGTAACGGGCGGCCCTCGGACCTCTAGCGCATTCCTTTCGCGCGCTAGTCCCCGAGCGCGGCCAGACATCGGCGGCCCCGACTCACTCGTCGGTCCTCCGTTTTCTCTAAAACCTCCCCCTGATTGCCCCGAGAGGCGGCCTTCCGTTCCTTGCCGCCCCGAGCTGCTTCGTGCGCGTCAGCGCAGCTTCACCGTCATTGCCATCCGCGTATCGGATCCACGATAGGAGGCTTGTGCCATGATGACGCTTCGATATACCCCTGTGATCGATCTCCGATTCCCGGTGCGCGCCGGCAACCCGAAATCGCGCCTGTATGCAGGACCCTCTGTGTTGCGACGGGGCGTGCAGATCGGGAAAGACATCCTGCTCGCGATATGGGCCATCGGAGCGTTGGGATTCCTGCTCGCCATCGTGGTTGCGGCGGTATGAGCTTGCGCATGCCCGGTTGGCGTGCGCGGTGGCGCCGGCACCCTGAGGTTCATGAGTCCGCGTATGTGCCGGTACAGGCGACTGCGCATCATCCGGAGCCGAAGTGCACGGAGACGGGGCATCGCGAAATCAAGCTATCGATCTGGAAATCCGGCAGCCGGTCGCACTTCGTGTTGTCGGCAGCGTTTGCGGATTCAGCGCTTGCCGTGACGCTGCGCGAGGACGGAAAGGCGCAGGCATTCGATCTCATCCGCCGAGGCCGGTATTGGGAGTCGATTGAGGAAGTCCCACAGCCACATCGCTTTCGAGTGGTTCTTTTCCTCGGCCCTGAGGGCCATGCTCATTCTTTCCGCACCCGGTTTGTCGAGCTTCCGTCTCTTGTCGTGAGCCGCCTGGAGACGCCTCGGTCTCTGAAGAAATCTTCAGTGGCGCATTGGCTCTCGCGCCATATCATCGCGGCCGTTTCACATGATCGGAGCATTCGCAGGCCCTATGGACCCTGAGCCTAGTACCCAGGCCGTCGGCCGGGCGAGCCCGCTGCATACCGGGGCACGACCGGACGTGGACGGCTATCAGAGCCCGGAGAGGGCCGCTGGAGGAGCTGCGGCGCCAATGCGCTGCTGATTTCACAGTCACCTCTCTCCCCCGGGGCTCGAGCAACAACACAGCTTGACCACATCGCGGAGTGATGATGACTGTAACGACGGGTTTCTGGGCCTCTTCGCGGGCCACGGTGTTCTCCCTCATTGGGCTGCTGATGATTTCCGGCCTGTGGCTGACCGGGGTAAGCGTAGCTGCGGACGGGACACCGGATGGTAGCTCCCAGACCGTTAGTGGCGAGCGATTCGCACTTCACGGACAGGCAACGTTCGTGGAGCAGGCGACCAACGACTTCCATGCGCCGTACAGCGGACCCAACAGCCTATCAGCGAGCTCCAATCGGGAGACTGCGGATGCCAGTCTCTTCCTCGGCGCACGGCTCTGGCGGGGAGCCGAAGCCTGGGTGGAGCCGGAGATCGATCAGGGCTTCGGACTCGATAACACGCTGGGCGTGGCCGGATTTCCGAGCGGCGAGGCCTACAAGGTGGGCGCCAATCATCCTTATCTCCGTATGCCGCGATGGTTTGTACGCCAGACGGTCGATACCGGCGGCGGTCGGGAGACGGTGGAGGGGAGCGCCGGCCAGCTCGCCGGCTCGCAGAGCGTCGACCGCTGGGTATTCACGGTCGGCAAATTTGCCGTGACCGATGTGTTCGATACGAATCAGTACGCCCACGATCCGCGGGCACTTTTGACTACGCCGCGGACGCTTGGGGATATACCGTGGGTGCTGCTGCCGAGCGCTACGTCGGCTCCTGGACGTTGCGCGCCGGTGCATTCGATCTCTCCGACGTTCCCAACAGCGAAGTGCTGGAGCACGGCTTGCACGAATTCCAGATGGTCGCGGAGATCGAGAAGCGGTATTCGCTCTTTGGGCAGACGGGGCGCCTGCTTATCACAGGCTATGACACCCGAGGACGCATGGCGCTCCTGGACGAGGCCATCGGGTTGGCGAATGCGACGGGCACAACGCCGGACAACGCCGCCGTTCGCTCATACCGGAGCCGCATGGGAGTGAGCCTCGACCTGGAGCAGCCTGTGACCTCGGATCTCGGCGTGTTCGCCCGGGTTGGCAAGGCAACCGGGAATGTCGAGGCGTATGAGTTCACCGATGTCGACCGCAGCGTCGAGATCGGCGCTTCGGCCAAGGGGCGTCCGTGGCATCGACCCGATGACACCATCGGAATTGCCGTGATCGACAACGGGGTCTCCGCCGAGCGGGAGCAATACTTCAATGCGGGCGGCCTGGGCATCCTTTGTGGCGACGGCAAGCTGCCGCACCCGGGATCCGAGCGGATCGTCGAGACCTATTACAGCCTTTCACCGCTGTCGTGGGCGCACGTGAGTCTCGATTATCAGTGGGTCGAGAATCCCTGTTACAACACGGATCGCGGTCCGGTATCGATCGGCGCCGTCCGTGTACATGCCGAGTTCTGAGATAGCTGCGTTCCGGACATGAGAGAGGAGAAAAGAG